>Ga0180008_1002260_pt1 | contig 10618 bp, 10 predicted proteins | sample MM_PW_MetaG_FD_121121 | JGI IMG/M metagenome (GOLD analysis project Ga0180008, IMG submission 121121) | Groundwater microbial communities from the Aspo Hard Rock Laboratory (HRL) deep subsurface site, Sweden - MM_PW_MetaG | ecosystem: Environmental > Aquatic > Deep subsurface > Groundwater... | reverse complement strand
GTCATAAAGACTCGTAAAGATTTAATCAACGTGTAACTCCCTCTCTACAATCAAATTCAATTAATTATAGAGTCTATTTATAAAATATACTTATGGCAATTGTACTATTTTTTAATAAAAATCTACTTTCGGTACCGGGAACCGACACAATTCTCACACAATTTACTCAACTTTAGTTTTCATAGAAAAAAAGTGACCATGAAATATCCATGGTCACTGCGTATTGTGTAGCAATTGCCTGGTACCGACACAATTTATTCAACGACAAATCCATCTTCTAATATATATTTGTGCTGAGCAGAACCTAAAGTAATTTGTAATTTATACGAACCTTTATTTAATTTATAATTTCTCAATAAGATACTTTCGCTGTTTCCTGGCAGAAGCATTTCAGAATTCCCGTCAATTTCAAGGTACTGCATCGACCATGCGTTCAATATTATACCCAAATCATTCATAGCTTCTGAAGTTGGAATTGGCTCTATTTCCTCCCACTCATCACCGTTTTGCTTAAACACTTTCCAATTTTTACTGTAAGACAGATGGTTTGGTCCCCAGTTTTGAATAAAGAAGGTCATCTCTTCGCCTTTTTGATACACTGGCTTCATCATCTTTATTGCCATATTATATTCTTCAAATGTAGTAAACAAAGGATCATATCGAATGTCCTTAAATGTTCCATCAGCATCACGAATTGTAATTGTGTATCGATACAATTTTCCTGGTCCATTCGGAATTTCTACATTGGCATCAGCAAGGTCACTAGTTGTAATTGAATAGATTTCTTTCGGTTTTTCCGCATGACGATTTACCTCTTCAAGTAATATCTCTGCTGTTTGTCCTTTTTGAAGTTTTTCAGGTAAATCCGGTTCGTAAATAGAACCTGGATAAACCTCAATGGCTTGGTTAGTCCTTGGAGATGGAAGTCGTACAAAATTATTACCGGTCCCTCTACGGCTTGATCCGCCATGTACTACACCAGCAAAAACAGGAATCACAAGTTCTTGGTAGGTGCCTTCATAATTTTTTTCGATGTCAGCTTGCGAATTCTCTTGTGGATTACATCCAATAAGAGAGATTCCAAGCCCAATGACAGCTAATAGTTTTTTCAATAAAATCCCTCCTTTTCAAATTAGACGTCACACATTCTAAGAATGTTACATTAATTTACCAAAAATACAAATCTACTGTTAAATAAGTCCTTTTACCCCTTTATACCAATAATCCTTTTCCTGTAAACTATTCCCATAGGGAGCGGATTAAAATGAACGTATGGAAATTTACAACAACTTTATTAGCAATAATCTTAGGCATTTCCTTGATGTGGAATGTACAACAGGAAGCAAATTTCGAGAAACGTCAATTAAAAGCTTACGCCCGAGAACATTCACAACTGGAACAATTAGTTAAAGTCACTATTGAAAACTACGAATCTACCGAAGATCAACAAGAACTTAGTTTAAGACTGATGCAGTCATCAGGATTTGTCCAAAATATTGGTCCAGCAGGTTCCTCTTTCGCATACATAACATCTGATTTTGACTATGATATCGGTAGAGTTTTTTATGACATAAACGAAAAAACCAAAGAGGGAAAAATAGAACCCGCTGACATAGAAAAATTGAAACTCGTACACGAGTTTCTCATTATGTTTGGAAAAATAACCTTGCACAAAGTAGATTCAAAATCACTAGATACATTCGAATTCGATTTAAAACGCTTTATGAATCACTACAACTCTAGAAAAGGTCCGCTATTTGAATGACGGCACCGAATGACGGTGCCAGGTACACAAACAATATAGACACAATTTAAATCAAGCAAAAAAAGAGCGACCGATTATCTTCATCGTTGCTCTTTTATAATGTCGGTCTAATATTTAAATTGTAGCTAAATTTCAGAATCATTTAGAATTGTTTGTGTACCAGGCACCGAAAACCAATTAGAATCGAATATTCCATTGTTTAAGTTTCAACATCAATAATTCGGCTCCCTTTGGACTTAAAATTAAACCCGGTGCAAGCTCTGAATTTGTCGCTAATTTTTCCCCAGTTATGAAACAAGTTTGATGCGGTGAATATTTCTTCAATACAAGGTTATCACCATCAATGAAAAACTCAATGCGATCATCTTGTTTGATCTTCAAATCGCCTCTTATTTCTCTTGGAATCACCATTCGACCCAACTTGTCCATTGATCTCATGAATTTATTACCTCTCATGCTAATCCCTCCGTCACTAGTTTTGTAAAATCACTATAATCAAATAGTAATGTATTTAGGACTTAGTAGATAGACAATTAGGTTGGGAAATCTTTTCCTAAAAAGCTGCTTTTATCGACATTTTCAGCTTTTAGTTTCCCATTAGTAATTAATCCCAAGTAAACTATTAAACATCAACTTATAAATTGAAAGAGTCCAGCAATAATACTGGACTCTTTCTCTAATTATGAATTTACTCACTCCAAGCCAATTCTGAATTCCCTACCATAATTAGCGTAATCACCAAATTGCATCGTGGCTTTTAATCTAACTGTGGTAACACTTCCTAAATATGTATCAGAAATTATTAGTTTTCCTGATTCATATGTTATTCCAATAGGTAAGGGATAATTTGTACTCGTCTCAACCGTAAAATTTCTCATCCTCGGATCGTTCATAAAAGCACCAAACTCTGTGCCTTGTAAGTAACCTAATACATCAAATTCATTTTGGGTATTAACATTAAATGAAACAGGATCTGTAAATGGCAGAACTTTTTCAAGCGTATCAATACTAGCAACTTCTGCAGTAATTTGATTTATTTCATTTTGCAAATCTTCTATTGTTGCATAATGCGTATAACTAGTGGGTGTGCTAACAAAACGGAATAAATAACTATAATGATTTAAAAAAGACTCTGTTAAATTTAATTCAGTTGCGGTTTCTAACACATGTTTCATAACATCAGAATAATAAATTTTATTTACACTAATTTCTTCATGATGTTTTTCTAGAATCAGTCTGTTAACCTCAGTGAGTGTATCCAACAAGCTGTCTACTTCAACATGAATAAGTTTGGTTTCGGTAGTAGTACCATTCTTAAAGACAACCTCTAAATCCACTTCACCAGTTGCATTCGCAATTATTACATAAGAATCTCTTAAAGTTCTTGGATTCATGCCTAAGTTTACTTCTAAAACATTGGAATCCATTGATGAGATTGAAAGGACTTCTCTATTATCATATCCATTTAACAAGCTCCCGACCTGCAGCGGTTCAACATATCTCGTTACATTTGTATACATTTCCAATGGTAGATCCGCTACTAACACTTCTTCAATAAGAGCATTAATGGTACTAATACTTGGTGTTTCTAACAGTTTTACTTCTTCCATAAACATTTCCATGCGACTATTGCTCAAGTCGTACGACTTTTCCAAAAATGGACTAATTTTCTCGAATGTTACATTTGCCCAATCATTCTTTAAAACATCGAATGCTAACTCAATATCCTCTGTTAAGTCTAAAACTAATTGTTCATGAGTAATTGTATCTAACTTCGTACCATTTTCATCAAAAACTAAAATATTAAATTGCATTAGAGTGGATTCAGACAAATTGAATTCTTTTAAGATATTCGGAATGCCTTTATATGCTAATTTTATTTGTTCAATAACAAATAAATCTTTTGTAATTCCTTCTAGGGTTGGGTTTGACGCAGGTAAATAGTTAACTTTAAAACTTTTTGCATTGGGATACTTTACACTTAAAGCATTTAAATAAACATCTACAGATGCATAACTATAATAATAAGGAGTTTGCGATGAAATGTTTTTCTTTACATCTTCAAAACTTCTAGTTGTGATTGAATATATTGGTTGCTCCATTGGGGAAGGTGTACCAACTTCCCTTGAGGTTTCCTCAGTCGATTTTGGTGTAATTATACTCTTGATTGTTTCAAAATTCGCGATCACATCTGCTGCCTGCACATTCGATGGAAGAGTCAATTTCCCAACGCTTGTTAACCCTTCTAGTGTCACTTTTTGATTACTCAATAAAGTTAATTCAGTGACTGATGCTCCAATAAATACATGTTCTACGTTCTCGCCGATATTTACTGATGGAATAATAATATTAGAATCAGCCTCAATAACCGATTTCTTATTTATAGTCACCATTGAAACAGTTGTTTGACCAGTAAATTGGACACGTACATCTAACTTTTCAACAATTACATCAACAAGATTTGAGTGATCAAAAACGACCGTATTAGAATCACCACCAAAAACGGTAGTCTTTCCTTTAACAGTTACATTACTCATATAGAAATCATTTTTAACATTGGTACTAATAGTAAGAGTACCGTTAATTTGACCGTTTTCCAATGTGAAATAATCACCGTTTATGGTTAAATTACCAAAAATCGTTGATTCCCCCAAATCTAGTTTCACGTTTTGATCGAATTCAGCTTGTATACCAGCAGATCCGGATGAGTTTAGCACTAATTCAGTAACTTTAACGATATTTGTTCCTTTGGTTTCAAATCTAATCTCTGCCCCTTTTAATGAGGCTTGATTACTTTTTGAGAATAAACCTTTTAGAGTTTCATCATATGTAAACGTCACACCATTAATAGAAAGACCATTTCCTGTAACTTCTTCTATCAAATTAACTTGATTTTTAAGTACTCGATGTAAAAACACACTAAATGAAACGCGGTTAACAGGTTCCTTTGGTTTGAATGTCTGGTCATTAAACCCAAGTGTAATGCCATTTTGATATAGAGTCTTAATATCTTCTCTATGTGAAGAGGATGCTTTATTCAAATCTTTCAATGGTACATTTTTATCAAGAACTGGCTTCAAATCGTATGATCGAACAATAACAGAAGCCATTTGTTCTCTTGTTAATGTTGTATTAGTACCAAATACTCTGTCCTCAAAACCGTAAAAAATCCCATGGTCGATTGCTGCATCTATGTATGGAATCCAATGAGAGGTTTTTGAAACATCTTTGAAATCAGGGAGTTTCCCATCACCTTTAATTTGCAAAGAATCTACTAAAAGCTTAGCAGCTTCTAACCGTGTAATTGATGATGTAGGTCGAAAAGTACCATCTTTAAAACCGCTTATTATACCTCTTTCAGTTAGGTTTTGTACTTCATTAAAGCCAAATTCTTTTTCGACTAAGTCGTTAAAGCTATTTAATTCTTGACCGAATACCATTGAATGCATGCCAGACATCAATAACAGAAATGCGACTAAAGGTATTATAAATTTGTTTTTCAAAGTTCTTATACTCATTAAATTACCACCTTCTCTTAATTAACTACTTCTTTTATACTAGATAATTCTTCAGTGAAATAATAGCAAAAAAATTGTCGAATAATGTCGGATATGAAAGATGATTGAATTTTACTACTCATTGAATCGCTAAACTTTGAAAACTTTTACTTAAAGTACTTTATACCTAATTCACTTAATAAATTACTACCATTGTTGAAACAATACAATATACAATCAGAGTTTAATATAAATTAAAATTTACTCACTAAAAAACGTCCGATATCACACTCGGACGTTTTTCTATGTTTAATGCTCAATATGAATTTTTTTGATTCATCTTAATACCTAATTATCTCAAATTCCGAATATACTCCGGGTCATCCTCTTTACGATCCGTCAAAATGCCCATTTGCGCAATATGTGCTCGTGCTGCATCATCCCCTAATTGATAGATAATAGCATACAACATTTTTTGTTGTGCATCATAACGATCATTTTCTGGGTCATGATGATATTCCAAAAAAGGAATATGAGAACGCACATAAGTCTCCATATCCGCTTCATGTTTTTTCTCTAACACCGTCTTTAACGCATGAATTTCTTGTCTATTTGCTTGAACCATAAAACTCGTACTTTCAAGAGGATCAGGTAAAATACTCTCACTTACCAAATCGACATAATACGTCTCTTTTGTTTGACCCATTATTTTCATCTCCTCCAGTCACTTGTCTTTCTTGTACCCGGTAGGATTCAAATAAAACCTTCTCTCGCTACTTTTTGTGCACGTTTCGACTAGTTGCATGGGTTCCGGATTTGGCATCATATTTCAATTCAAAGGTATCGTACGTATTATCCAGTAAATCTGCCACTCGAATAACATAGGAACCATCTAAATCCTTATAACTCATTATAATGGCTGCTTCCTTAAATTCATTCCCATTAACAACTGACTTAATCCAACTCTGTACAACCTGAATATCTTCCTTGTTCAACAAAACTAACTTCGACAAAACACCTTCACCTATCATTTTTTCATGTTTCAAAACATCATAATCCACACTAACAAAACTTCCTATCTTAAAATCATCTTTAGAGATTGTCCTTCCTGAATCATTCGTAAACTGAACATCTTTCGCAAACGTATAATCTGACATATTCACGCGAAAACCATCTTTATAAATTTCTGTAATGTGTCCAGATGTGCTACCTTCAGGATGCGCCTCAGCCATTGCACGGCTAATCCTTTCTTGCTCCAAAGCTTCTTCATTAGGAATTTCAGTAACAATAAATTCATTTGTCAACCGATCAATCACTGCTTCAAATTTCTTCCCATGAATTTCCCATTCATAGAACTGCAACTTAATAGAGTCCTGAGATAACTTCACAATACTAATTGAAAGAATATCCCCAGTCTTTTGATTTTCAATAAAATGTCTAATATTGTCACTAACTTTTTTACTCTCTTCATCATTTTGAAGTACAACTTCGATGGCACCACCTTGTCCAGGGAATGAAAGCATGATTTGGTCATGCGCTTCAAAATAGACAAGGTCTCCTTGTTGTATCTCATTTATATGTAAATCACTTCTGTCTGATTTCTTTAACTTCGTATCTTTATTGATACTATAATAAGTTGAACCAATTAAAAGTCTATCTTCATAAACCATCTCTACAATGTGAAAATCCTTAATTTCTGATAAAGAAACTTCCGAATTCGTAAATCCTGGACTCGGTTCGCTACATCCTGCAAGTGTGAATATTATTGTTGAGACAACTAAGATATTTTTTAATATATGTAACAAACCATGTCCTCCTAAAAATATGACTCTCTTATATAGACGTATCTATCTTTATTTAGTTACAATTTCCTTTTGTGTAATTAAAGAATTTTATGCTTATTTTATTACAAAACTTAAAGAGTACTAATTACCACTTACATTTTTTTCTATTAATGCGATACTTTATAGATAAATCATTCAAAGAAACGGTGAATATTGTGAAGAAAACTAATTTAATAATTGCTCTTATCACGATTCTAATCTCGATTTTACTATTTCATTTAAATTCTTGGCATTATAAACTTCTTGCGCACGATCAAATCACTAAAGTTATTGACATGCAAGAAGCTGATATTCACCTGGCAAAAGTAACGTATGACCAATACGATTATTTTGAAGCTGGTTATGTAATGGAAGTATATTTTAATGATGACCCCGAAATAAAATACAGGTATGTGTACGAACGGGATAAACGTAGAGTACACATCTCTGCTTGGTTAAAAAATGCTTCTCTAGATTTAACAAATCAAATTGGCAAATATGATTATTTTAAAACTGTAAAATTTGATAGGAATAGAGAAATACAAGATGTTATCAAAAGATAATGATTTAAATCCCACTTCACCAACTAAGCTCAAATGCGGCCGAAGATGCAATTCCGACCGCGTTTCTTTAAAATTTTGCATCAATTGCGCCTAAATTGTGTGTGTACCTGGCACCGTCACAAAAGCTCAGTTGTAGCTGTAACAGCAATTCCGCTTAATGCTTGAGTTGCTAGTCGGTCTGCTTCCGCATTGGCGTTGCGTGGCACGAGCTCGTATTCAGGTTGAATCCCGAAATCCTTCATCTTCCCTTCAATGCGGTCAGCCCATTCTAAGAAGTTCTGTTCGAGTGTTGGCCATTCTTCGTTCATTTGATTGATTACTACTTGAGAGTCTCCAATAATTGTTACAGGTTGATGATGGACATTTAGAAGTTCAAGTTCTTGAACAGCTAAATAAAGTGCAGCGTATTCAGCTTCATTATTAGAGGTCAATTCACTTGAAGGGGCATTGCTTCTAAGTCTGTATGACTTCCCACTCTGTTCGTAATAAATCACACAGCCAAGACCGGATTTATTCGTCGAATGATCGAATCCACCATCGAAGTAAACTTTTACATGATGCGGTTCTGTCTCAAGACCTTTTAAATAGGCTTTCATTTCTTTAACAGTCCATGTGCTATCGTATTGGTCTGTTAAAGTCACACTCTTAATGCGACCAGTCCGCTCCATATCTTCAGCAATCAGGAGAACATGTGCAACTGGCAATTCTTCAGAGTAAAATTCTACTTCAGTCCCCTTAGGAGTTTTATAAGTCCAATCAATTCTTAACTTCATAGCTTTCCCTCCTCATACTTTGTACTTCTATAAAATTGTCCTAATAATCTTTTCCATAGTTTAACCAAAATGTTGTCAGTAGAAAAACTTTTCTACAGAATTTTTATTGAACATCTAACGATAATATCCTTTTAACTATCTCACCTTTTAATTTTCTATATAATAGTGAATCTCTTAAATTGTTTTATTATTGAATAATTTATTATCAGCTGGTATGGTTAGGAATGGAATTAAATGTGAGAAATGTGTTTGTGCCTGGCAATGTGAGGAGTGTTTTAATGAAGCAAGAGAATAAATTGCTATTTGTATTATTAATCATTATCATCATTTTTTTATCCGCTATTATTATTGGGATAGTGGCTTTCAAGTTAAATTCTTGGCATTATAGATCCGTTGCCCATGATCGGATTGATCAAGTAATTGAGATGCAGGAAGCAAATATTCACGATGCAAAAGTAACCTATGATGATTATGATTATTTTGAGAATGGCTATGTGAAGGAAGTTTATTATGATGATGATTTCGACATTCGGTACCGCTATATATATGAACGAGAACGGGATTATGTATATGTTACTGCATATTTAAATAATGCCTCGTTAGACCTTACAGATCGAAAAGGAAAATATGATTATTTCATATCCGTTTATTTTGATGAGAATGGGAAAATTAGTGAAGTTAGTAAAAGATAACTTTACAAGAAGAAAAGCAGCGACCGAATCTACTTTTCGGTCGCTGCTTTTTACAGTTCATCTATATTAAATAGAGGTAATTGTAGCTAAATGTCAGAATCGTTTAGAATTGTTTGTGTACCAGGTACCAAAATTCATTAAAAACTCCTATACAATATTAACGCTCACTTTTTAGTTGAACATGTTTAATCTGAGCTTTTTTTACTTCTTCATCAACAAGTGTATACTTCTTCAACCATAGCGCTAACTGATTAACTTCGGAGACTGAAATTAGATTAGATGCGGCTTCTATCTCTTTCTTTATTGTTTTGCGCAAGTCGTTTCGTTTTAGTACAACTAGATTGGGAGAGCTAATATTTACTTTCTTTAACGTACAACGCTCACTGAAAATGATAAAGGACTTGAAGAAATCGTCGTTCTTAATTTCTAAAATTGATTTTAAAACATTAATATGACCCTTGTTTTGCGAAACCGGATTGTAAAATCATTGTTTTTGTCCATTTGGAAATGTCTGTGTCCAATATTGACTCTTCTCATTTCCAAAAATCCAACCACCGTAATTTTTTGACTCAAACACATAAATACCCGTCTGCGCAATCATGATTATATCAATTTCTGTCGTTGAACCATCCTTTTGGGGAATATATAAGTTCGTCATGATTCGATGATGACCTTCCATTTTTTCAAGGTGCACATAGGTTAAATATTCTCCATGATTCCCTTTATCCAATATGGTTCTCCAAAAGCTATTTCCACTTGCAGCTTGGTAAGAAGATTTTTTAAAACCCTCATATTTAATGTAAAAGTTTAAAGCTATAGTTGCGATAACAATTAGAATAAATAAATACTCCATATTTCCTTACCCCCATTCCTACTTAAATCTCAATTAAATAACATAATATTCCATTAATGATAACTATTTACCCTACATTTTCACATCAAATGTTTTCGACAATTACCGACAAACAAAATGACAAATCACCAGAAGAGGCAAATTATTAGATTTGTGAACCTGACACCAAAAAAAAAAAAAACCTTCACTCCTATTGTCTGTTAATAGAATGAAGGCAAATATAATAAGTTGTATGCTTTTGTCTGAATCGTTTAGAATTGTTTCTGTACCTGTCAACACTTGGGCTTATTCATTCTTAGATGGATCAGCTATAGAGCCCATAAACAGAATAGCGCCTGTTGCTTGGTGAGTGATTGTGAAAAAGAATGGTCGATTAACTTCCATTTTAAAGGAATTAGCTGATGCCGACTCAATGGTCATTTCAACTGATGTAGCAGCAGCTGCTTCAGATCCTTTTTCATTTACATCAATAAAAGTTTTTTGCTTTACCTCACTGATCCATATTGAATTTTTTTCTTTGATCATTTTTGAGAAATTTGCGTTTTCGTCAAATGCTGATATCATTCCCAATGTTTTTAAAGGTTCATTTAATACGACTTCGTAATCCATTTTGAATTTTGGTAGCATCACATTTCCCTCGGTTGGATAGAAT
>Ga0180008_1002259_pt1 | contig 10618 bp, 12 predicted proteins | sample MM_PW_MetaG_FD_121121 | JGI IMG/M metagenome (GOLD analysis project Ga0180008, IMG submission 121121) | Groundwater microbial communities from the Aspo Hard Rock Laboratory (HRL) deep subsurface site, Sweden - MM_PW_MetaG | ecosystem: Environmental > Aquatic > Deep subsurface > Groundwater... | reverse complement strand
CACGTCAGCCACCAAATCCGATACAGTATTACTGGTAGCTGATGCCATTTCAGATACATCAGTCAATAAAGAACTCAGTAATAGAATATCTGTGATTATAGAACTTTGGTATGCTGATTCTGTGCTAGCAAATTCAGATACATCGGTCACCAAAGAACTCATTTCTGCTATATCAGAAGTATTAGTACTAACCGCAGCACTTAAATCATCCATCGCACTAACTGTAACAGCACTACATGCCAGAGATACCGTACTTAACATCGCACTAAGAGCAGCATATCCACTAGCTGCTGCCATTGGCTGATAACTACGCATCAATACCATACCAGGAACAGTACGGTTAATTGTATCTTTAGCTAGACCAATATTGACATTGCTTGCACCAACGGCAGTAGCATAATAACTACCATTAGTAATAGCTAGCGTAGTCGTCCCGTTCACACAGTTCTGGTCAGCATAAACTGGAATATCCGCACCATTAAACAAATAGATGTCAACCCAATCACCGTATGCAGCACCCTCACCGGAAGGACAAACAACGCCGGCGGCAAAATCTAGGTTCCCTGTTGCTGGTTTCTCAACCTGTAAAAATCTAGCCGGATTTGTAGTCCCGGCAGACACAGTAGTACCTTTTAAATCAGTTGTTCTATCATTATTATAACAAACAATATAACCTTCTTTAAGTGTCTCTGTGGTGATTACAGGTTCATATAAAACTCGTTTCTTCTGAAGCACAACTTCAGAATTATAACTTATTTCTCCACTCATAAAATCTTCCTTTTCTTATTTTACGTCCAGTTGGCCCTGGACATCACATCTACTGTAGTATATATACTACAGTAGACCATTATTACGCTAACGGATCTGATATACCATATAATCTTACTAATGCCGGTCCGGGAGTTGTTCTGTCCACCGATTGTACTGTCTTACATACTTTGGTAGTTGCACCAATAACAAGCGGGAATGAACCATCAATAACTTCAAGTAATTGAACGGCGGTCATATCTCCCGACACCCATGCTGTTACAACCTGACCATATTTAGTAGGAACATAAATTTCAATAGCCCTAGATGCACCACTGGCAATACCAAAACCATCATATTCCTCGGTTATAACACCGGCAAAGTACGACAAATTGAGTGTGGCTGGTCGAACAACTCGATATGCCTGTGTAATATCAGTCTGTGAATGGTCATAACAAACCGCCCACCCTTGACGTAAAACTATATCCGCACCAGTACCATTATATAACAACACTTTCTTTTTAGCAACTTTTTCACTCGCATAACTTACTTGGCTCACTTTTTTCTCCTTTAGGGTCGACCTTCAGGATGAGTAGGGCCGGGGTATCCGGCCCTCTCATTTGCCTTCAGGCATCCTATAAAATATAAATTAGGCTGGAATAGCCTTATGCCCGACAAAGCCCGCTTCACGCCTGTTAGTACATAAATTATTATGTGAACCATCCAAGAACACAGTATACGTAGTATGCTGGCCACGGTCTGTCATGGGTTCACTTTCCTCATTCCAGTAACCTTCCTGTACGTAAGGAATGAACTTCTCAAAATCTATGCAGTAAATAGGATCAGTTGTAGTTCCCTGCTCTGGATCAGTTGCACCATTTAATTCATCAATAGGTACAACCGGTAGCCTATTGAGCAAAACCAAACCATCATCCTGTACACGAAGATTACCGAGAACATCTTTACCACGATGAAAATCATCCTTAGCATCTGCCAAATCCATAAGTTCTGCAACATTTTGAAAATGTGTGTAGACACGTTTAGCTGCATTACGCTTCTGAGCCGGATCATTTAAAAATATCGGTGCCCTAAATTTAGCATACATAAATGCCAACCTGAATGATCTCAATAACGCATTATCAATTGCACTATACGTAAACGCATAATTACGCCACTTTGCATTAGCTGCCAAACTAGCATCAACACCGGCACAAATCGTACCAGTAAGACCGTCCTGATAACGAATGGTCTGACCGTTAAAACCAGCGGTCGTTATGCCTTTGGTTAGCATATTAATATAATAAGGAACACCATAAGGATACAAATCATCAGTAGACGTACTTGGAGTCATCCATGCCCGTTGTTCAATAAGATTAGCTAAAGCCCACAACCCATCAGTTCTACGAAGTTTCATCAACTTTACAAAACCTTTGGCATTGTTCTTATTACGGAGAATCTCCAACTTATCCCACGAATAATTCGTACCAATTTGTACCCAAGGTACACGAATAGTTGTTACAACATCCTGTACATTAGGAGCATCAGTATCATAAAGCCTACGATACCGAGCATTGCCAGTGTGGTCAAGCATCAATACACGTGTAATCTGCTCACCACCATCAACCTCCATACGTTCCGTCTGATAAATTCTGCAGAACTCATATCTATGATCGTCCCAACCCACTTCAAAATATTGTTTGGGGAGATCATCAAGAGTAACTGCGATTAAATCAGCAAGAGCCGAATTTCTAACACCCATTTGTTACCCCTTTTACCATTCTATCTTTGCAAGACGCGTAGCAGCATTTTCAACAATGTCCGCTTCAGTTTGCGGTTTTATATGTTCTACAACATTCACGTCCCTACCCGCACTACCGGGTTTCAAAGACAGACCTTTACTTCGCTTCTGTAATTTAGAAACGATACCTTGACGCACCATTTTCTCCCTAACAGGTTCAGTAACTAATAAATGAGCCTGTAATAGAGCCTCCTCCACAGATGTATCTAATCCCTGTAATGCTCTACCAGCCCTAATCTGATCCGCCAATTCAAACATAGCAATTCTGTTGGCTTGGTTACCGGGGGTGAGTTTATCGCCCGAACCATAAAAATCACCAAACATTTTCATATCATCCTGTTTGAAAAACGAATCGATCTGCATCGCAACCGCTGCGGCTTCCGTTCCTGCTTGTTGAGTTTGTGGAACGTACTCTTGCCGGGTAGAGATTTTATCGTGCAAATCATTAACCATATCAAAGAGAACTTTATTCTGCTTCTGTTGCTGATCAACAAGATCAATAACAGGATCATTATCATATTGCTTTTTAAGTTCAGCAATATTTACCTCTTTAAATTCAATTTTTTCTTTAGGTTTTTGTTGTGGTTTAGTTTGCTGTGTATCTTGCTGTTGGTTTTCTTGAGCTAATTTAACACGGCCCATATCAGCCCAATTTTTAGACAAATTATTATTGGTCTCATAAATTTTACTAAAAGTGGCCCTGGCCCTATCAGGATCTAATCTCATAAATTCCTGGATCTGATTATCATCCCAACCTTGGTGAATTGCTGCTCTATATAAATTATCCTCTATATCATAGTTTTTGTTATCATCCACCGCCGCCACACTAGCAACAGAGTCCGTTACCGCCGTGTTAGCAACGGACTCGTTAGCAGCACTAACTACAGATGTAACAGAAACAGCCGCACTAACAACGGGATTACTAGCCTCTTTTAGAGCTTGTCGTTCACCCGGAATATCTTTAACCCCAGGATCATCCTCAAGTGCAGCAAGGTTTGCTGCTACTCTATCTAAAACCTCTTGACTAACATCATCAACTGTTACATCAACATCTTGATTCATACCACCATCTGCTTGTTCTACCATATTAGATCTCCTTTAAGGGTAAACCTCGTTTAGAGGGTTGCTTAGGTTTATCTATTCTTTTGCCTTTCGGCTTTATCCGCTGTTCCTTTTTATCAAAACCGCACGTTTTCAAATACTTATCATGTTCAACATAATTATCAAATATTGGCCTACATTCAGAATCTAACTTTATATTAGGGAACATCTTTTTATGCTCCGCCACTTGGGACGGACTGATAGCCAATGAATCAGAATGTATGGGATGACTGTAATCTTCTGTCCTGCGAACGTGTGGCCGCTCACTCGCTATATCACGTTTCATCATGCCGTCTTTGCACTCACACACAAACGGGTCATTGCGGTCGGCCATTCTGCGAAATTCATCACACGCCATGCCGCACACGTCACATTTATAACAGTAGCATGGCATTACTTTTTACTCCTGAATTTAACGCACTCCTGCATCACCCACACCTTGCGGGTTCGTTTAGCGATATTATACATCCAATGTTTAAATGAACAGTGCTTGTTACAACAATTATTACAAATCATTTCTTCTTGAATACCTTCTTTAATCGTTTCGCTGCTCGTTTAGTAGCAAAATCTTCTAACTGCCGCTCCGTCATTCCGGTCTTGGTCTTTTTACCAGCCCGTTTGCGGGCGAGTTCTGAACCCATAAATTTTCTTTGTCTCTCAGTTTCGGATGGCATCATAAACTTCTTGTCGCAAAGCCCCGCCTTGCTGACGTTGGCTGTTCACCTGACCGCTTAAACTACGTATCTTTGTTTTCCCCGGAAAACCTTTATTTTGCCTTACACCCGCCGCTGAGGTTGGATTGCCCTTCCCGGCTGGTTGTGGTCCCATTGCCATCATCAATTCCAACCGTGCCGTGAACTGTGGATCATTAAATAAATCCTGTACCCAAGGACCAATATCAAGTTCTTCGGCCATCATCGTAATATAACCTTGGAGATTAAATGGCACACCCATTTGTAGCATTAACATGGCTGTACTAGCTGCTGCCGGTAAAAGATTGGTAGCGAACTCGATAAGACGTTTTGACCGAATTTGTGGATTTAAAATAGCCATTGATTTCGGGACTATTTCAAAACTATAATCTAACCAATCACCTTCTTGTTGTTCTGGTGTAAGTATAATTTGTTCTTGTTCATCACCTGGATTACGTTTACACAGTATCTGACGCAACAATGGATCATTGTGCATATACCATGCTTGCTTAGAACTTATATCAGCAGCAGTATCATAAATTATTTGTTTCGTATCCTCTATCCCAATATTAGCATTAGAATATAGTATATCAGCTTGAGTTGCAGTGTTAGCATCAGATTTAAGACCAGCCATCTGATCGGGGTTGCCAGACATATAATTAAACCACAACTGCAATTGATTCATCATTCCTTCATTCTCTTTACGCTGTCCACCAAGACTTAAAACATTAACAGCTTTCGGATCCTGGGCTGCTATATACTCTCCATCATCAGCATCAAGAATATCCTGAGCCGTATCAGATTGAGCCGGATCAAACACGACCACATCCCTTTGACGATCTGCTTGATCCATTATCTTCTTAAACATTCGATTGGCCGCGTCTGCAAGATCATACCACACCCCAACGGGAGCAATAGGTAATGGATTGTTAGGAACAACCGGCGTTAGCGTTTCAAACGTATATGGCCCGTCATCCGGCCCATAAAAGTCTTTTATCGAAAGAAATTCATCAAATGTTTTAACATACGGATCTGGTATAATAGCAACTGCATTAGCTTTGGGTACAAAAATCTCTACCACATACACAAAATCCTGTAAATTTTGCACATCGATAGACTGCAATTGTGTTTGGGTTAAAGTATGTATGCCTTTGTCGGAGCCAGTTTGTACATTATACTTCGGAAGTTGTAAAACAAGATCGTGATTTACACCATCCATATCTAAGAGTATCTGACGCGGCACTCGTATTCTATCACCTAAAAAAGTTGCTTCTTCCCGCCGAAAACAAGTTGGATCCATTGTAAAATTATCTAAATCTACAATATCAGTATATAATTGTCCTGGGTCTATGAAACGATTATCCTCATTAAGCACTTGTCCGCTTTGAGAAATACCAGTTTTATATATACCCATGCCAAAAAATGTATCGACCGTACCAGCCCGGAGTATATTTTTCAATTTCATCTTCTTTTGATTGAAATCAAGCCCCAAACTCAGCGTTTCAGCATATCGTTTATATGGAATAATCTCAGTAACAACCTTATTCAGAGGATTTTTCATAATTATGTTAGGTATAGTAACGCGAATGGCATTAAATATCAAATTAATTGGCAATTCACCTGTTATACCAGACATTTTACTATAATATTGCGGAACATACGTCTTTATAAACATCGCCCGTGCCCGTCTATAGGTTTTAAGGCGGTCAAATCCAGCTTTTACGGCCAAACTTAATTTTCTTGCTGTTATTTCAGACATCTAGATAAATCTCCGTACGGGTGACGAAAATGTTTATACCCCGTTTTCATCAATTTTCGTTTTTCCTTATATTGTTTAAATCTGTAACCAAAAGAATTACCGGGAATTTTTACTTCAGCACCCCGGCCCTTCGGAATTTCTTTATCATCAAGCGTAAGAGCATCGGCTATTGTCCTATCGCCGTGAGTTTTTCGTGCCCCCGCATTTTCTTCCAACAAATCAGCCGGTCCACACCCACCATCGGGATAATGAATATAATATTTACATTCTTCAAGTGCTTTAATAGATGGATTAATGTAACCCCCGTGAGCAAGCAATCTATCATAAGCATTTAATAAGGCCGTTTTAGCATCACGATTAGCATGCCAACCATATTTTTTACCCGGCTTTTTCGTAACCGTACCAATTGGCTTATTCTTATAATAATATGGATACCGGAATATTTCAACAATCATCCGCCCAAAATCCCACCCCGGACCATTCATCTCCCACTTCAAAAACGGTAACTTTCGTGGATTAGCACCACCACACCAGAGAGCCAGTGCAATAGCAACCCTTGCAAATTCATAGGGTGGTGTGTTAGCGTCAACCCACTCAGCTATTTTCTGACCAGTTTCTTTACATTTAACAGAAGCTACAGAGTTAGACGCTCCCTGTCCTTTACTAACATCAAAACCTATGATATATCGTTTCGACTGATCAGGCCTATTCATAAGAAGATTAGTCCATACACTAAGTTTACCCTTTGGACCCATCTTCATTTTAATCGTATCTGTTTTACGTTGTCGTATAATACCCAGTATAGCATCATTAGCAACACCCTTCTTAAAATTAACATCCATTCTAACAATCGGCTCCCTACCAAACAACGCAATATGCTTATCTATGTTGGTGTGAGTAAACACGGCATCGCCAGCTTCAAGATCTTTCATGTCGATTTCACAAGCCATTTCCCTCGGACTTCGCCGTAATTCTTCATTATCATACCAGGGTGAACGTATCTTATACTCGCCGGTTACCTCATCTTGTATAACATGTCGCCCCTGTCCCTTGTCCGGATGCTCCCACCAAGGCATCACAAACACTTTAATCTGCCCACTGTTCAACCACCGACTAAACTCAGTGCCAGCACCGCGTTCAGGATTGGGGGTAGAATTTATAATACGACACGGAGTAACATCAGCGGTTGCACTTCTCATTGCTCGACCGTTCTCCACCTTGGAAAACTCATCAAGGAGTACGGCCAAACGCCTATCACCAGAACCAGCATGTGCAGTTGTAGGTTCACCATCAATATTACTATCATTAAGTTCATTGCCAATGTGCATTTTTCTACGGTTCTTCTGTCCCGGTAAACAATTCGGGGGCCGCATCCAAGAGGGCAACCAAGTATTTATATAATCATGTTTAATAAATAATGATTTATAATTGCCACGTTCATCTACATAAGGTTCAGTCCTTGACATCTCAAGCAACTGACTATCAGGTCTAAACAACCACTTGTGATGAAAAACAGCAATACAATCCCAACTCGCTCCCATATCACGGGTTTTTCTAGTGGCCCTATCTTCACCAATATCAATCCCTTCCTCCAAAAACACAATATGCCCATCCTGAATAGCCCATGTGACAAAAGGATTATGAGCATGCTTGGCAGGGACAGGTTTATGTGTATCTGGGTCAATGTCGAACTGATGATAAGTCCAGACAAAAGCATTAATCCAAAACAGAATAGACTCTCCACTAGCTGCCATCAAATCCGCTTGGAGTATTGGATCATTCTCCGCCCTACGAAGAAGATCCTCACGCCAACGAATATTAACCAAGGGGATCTTGGGGACCTTCAATCCAGTTATAGGACAAGTCCATATCTCTTGCACATTAGGGAAAGGCTCCGAAAGCTGTAGTTTAGACATATTTAATTATACCCGGTATTTCTCCACGTCTAAACACTTGTGCTAATGCGGCTAGCATAGTACTCTAATAGCCTCATTGACTTTGTGCATTATTTCTTTCGATCCTTAATAATAGAATTAATTCTATTCTTGCCCTCTTGACTGACACGATCAGCGATTGGAATCTTATTATCTTTGTCAGTTGTCAATAACGATGCCCGGCCTTCTATACGATCATACAACAAGCCGACGTATGTTCTATCCGGTTCATGGTGTTTTACAGTTTCGGTATATTTACCATCTTTATCTATTTTAGTAACTGTTTCATCATACCCAAGGGCTTTTTTCCAACACAGTCTAGCGAGTGCTTCAGCCTTCGATGCCATACGATCCTCATCCTCGCCAGTATTCTCCTTCTTTAGGAGTTCTGTCTGTTCTTGTGCTATCTCCCTGATAAACCCTGACAGCAACATTCCGGCCTTGGTTTGACGACCGCGTTTGTTCATCGGTTTATTTTTTGCCATTTAAATAATCTCGCTCCCGTCGAGTAGCTTCAAGGTCTAACATTCTATATTTAATACCAATCTCCAAACGAGCTAATGCTGATTTTATATCAAGAGTTTGCATTATATTAATCTCATCAACTTCCTCGACACTCGCAATCATAGCAAGTAAAGTGTAATAAATTTCAGCATTATTTAACTTTTGCTTTTTGGACATTCTCATACATATCAACTATTAATTTACACATTTCTAATGGAACAATATACACGATACCATAATTATTACCACGTACAATAATACCAATTATATTACCATAACGGTTAAAAACCGGACAGCCGGAACTACCTGGTGCACCAGAAATATCTAATTGATGTAATAACTCACCTTGTATAACTCTATCATAGGCTGAGAATATACCAAGGGATACGGTATTTTTGTTACCGAAAGGACTACCGATAACAAATATATTGTCCCCTATATCAACGTTTGTATTAAACGCAAAGCGAGTATACAAAAATTTATCTTCAATAATTATTAATCCAACATCAATACTATTTATATCTTTTGACATAAAAAACTTAGATGATTCCATTTCAAAGCCGTTATCAAATTCTATAAATACATTATTAGCATCCTCAACAACATGTCCAGCAGTTAATACTAAACCATTATCAAGTACAACACCAGAACCAGACCACAATTCTCCATATTTACCCTGTACTTTAACGCGTACTACGGACGACCGCACACGACTAATAACACATGGAAGGGAATAATAATTATGAACTGCTATAAAAATCACCAATAACAACAATGCTAATAGTGCGTGTATACGTTTCATTAGAACTCCTTGTCACGTTTCTTAACATCAACAAATATTTGAGTTTGAGCCATAGCTGATGCAATGATTAAAATTTTCTCATAGCCACCAGTATTTATGTATACGCGACCTATTTCATCAGTTGTGGTTTCTACGGTAATACCAGACGCAAACAAAATAGAAGCGGCTGAAACAACATCAACAAAATGCTCATCATTGGAATCCTGCGTTCCCTGATCCGCAGTTATTCTACCTATCTTCGTATAATGTTCTGGATTTTCAGCACTACCTGGTGTTATGGGTTTAGCATATACATGAAAAATAACGGTATCATTCTCACTACCAACTGACCTAAACCGCATTTCTATAGCTGGTGTGCCTTTAGGAACCGTGTAAATAACGACATACTTAGAAGCGAGTGCATCCACCGTAACTTCGTCACGCTCGGTTACACCAAGTACCGCATGAACAGAAGTTATATCCCCGGCTTCTTCAAATGGATGTTGTTCTCTAAATTCATTTTCACTACCGTGCATTATTTGTTTTCCTTTCTCATGTCCTTTCGCAACCTAAAATATAAGTTTGCTTTCTCTTTGATGGTTAATTCGTTCGTTAGCCACCGGATGAGTCTATATCTTAATCTCGTTCGAATCGCCATATTTTCTTAATCATCCCCCTTGGTATCAATACCGTAGATCTGTCTTTACCATCATTGTAATCTGGACTTAAAATCAAAGAATCTTTGGTACATGCGGTATAATAACCTATGGTATGACATACTGTAGGCTTTTCCTTTTTTACCGTTTCTTCCCCCCGCCAACTAGAATCGCTATTAGCGTCCCACCATAACACTTCAACGATTTCATTATACTCTAATTTTGGAATTTGGACCATTTGTAGAAATTCCACAGATTAATAACTATTGCTGGAATCGTAACAAAAAGTAACCCAAATGAACTCCGTGATATGATTACGTATAAAATCCAACACACGGCTGCCGCGGTGCTGAATAACCAACCATATTTGTTTCGATGGCCAGTGACCCATTTACCCAAAAGTTCCAGTATAGCAGCTATCCAATCCATACTTCACGATCCTTCTATCCTGATTTACGCTGTAACTTTAATTTTGTTCAAATTATTTTTATCCCGCTCACTGTGATATTCTATCGCCTTCCACACCAAAACGGCTAAAGCGAGCAATATCACACCCCCTGCTATCCACTCAGCCCATCTGACAAAAGCTATAATAAACACCATACCACCCGTTACTGATGCCGGTATGATCCATCCAAATCGACTT
>Ga0180008_1002257_pt1 | contig 10628 bp, 17 predicted proteins | sample MM_PW_MetaG_FD_121121 | JGI IMG/M metagenome (GOLD analysis project Ga0180008, IMG submission 121121) | Groundwater microbial communities from the Aspo Hard Rock Laboratory (HRL) deep subsurface site, Sweden - MM_PW_MetaG | ecosystem: Environmental > Aquatic > Deep subsurface > Groundwater... | reverse complement strand
CCACGAGCAGTTGATGTCAGTGTGGCAAAATACTTCTGGCTACAGACTTGGGGCCCTTGTCTAGTGCTAACAAATGGCAGCCTGCTTGTGGGTAAGGCAGTATGTCCCAGTGCTACAACTGATGGTGCGATAGATGTCTATCCGTTAAACAGCGCAGACGCTTCTGGTCAACAGCCAGTGGTCGGTTGGGTAATGACTGTTGCATCCAGTACCGAATACAGTCTCGTATATCTGACAATCGCCCCATAAGGGCAAAAATATAAAAGGAGGTTTAATATGTCCGAAGTTGATGTGATGGTGAGAGTAGGTCAAGACTCCCCTCAAGCAGTTGGTGATGACAACTGGGTTGATTGGAAGGGTTCAAAGCGTGGAGAGGGTTGTGTAATTGATTTCTACACAGCAATGCTTCTCGAAGGTAGGGGCTATCAGGTAAAGGCTGGAGACCTTACTACCCCTCTAGTCGGTGATGTTGTTATGACCACAACGGCTGCTGAGATGGCTGTGGACGCTGCACAAGGGTATTTAGACTTGATAGTGTTCGCCAATATCAGTATCCGCCTTGCTACAGGCACCTTGCATGAATACTGTATCAAGACTGTAGATACGGCATCCTCATCTGGCACTTCTTTCGTCCCATTAAGACTGCTAGGTGATACTAATGGTGCTCGCTGTAGTTCCACTGCTAGAGTTCAAGCTGCTGGCAGTGTAACTGTGCAGGCAGATGCAGTAACAACTACTAGAGTGTTATGGTCAGTAAGTAATCCATTGGTTGTGGGAGCGGGACATGAGTTCACGACTCATAACTACGAACCGAGGATGCCTGGCTCTATAGCTAACAATGCTTGCTGTTATGTGTGTGTAGCTGCCACAGGTACTGGGCCAAGTTATTATGCTAATCTTGATTTCCTAGAGTTAGCTTGGGCTGCAGTATCTTAACAAACAAAATATAAAAGGAGGTTAAAAATGTCGGAATATAATATGAGGTTGTGGGTAAACCAAGATACTCCCCGCTCAGCAAGTGAGGGTACATGGGTTGGACTAAAGGGTACTAAACGTGGTGAAGCCTGCGTCATTGACTTCTTTACGGAGATGATGCTTGAGGGCAGAGCGTTTCAGATTCGTGCTGGCTCGCTTACTACTCCCCTAGTCGGTGATGTGGTAATCACTACTACGGCTGCCGAATATGCCTTAAATGCACCTCAAGGTGTATGTGCCTTATGCTGTACGCTGGATATAAGCATCAATCTTGGTACTGGTACTCTACATGAGTACGCTCTGAAGTCACTGGATGGAACAGCAACGGGTACTGCGTTTGTTCCATTGAACTTGATGATGGATTCAGATGCACCAGCATCAAGGTGTACCGCTTTAGTAGATGGAACTGGGGGAACTGTTGTTGGCACAGAGGCTGCCACTACCACAAGGCGACACTGGTCTGCTTCTAACCCAGTAGCCGTAGGTGCTGGTCATTCATTTACCAGTTATCACTTTGAGCCACGCACCCCGCCTGCGATAGCCAATGTAGCTTATTTCTTTGTGCAGATAGCTGCTACTACAACTGGGCCGAGCTACTTCTCAAGCATGGACTACATTGAGTTACCTTGGGTAAACGTTAGCTAGAAAGGAGTTTTTTATGCCGTTCTACGATTACACTTGTGGAAATGGGCATACCACAGAGAAGAGGGCAGGGATGGATGTCGTGTCCATCCTCTGCCCCGACTGTGGGGGACTTGCCCATAGAGAATCTGTTTATTTGCCTTATCTTGTTACAGAGACAGGCACTAAAGACTTTCGGAAAGCTGAAGTTCCGAGAGACGAAAGAAGGCACGACAAAGACTACAAGAGGTTTCAAGAAGCAGGTGCTGAGTTAGATTATCAGCACACAAAGAGAGAGAGTGAGGCGGGAGTTGAGATACCCCAACCATCTCTCTGGAAAGAAAGTATCAGGAGAGCCAAGAGAATAAAGGCGGGTTTGGAAGCTCCGCTAAAGGTAAGTTGATGTCAGACCGGGAATACATTGAGAAGATAAAGACGATTGGTATTTGTGTCAAGAATACAGAGAGACTACCCCTTGGCAATAAATCGAGAGGTAGATATTTAACATCAGAAGAAACAGGTGGATTACCTATACTCATTCCCAGTTTTGGAGCATTGGAGAAAGAGGAGATTGATTATGTAGCTGAGGCTGCTATTGAAAAAGAAAAGGAAAGGGTAAAGGTTACTCCACCTAGAGATAGTCAAGTAGCGATTAGTAATGTAGTAAATGAAAGCAAGAAAGCCCCGAAAGGTAAACGGAAGGGAACTATGGACTTAATCCGTAAGGAGGGTATGTAAAGTGCCTTATAGTGAGTTGCAAAGGAAGACAGCAAGGGTAGCTCTGGGAATGAAGAGGGGGACGACACCCAAGACACCTGGAACTCCTGCTTACGAGATGATGCGTAGTATGTCTGAAGAAGAATTGAGGGATATGGCAAGTGGGCCAATCAAAAAGAAAGGAGGCAAATAAATGAGAAGAACATTCGGTCATCCAGACCAAATTAGAGATGGAGTTATACTTTATGGAGATGATGGAGAGCATTTCAGACCCATAAAGGTTGATGCTGATGGCAAGATTCTACTTCCTCCAGTATCCATAACAAACTTACAATTCTTCAGAAAGAGGAGACCCCTTCACTGGAAAGATACAGGGGTAGGAACTACCTTTCATACTTTTGACCCTAAAGCTCCTCACAAACTATTGGAGATAAGATTTAAGACCACTGCACTTGCTGCTGGTGAAGATTTCACTATCACCAAGACAGCTACTTCGGGTCCTAATTACCATGATGTCATCCTTTTCTTCGAAGAGTTAGGGGATTTAGGTACACTTGACCTGACTATCCCATTTGGTGCTGATGAGGGGTTTATGACGGAGGCTGATTCCCTTGTCTTTGCCCTCAGTGCCAATACAGGTGCTGATAGGTGGGGATTAGAAGTAGTCTATGAATTAGTCTGATAAGGGGCAATAATGAAAACACTTATAAGAAATGGTCAGAGCATAGACAGGTTCATACCTAGAGAATTACGGGATATGTTCTATCGTAATCCCAATCCTGAACATAAGTTTGCCAGGCGTAATGGATACACACCTCATAGTTTCATAACTAATGGGCTTGTGCTGTATTTACCTTTATGGGCTTTGAAAGGCGATAAAATAAGGTCGGTAGATGCTTATCGGCATATAGGTGATATTACAGGTGCTTTGTGGAGAGATAATGGCAGATGGTTTGATGGCGTTAATGACGCGATAGATTTTGCAACATCAACTATTCTCCAAACAAGAGACAATATCACCGTAGAAGCGTGGTTCAATACAAGTGATGTTACCAGACTTCAAGCTCCTGTCGGAAGGTGGAATGGAGTAGACCAATGGGTCTTGAAGATGAGTGCCTCTAAAATGAATGTAGCAGTAAACACCGCAGGGGGCAAGTATGAACAAACTGGTAATGGAGCTTTAACTAATGATACGTGGCATCATGCTGCTCTTACCTATCTAGCTTCAGATGGTCTCTTTTCAGTTTATTTGGATGGAGTATTGGATGAAGAGATGGCAACAGATGGTAATGTGCTTTCAGCTTCAACAGGTTACTTGTCAGTAGGTTCATCAGGAGAAAGTAGTCAATGGTATCTTGGCTTAATTGGAGAGGTAAGATATTATACCAGGAAACTAAGTCTTGCTGAACTCCAACATAATAGAAATTGCACAAAAGGGGGTACACATAATTGAGCGGTACACGTGTTCAGATAGATTTGTTCTTCCAAGATAAAACACCCAGACAGGTAAATGAGGCTTTCCCTCAGCTTCTACCTGCTATCAAAGCAGCTAAGGCTAAGGCTTCCTTGATAAATGCAGGTAAAGTTAATGAGGAGATGACGGTCAGGGCTATTTATTACATTTGCAGGCATGACGAAGGAAAACCTTGCGACCCTGAGACTGAAATATAGGAGATAAAAATGCCATACCCCGAAGACTATGCCTCAATGATTGATTTAGTTTCTCAGAAATTGCAGGATACTGGTAACGCTGTCTGGACTGATGCTGAACTTCTTTTATATATGACTGAGGAACTCCGTGAAGTTTCTCAATACTCCCCTCATATCTATATGGTGGAATACACCCTTGAAACCAGAAGGGGAACGGCAACTTCAGGAACTACGACAAACACATTGGATGATGACGTTAATGACCAATTCGTTAGTGGCAATGCACCTTATGGAGATGTGGGTAAGATTGTCTTTAATACCACTGATAGAACTTGGGCTTATATCACCGCTGTAACCGATGCCGATACAGTGGTTCTTTCAAATGACATTATGGTTTCAGGGGAAGGATACCGCATCTTTCACAAGAACTGTAACCATCAGAAGGAAATCTATATTGGGGAGATGCCAGACTGGTTATGGATTGACAGGATAGAATTTCCAGCGATGGAAGACCCTCCGAACTATGTTAAGTGGATAGACCGAGGAAGGAATGTCATCCGATTAGATATAGATGATGAACCAGACGATACCAAGAACTCCGATGCTAAAGACCAGGTTTGGATATTTTTTGCTATGAGGCACAAGTTGAGTCAGCTTCTTAAAACTGACTATGTCTCAGACACCCCTGCTACTACAACTGCTGTAGGTGCTACCACAATACATATTGACGCTGCCACTACCGCAGAAACTATTGAGAGGGGGCAGGAGTTTACTATCGCAGATGAGAGAGCAAGAGCTATATATATCTGCACAGTAAATGTCACTATGTCATCCAACGAAGGTGATTTGAAATTTTGGCCTCCACTTGAAAGTAGTGTGGCTGATGGCGCAGCGATTACTTTTGTAAGTTCAACTTTAACTCCCAAATTAGAAGGAATCTATGCTGATTTAGTAGCTGGTAAAGCAGCTATGAATAAAGCTAGAGCATATATTACTACTATTGGGCCAGGGCCTAATCGGTATCGCAATATGTATGAGTGGGGTAAGTTAAAATATGAGGATGCCAAGAGAGAACTAGAAGGGCTAAGAGGATATTCTGCTCCTTCAGTTTGCTTGCCATAGGAGATATGTATGAGGTCGCTATCAAGCACTTTACTCGCAGCCCAAAAGGGATATGGGGTTACTGGAGGAGTGAATGACGCTATATGGAAAATCGTTCTCTCAAGGTCAGGGCAGACAACCAGAGGCTATGACATCAACCGTGTTATGCAGATAGAGCATACCGAGGAAGAGGATAATGGTATAGCTCAGGTTCTACTGGATAATAGTGACCTTGCTCTAGGTACAATTACGGCGGGAGTATTTACAGGTTTTGACTTTGAGCAATATCAGGGAATTATATCCACTGGGTATAATACGGGTGTAACTCGTTCTGCTTGGGCAGCCAGCACTGCCTATACTGCTTATGTTAAAGGTGTGTCGTTTGCTTCTGTCGTCATCCCTACTACCGCCAATGGTTATCAATACAGGTGTATCACAGCAGGGACTTCTCATTCATCTGAACCTACCTGGCCGACCGATTTAGGTGTTATTGTAACTGAAACTGGCGGTGTGGTCTGGGAGATGGACGGGAACGCTGGAGACGAGTATTCTCCCTCTGCTCCGCTAAAGGTTGATGGGCAGGAGTTCATCTCTTCTATGACTCAATTAGTATGCCGTCTCTATCTTACTGGTATTCCTAATCAGATGAGGCAGGATTATGCTATCGCAAAATACGAGGTAGACGATACCGATACCAGCACAATCAAGACATTATTAGATGCCGTAGCAGCAGCATCTACAGGTCTAAGTTCTGCTTACAATGGCTATACAACAGTTACCTTGACCTATGATAGCGGTTACGATGACGGTATTATAAACTCCTATACTCCAAAGGATTATTTCTCTATTCAGATAAACAATAATAGAGATGCTAAAATTCAAGAGTTAATGAATTATACAGGATGTAAGAGGCGAGCCGAAGATGATGGAGCAATTCATATCTTTGACCCTACCACAACTGGCACAACCTATGATTATGAATATCGTCTGGATGTATCTACTTACCATACTTTCTTCAGTAAGGCTTTAAGGAATCGGTTTGTCAGTCCTAATAAAGAGATAGTTATTTCCCACGAAGACCATGAAACTCAGTATGGGAGTAGCGCTACCAGTGCTACGAGTTATGCATTATCTCCCAAGATTCATACCACTCAAAGAAGATTAACCACTAATGAGCAAGCATTAGCTATCGCTCAAGCAATAATAGAAAGATATGAGCTTAATGCAGAAAGAGGGTCTGCTGTTGTCCCAATGAACTGCGGACAAGAGGTTTTTGATTATATCAAGGTTACTGATTCTAGCCAGGGTGATACAAGGGTTGGCAATATCCAATATATTCAAAGGCGATGTCGGATAGCTACTGACCGAAGTGATGGAGCTTATGAGATGACCATTCGTTTTGGCAAGGTCAATACTCAGAGTATTTCGTATGCGGAATTCGGAGGTGGTATTGAAGGAGTAGATTGGATAGATGGCGGTGGTGGTGGAGGAGGCGGTGGTTCTAGCCGTTTAGGAATGACAGCAGACCAGATAGAATGGGTGAATCATTTACTAGATTATGTATTACAAAATGCAGCAGATATAAACTTACTCTGGAGTTATATAGAACAAGGTGTCGTACCCAAGTGGCACATGACAGAACAAACGATTATACCAACGATACAGTGAGAGGAAAATGACAGGTAGCGGAACAGCAGCAGACCCATACATAATAATAACTGTAGCTGATTTACAGAATGTAGAGAATGACCTCGATGCTTACTATGGTCTTGGGGGAAATATAGATGCGTCTGATACTACTAATTGGAATGGTGGAGCAGGCTTTCTTCCTATTGGTCAGGCTGGTAATTTCACAGGACATTTTGATGGACATGGTTTTACCATTAGTGACCTCTTTATAAATAGAACAGGGGCATATAGCCAAGCCCTATTTGCTTATTTATTTAGTCCTGGTGTTATTCAGAATGTTTTTATGACTGGAGTAAGTATTACTACCGATTCATACTATGGTGCTGCTTTAGTAGCGTATGTGGATACAGCAACGATTACTAATTGCCGTTCGGCTGGAACGATAACTGGCTCTAGTGCAACTGGGGATGGATTTGGTGGATTAGTAGGCTATATCTATACTGCTGGAACTATATCCTATTGCTCATCTTCCTGCACAGTAACAGGTGGTGATGATTTAGTCGGCGGTCTTGTTGGAAGGTATGGTGGCGGAACTCTAACTAGTTCCTATGCAACAGGAAATGTTAGTGGAGATGATTATGTTGGTGGTCTGATTGGTGAATGTAGTCGGGATTTAGTTATTAGCCTATGTTATGCCACTGGTGCTGTAACCGCTTCTGGTGATTATGCTGGTGGACTAATTGGGTATATGACAGTTAGTGTTGCCTCTACCATAGATGATTGTTACGCACGAGGAGGTGTAACAGCAGGTGGTAATTATGTTGGTGGGTTCATTGGAACTACTGAAAGCGGAGTAGTTATAGATGATTGTTACTCTACGGGTACAGTAGTTGGGGTGGGAGCACAAGTTGGTGGTTTTTGTGGGTATAATGCTGATACTATAACCAACTGCTTCTGGGATACCGAAACATCAGAACAAGCAACCAGTAGTGGTGGAACAGGTAAGACCACAGCCCAGATGAAAACCCAGGCTACCTTTACTGATGCTGGATGGAACTTCACTACAATTTGGGTTATAGACCCTGGTACTAATAATGGGTATCCTGTTCTTTTGATTCAGTTAGCGGGGGAACTTGCGGGTGAAATAGCTATAAAGCAAACACGCTTTCATTATTTTGATGCCTATGGAACAGAACGGTATGTTGAGGGAACTGTAGTCGCATGAAGAGAGATTTTAATAATCCTACAACTGTAATAGCCTTAGATGACCACTCAGCCAGGCATGAAACTGGTGGTGCTGATGAAGTTTCCCTGGCAGGTCTTACTATTCTTGCTCAAGACATAGACTTTACCGTAGAAGAGGTCGTTGTTGCCACTACTCTCACTGCCAACCACTTTTTAGTGAAGGTAAATGCTTCGGGGAATACAACGATAACCCTGCCAGCAGCAACTTCTCATACCGATAGAGTTTACACGATAATAAACATACATAGTGCCGGTACTGTAACAATAGATGCTAACGGGACAGAGACGATAGACGGTGAGGAGACCATTTTATTAAACTTACAATACCAATATGTTACAATAGTGTGTGATGGTGACGAATGGTTTATTATAGGGGGTGAATACGTGAAAATGGAAGATATACTGAATAAGCTACTGACCGAGCAGAAAGAGCAGATTAAACTTTTAGAGAAATTGGTTCTTGGAATTAGACAAGAACTTCTCCACCTATCTATTTTGTCCGATGAGAATTTCAGTGATAAGGATGTAGACATTGATTAAGATAAAGTGGAAGGGTAAAAATGGTGCCGTTCATACTTTAGATGAGGCTATGTTTAGTGGCAACATCTACAGCAAGACATTAACAATGACAGATGATAATGCCACTCGCTTTGAGACAACAACAAAGAAACTCAGGGATGTCGTTATTCTGGTTGAGACCAATTCTATGTTGCTTGGTAAGATTGGAGTTGAGGTTTATACCGTAGCTGCGGATGAGACTGTTGGATTTACTAAGGTAGACATAAGCACACTATACTTCAAAAATGCTGGTGCGGGTAGTAATGGTAAGATTACAATGTTGGGAGTTGAGGAATAATGGGAGTTCATACAAAGGCTGCTGCTGGGGCTGGTGGTCTCTATGGTATCAATGTAGAAACCCTAGCTGATGCTAAAACTCTAACAGTAGGCACTGACAAGATATACCAGTATTTAGATGAAGGTGGGGCTAACAGGATTATTACCCTTGATACCGCTAGTGCTAGTGCTGGAGATAGGTTTGTTATCAGGCATAATGGGGTTTATACTGAAGCCTTTTACCTGCAAGTAAATCAGGTAGCAATCGTACTGGATAAAGTCTATGTTGGTGGTATTAAAGAGTTTATCTTTGATGGCACAAACTGGGTTAGTAGGGGAATTGGTTCAGGGGAAAACGATAATAAAAAATACAACATATCTATTGGACCTCTTGCTACTGCTTACGATAATGGAACAGCAATCGGTCAATGGGCAGTTGCTTATGGCGATTCTGTTGCAGTTGGTCAGTCTGCAAATGGGTACACATTCGGAGTTGCAGTTGGTTATTCTGCAGATGGAAGCACATATGGAGTTGCAGTTGGTTATGGTGCTCAAGGCTATTCTTATGGAGTTGGGATTGGTCGTAGTGCAGATGGTCGCAGTTACGGACTTGCAATTGGTCGTAGTGCTATGACAAACGCTAAAAAATACTCTATTGCTCTAGGCTTTTACTCAGAATGTGAACGAACTGGCGAAACCTCAGTAAACATAAACGGGGGTGACTCAGACCAAGAAAACAATGTGGTTCAAGGTAGGTGGGAAAGGACAACAACAGATGCTACACCTGTTGAGCTATTCTGTGCTGGTCAGGCTAATGAACGCTTCCTTGTCCGTGCCTCATCTGTCTTAGCCTTCACAATGCTAATAGTAGCTAGAGACAATGTAGCCGATGAAGTAGCCAGATATAGTGTAGCTGATGGTTTAATCAAAAGAGATGCTGCTGGAAATACCACTATGGTTGCTTGCACAGTGGTTACTGATTATGAGGATGACGCTGCTTGGGATGTAGCAGTAACCGCAGATGATACTAACGAGGCTTTAATAATCACTGTTACTGGGGATGGGACTAATGCTACGCAGTGGGCAGCAGTAATGGATGGTGTAGAAACACACTTCTAAGGAGGTAAAATGGAAAGGGAAGAATTAGACGCACTAGATATTTTAATCAGAGACCTCAGAATGGCTATGGACATCAAGGAAGAGATTGACAATGGCGTAGAAAGGGGATTAGTTAGCTTCGCTGACGGAACTAAAATCTCTGTCCCTATACCAGATGAGGTAAAAATACAACTAGATGCCAAGATAGTAGAACTGACTGGACTCCTGAAGAAGAAGAGGTTAGATGCCGGAATATTACCCATATTGTAATGTAAAGAAAAAACTGAATGGAGAACAATATGCCAAAAAGTGAAGAAGTTTTAAATGAAATTAGATTATTAAAATCGTGGCTTTATGGTAGCAATGGTAAAGAAGGCGACATCCCTGAAATCAAACAGAGCCTCAAGGGTTTCGCCAAGCGACTCAATGGCCAGGACAAGAAGATAACTGCCAACCGAATTATCATAGCTGCCATTTTAGGGAGCGGAGTTCTTGGAGGCGGTACGGCTGCTTTAATTCAATTACTCCAATAAACCTTTGTTATTGACCTGTTAAGTGAAAACGAAATATAAGGCAATGCCGATTGGTATTAACAACAGGTAAACCCACGGGTTATCCCAATTCAGCATCCATCTAAAATATCCCCTAACGTGCCAACACTGTGAACTCTCACACAAGGCTGTAAATTTAGTGTTTCTATGACCACATTTAGGACATTCCCAATTCTTGTAACTCATCTACTTTCCTCCTTAACTCTT
>Ga0180008_1002255_pt1 | contig 10630 bp, 15 predicted proteins | sample MM_PW_MetaG_FD_121121 | JGI IMG/M metagenome (GOLD analysis project Ga0180008, IMG submission 121121) | Groundwater microbial communities from the Aspo Hard Rock Laboratory (HRL) deep subsurface site, Sweden - MM_PW_MetaG | ecosystem: Environmental > Aquatic > Deep subsurface > Groundwater... | reverse complement strand
GATCCAATAAATCCTGCACCACCTGTTACTAATATTTTCATTTTTCCTCCTTCTTTTAGTTTACAATAACATAAGTTTCGATTAGTATAAAGTCTGTGATTTATATTTTTAAGGTTTTTAAAGAAGATGCACGAAGAGGAGAGATACAAACTTTATCAATACGCTTTTGAGAAGATTGGGAATAAAATTGAGCAGAGAAATAGCCTATTCAAGGAGCTATTGTCCATTAGTATTGATAAGGAATGCCTGCAGGTTGGTGTTAGAGGATCCAAATACGCTCCGCACTGGGTTAGCGTAGATTTATATGATCAGTCCGCTTATATTGATTATAATTATGATATTCACAACTTGGGGTTCAGTGACGCTGCATTTGATGTAATTGTGTGTAATGCTGTTCTGGAGCATGTAGAGGATCCTGTAAAAGCCATTAAGGAGCTGTATCGAGTTCTTAAACCTGATGGGCTAATATGGATTGAGGTTCCATTGGGTCAGCCATATCATCCATCGCCGGGTGATTTCTGGCGGGTCACTCCGGAAGGTATGAGTATATGGATGCAGGACTTTATTAAACTTGAACTGGGACTTTTCGGGTCTCCAATCTATAATGGCATTTTCTTTTACGGTAAAAAACAGAGGTAAATAAATGAAAAAAGCTTTAATTACGGGTGTTACAGGGCAAGATGGTAGTTATATGACCGAATTGCTTCTATCTAAAGGGTATGAAGTACATGGGATTATCAGACGTGTTGCAGTTGAGGACTCACGGAGTAGGATGAGCAGATTATCTAAGTCCATTCTTAATGACATGCACCTGCATATTGCGGATTTGACATCCTATGATAGCATTTATGCTGCCGTTGAGAAAGTTCGTCCAGATGAATGCTACCATTTTGCTGCTCAGTCCTTCGTTACAGACTCATTTACAGACCCGTTCTCTACCATGGATATCAACATAAATGGCACCCACCGGTTACTGAAAGCCCTGCAGCTACTGGCACCAAAATGTAAAGTGTACTTTGCCGCTTCAAGTGAAATGTTTGGAAATACAATTAATGATTTTCAGGATGAGATTACACCCTTTAATCCAAGATCTCCTTATGGGGTCTCAAAGGTTACCGGTTATTACTTGAGTAAGGTATACCGTGACCAGTATAAAATGTTTATAAGCTGTGGCATTACATTTAACCATGAATCTGAGCGTAGAGGATTCGAGTTTGTTACTCGCAAGATATCAAGAAAAGCGGCGGAGATTGCTCTTGGTCTTGATAAGGAGCTTCGTCTGGGAAATCTGGAAGCGGCAAGAGACTGGGGGTACGCACCTGATTACGTACAGGCATTCTATTCAATGTTACAGTACGACAAGCCCGACGATTTTGTTATAGCTACTGGTGAAACCCACACAATAAAGGAATTTGTTGAGGAGGCATTTAAAATCCTGGAGCTCAACTGGGAAGATTACGTGAAAGTTGATCCGGCATTTCTACGCCCACTTGATATTCATTTCTTATGTGGGGATAGTAAAAAATTTAGAGATAAACTGAACTGGGAACCGACAGTAGTTTTCAAAGACCTTGTACGAAGGATGGTAACCCATGACTTCCAAGAACTGCAGGCATTTAAAGGAAAACTATAGAGAGCTTTTCTTTCTGCTTGACTGTTTCCTTCATCTCCTCCCAGGTTTTCGTGACCCTCTTCGCATATAATTTCTTCCTTTTACTCCCGTTATACTTCATCAACCAGAATTTGACTCCCTTCCCTGGGTACCACCTGCGGAACTCGGCGTATACCTTCGCACCAGTCTCGGCACAAAGATATATGTCTTTCATCAGTTCCTTCTTCGACGGCCTGTTCCAGCCCCTGGGACTTACCACCTGTGCCATGCAGCTTTCATAAGGCCCGGATATCGTCCGGAACCCGCTCTCCTTCCAGAATATGGCTGTCAGGAGGAGCTATGAACACTTTTTTTAACCATTTTCACATTAATTTTGATATAAGTAGATCGAACCATTCAACGAAAGGAAACTAACATGATATTCAAGTATGAAATCGATGGACGTAAGCTGTTTAGTGTACTGGGAAGAGTCTATAAAAATTCCGGGGAGGATCAGTTTGTGAAAGAAGAATGCTCCTGCATAGACAATATGTATTCTTAAGAGAACACATGGAAAAATAGCAATAGCATTAAAAACTTTATTAAAAGGAAAAAGAAGTGAAAAAAAGTTACAAGTTTAATGACATGGAACAGGTTGTACTGGAGGGAGAAGCCCATGCTACTCTCAAAATATCGTTGAAGAAGTTGAAGAACCCTGAGAAGGCAGGGTACCTCCCGTCTATGGGAATTCCCTCGGGCCAGGAAAAGACATGGAGGAAAAAGATGCCTGACGGCAGGTCTCTGCACCTGAAGAGATATGAAACCCATTACACTCTCCATTACGACACGATACATCCCGAAGATTTTCCCACGCTCCTGGCGCATGTCAAGGCAGACCTGGGAGATTACCTTGACCTTATAGTATCCGGAGCCCGGGTAGTCAAGCGGATAACACAGAGTATCAAGGACAGAAAAGGAAAATGATATGTCACATATGACACAGATAGAATTGGAAATCAAGGATTTACAGGCATTAAAAAATGCCTGTGCAAAACTTGGTTTTCAGTTTGTGAAAGGCCAGACCACCTATAAATGGTATGGTCGGTTCATGGGAGATTACCCGCTGCCTGAGGGAATACGCAAGGAAGACCTCGGGAAATGTGATCATGCCATCGTAGTACCCGGAGCAGGATATGAGGTTGGTGTCGTAAAGAAGGAAGACAAATATATACTGCTATGGGATTTTTATAAAGCCGGAGGCCTCGCCAACGCACTCGGACAGAATGGTAAACTGCTGAAGATAATGTACAGCACCGAGAAGGTGAAGCTTGCTGCAAAGCGGAAGCACTACAAGATTATAGAAACAAGGACAAAAACCGGTGAGGTTGTCCTTACACTGAGGAAATAACATGGAAGAAATTGTCGTTACTATAGATGAAGAAGGAGAAGTGACCATAAAGGTAAATGGTGTTAAAGGCCACTCCTGCACAAAGATGACCGAGTTCATAGAGAAGGAACTGGGAAAGGTAAAGGAACGGAAGAAGACAAAGGAATACTTCCAGTCTGTTCATCAAAGCGAACAAGCTAAGCAAAGGGTATAAAATGATAACATACAATAAAACCATAGAGGTCTGGACATATAACCTGCCTGCAGGCAGAACATGTCCGGCATCGTCTGCGTGGTGCATGGAGAACTGCTACGGCAGGAAAGGGCGGTTCAGGTTTAACAAGGTCAATAAAATACAATTACAGCATGTTGAACAGACAAAGCAGGAAGATTTTGTCAGGAAGATAGCAGCTGAAATACAGAGAGTTCATTTATTCAGGTTCCATTCGTCCGGAGATTTTTATTCAGTACCTTATCTTGAGAAGGCAGTAGATATAGCCAAGAAATGCCCATCCACATGCTTCTGTATCTACACGAAGACATGGAGGCTGAATGGAAGGTACAATGAAGCATTAATGAAGCTGGGTTCGCTGGAGAATGTCCATCTGTTTGCAAGCTGCGACCCTTCAACAGAGGATGTTCCAGGGTCGTGGCCTTTCAGGATAGCCTATTCGGGACAGAATGGACATGAGTCTCTTCCATGCCCGAAGATCCTGGAGCACAGTACATGCAATGTATGCAGGTACTGTTATAAACCTGGAGGACACGTGTATTTCCCAAAACATTAGGGAAATATGTGGTATAATATATATGACGGTGATTATGATTGAGCCGGAGGCTTTGCCGCGATGACACCCCATCAACTCCGGCTCAATCTCTCTTTTAACCAATCAAAAAAGGAGTATGAAATGCATGATGCAACTGAAACAATCAGACGTGAAAGGGTAGAGCAGATAAACACTAACCCGGGAGAACGCGAAGTCCTTGAGGAACAACACGGCCAGGTCTGGGATACAGATGCTGTCTGCAAGGAATTTGAAGTTCTTGGATTCGCCGCTCCTCTCGTAGTTGTCAGAAGAAGGTCGGATGGTAAAAAAGGATCATTGATGTTTCAACATCATCCCAGGTATTACTTTAATTGGCAGGAGTATAACAATGAATAAACAAGTACCGGATATGGAAGTGTACACTGTAAAGCAAGGAGACTTAACTTCAGACTGCCTGCTTGTTCAAATCATAGGATTACAGGAATGTGCCAGATGCAAAGCGTTCCTGAAGCCGAATTGCGGTGGTGGAAAGCACTTGATAAATCTTATCGGGAATATGCTGGGAGATGGAAAATTCAGTATTTCCAGGATTGAACAGCATATGTGTGCTCAGTATGTAACAGGAGAAGCAATCAGCTCAATCCAAAAAGAGAAAAAGGATCTGCCTCCGAATAGTCCGGTCCATAAACTTTTTGAGAGGACATACTATCTGAAGAAAGCCTTCAAGAAACTTGTGGAGAAGGAGAGGGCAAAAATAGAAATGGAGAGCGCTCCCACACAGCCTGTAACATATGAAGAGGTGATAAACAGCGAGGAATGGAAAACCCTGTCGAGATTCGGCCATCACGCCATAGGTGTACAGTCAGGGTGGGCACCACCATGCGACTGTAAACCCATCACTGCAAAAGGGCACGCATATCGTTATCATATCCTGCAGAATACAAACGGTGAAGTAGCACATTTCCTGCACCAGAACCTTATTGCCATGGACAGAGGAGATAATGGCATACAAGTATGGTCCTGTGGGTGGAGAACCATGGCTACATCTTCTGCACTTAACGCAATCCTGGGAAAGGTGAATGCCAGCTGCAGCGGTGCAAAGAACCTTACAGTATGGGACGGTCCCAAGTACGAAATTCCCATAAAATTCCGCGAAGGCATGATCATCTGCAAAGATAAAATTGTATGGCCCAGCGGAGTTGTAACAAAAAGGAAGTCATGTCCGAAGACGAAATCCAAATGATTGAGTGGTGCTACGATGAGATGAAAAAGGAAGAGGCAGGCTCAAGGCCGGAGTTCGCAAAGAGCGACAATGAGAAGGCGTTCATTGAGGACATGAAGATCAGAACTGAGGAACGACCGGAATGGTCGCTCTCTGCAGCACAGAGGAGATGGATTGAGGATATTTATAACAGACTTTAAAAAGGAGAATAAAATGGAATGTAATAACTGTTGGAAGGAGATTGAGAGAAAACCCATAGTAGAGGAGGTATATGATACTCCCGGGGATAATGCTCCGGAGGAAAAGTATTTCTGCTCTGAAGAATGCAAAGAAGAGTACCTGTTTGGAGGAGACTTTGCATATTTTGATTGCATAGGATGTAAACGGAGGATCTGCGAACAGAATCCCGCACAGGGATACTTTATACAGTACAGGCAGGCCGAAGATGGGTATCAAATCTGTCTGAGATGCTATGAGGAAGACATTCTGAAGAATGGATGTAACAAACAGAAATTCATTGACGGAGTAGTTCCCGGAATGTTTTTCAGTTATGGAAATCCGGAGTTGTCCGCGGCAGGATATTCAGAAGTTCCGGGTTTTGATTGCTATTTTGTGAATGGGAAGGAATCCAGACAGAAACTCTGCCAGACAGCCATAGATCTCATTGAAAGTGGTTATAAGGTAATTGTAGCCTACGAAAATCTCTCTACTATGGGAGACGAAGGCTATGTAACACTATACAAAAAAGGAGATGGAGATGGAAAACACAGTGAAGCCGGGGATTAATCTCGGTAATTTCTTGAGAGAGCTGCCGAAGTTTTTTCATGAGGAGCATGCGTTTATAAAGGAACTCATTCAAAACGCATGGAGATCGAATGCCCACAGGATCTCCATAAAATTTGATAGCACCATGTTCTCTATAGATGACGATGGACATGGCATCAAAAATCCTCAGTCACTTCTGACTCTCGCGGAGAGTGACTGGAGCCACCAGATGGCTGATCTGCAGAACCCTGCAGGTATGGGTTTCTGGGCCGCGGTATTCTCAGCCACACAGGTGAACGTCGAGAGTAAGAGTAACGGAAGTTCGTTCTCAATACTCTTAAACAAAGAGCTGCTCACAGATCTCAAGGATATCAGGTATGAGAAAGATAAAAGGATAAAGGATGGTACCAGCGTGGTGGTGCATGGAAGTTTCATGCATACTCGGATGGATATAGAAATACAAAGAGCCGTAATTTTCCTGCAGGAGGCTATTGATGGAAAGCCCTTAGAGATCTACGTAAATGACATGAAGACCAAGACCATAAACTTTCTGGACGAGTTCTCAGACCAGGCCATCCTTCGAAAAGAGATAACCGCCGGGACACTTACGGTATACGGTGACAACGTTTATTCACATATAATCGGTCATACAGGAAATCATGGGAGAATAGGATGCCACATAATACCTCTTCCTCTTATGAGATCGACCTACAGGATCAGTATTAAACCAGGAGGGTTAACACCCAGGCTTCCCGACAGGACGGCATTTGTCGAGGATGCGAAGTACAAGAGGTTCATGAAAGATCTTACCGAAACTCTTGCAGGTTTAATGATAGAAGGAAAGCTCAAAATCACAGAAGGAAGACTGCCATACTTGCCTGCAGAATTCAAGGCAAATATCGGACCCAAACCTGTACCTTTCGAGATAGACGCTGACGTTCTGGATCTTCCGAGCGACCCCTGGAGTAACGGGATCTATTATAATGAGCTCGGTCAGTGGGAGGATGAAGGGTACGAGTTTCTGCTGTATCAAGGCAGTGACCGTAATAATATGGATAAGGCAGAGATCCTGGCTGCATGCGAGGCCTTGACTGAGATGGGAGTGAAAATAGGAGTAACTTCCTGGAGCAAGGATGCAATGGAGGCCGAGGGTTTATCACAGGCATGTGCGGATAAGATCAGAAGCCTGGATGATCTCGAGGTCACCACCACGCGGGGAAAACTGTTGCTCGATGCAAAGAGCATACAGGTCTTTGACGGGACAATAGAGTTGAGGGATATAATATCTGGAAAGTGCTGGCAGATAACACAGGGAATGGTTCCTGTGACTGAGACAAAGTTCGTATATCTTGGACAACTCTGCCTTTTGCTTGAGTGCATGTATTCACTCTGCAGACTCATAATCAAGGTCTATGACGAAGACTCAAGAGGCAGTGATGCCTATCAAGAAGAGTTTGACGAGTTCTACGGGAAGCCTTTGAATATCGCTCTATCCCCTGTCGAAGCAGTATCGTCAAGACTGCACAAATGCATATCCGACATATTATGGGATGCAGGTCTTGCGGTGAGCGTGGAAAGTTTTGAGATAACCAAGGAAGTAGAAGGCTCAAAGCTCTACACCGCTGGCAGTATCTTCACCCTGACAAAGGGCGGATGGATAAAGGAAGACTTATAATAATATAATATTATTATAAGAAAATCACAAAAAGGAGAAAATGATCAAATCATATTACCATGGAGGGTACCCGCTTATCTGGTTGCAGACAGCAGAGTACTCCCGGGCAAAACAACACATACATAAGGAGCTGCAGAACACCGGGGTGAAGATATACTCATGGGATATCAGTAACGGAGGAGTGCTCAATGATGATGCAATTGAGGATACCACAAACCCTACCGAGATAATCAAATTCCTGGAGAAGTGTGAACAGAACACCGCTGTAATTGCATACAATTTCCACTGGTTTCTCCAGGATCCCGAGGTTGTGCAGGCACTTCTCAACAGCCTGGGTAATTTCGAGGCTCACAGGAAATTGTTCATCGTGGTAGCACCGGTGCTAAACCTTCCCGCGGAGTTGACTGAATACTTTGTAGTGACTGATCTGGAACTGCCTGGTGAAAAATGGATCCGTGAAGTCATAGATGAATTGAAGACCATGGACGAGGAAACAGGCCAGGAGGTGGATATCTCCAAGACTCATACACCTGCAGAGATAGATGAGGCAGTCAAGATGACTAAAGGACTCACAGAATTCGGAGCCAAGAATGCCATCAGTTTATCACTCGCCACAAAAGGAAAACTGGATCCGAAAACCATCTTCGAGCAGAAGTGCCAGATGGTTAAGAAATCAGATGTTCTCGAGATACGGACCAATGTGGAGACCTTCGACGACATCGGTGGTCTGGACAACCTTAAGGATTATACTCTGAATACCTCAAGGTCGAGGTATTCCAAAGGTGTACTCATTATGGGAGTACCCGGCACAGGAAAATCCTTAATTTGTAAAGCACTTTCCAATACCATAAACCGGCCATATATCAGGCTGGATATGGGTAAGGTGTTTTCATCCTTAGTAGGAAGTTCAGAAGAGAAAATCAGAGGAGCCATCAAAGTCGCTGAAGCTGTGAAACCTGCCATAATTCACATAGACGAGATAGAAAAAGCGGTCAGCGGTTCCACAGGTAGTGGTAATACCGACGGTGGAACTACAGCCAGGGTGTTCGGAACGTTTCTCTCCTGGCTGCAGGACAGGGAACCAGGCGGGTTGTACATCATGGCTACCGCAAACAAGATTGAGCTGCTGCCTCCTGAGTTCTTCAGGGCAGGAAGATGGGATGCCTTGTTCTTCGTGGGACTGCCCAATATCGAAGAGCAGAAGGCCATCCTGAACATCCACAGCAGGAAGTACGATCTCAATGAGGAACCCGGTGATATCACCGGATGGACGGGAGCGGAGATAGAGACCTTATGCAGGGTGACTGCAATGTTCAAGGAGAACAATCCCGGTTTCACAATGAAGGACGGAATGAGATATGTTTCCCCTTTGTGCAAGACTGCAGCGAAGCAGATAAAGGACTTGCAGGAATGGGCTGAGAAAAGAACAATACCTGCGACATCACAGAAATTCACAGCATTCTCGAATGCAAGGGCTGTGCGAATAGGAGGCGGAAATGGATCTGGTAAAGTTAATTGAGACATTATTGCGGAACAGGATCGTGATAAGCATCCACCTGGAGGAAGTGAAACCTGTAATCATGCCAAGGAAGGAGGAGAGGAAAGAAATTGAAAAGCCCATGGCTGTTGAAAAACCTGCTGTCAAGAAACCTGTTCCGGTCAGGAAGCCTGCTGCGGTAAAGAAACCTGTTGTAAAGAAGAAAGTGAAAAAAGAAGCAGTGCAGCAGGAGGCAACCCAGCCTGTGGGGCCGACGATATCGGATATCCAGTTAAAGCCAGGGAAGAGGAAAGAGGGAGAGGCACTCACCCAGGATTTACTGACACTGGACAATATCCATGACAGGAGATACTACCTCACTGAGGATGGCAGGGAGATAATGAAAATCAGAAAGAGGAAAGACAAGACAGTAACATTCGTATCCTGTCCTTCTCCTCAGTCCGGATTGCCGGTGAGCCTGATACTCTCAGGAATACTGGCAAAAAAAGGAAAGATTATTCGAGATCAGAGATTCTTAAAGGAAGTCGAGTGTCCCTCAGGAAAGCTGAAGAATGCAAGATTTCCAGAAGTAAAGGAGTAATATGTTAGATATTTTCAAAGAGGGATGCTTAGTGCATCTCGAGTTTCATTTATGGGAAGGAACCAAGACTGTTCCACCTGCGAATGTGGAAATGGCCGACAAGGATGTGAACCGGAAGCTCATAAAGCATTCCGGCAGACTGATGGCAAAGGAATGGACAGATGACATCCGGAATAAAAAAGGTGAGATTACGGATTACGTAAAGCAGATTGCCCTTGATTTTCCTATCAAGGGTGTAAAGTTCATTCCGAAGGAGAAGCTGGAAGAGGCCGTGGAACGATTTGAGATATTCCGGAAGGAATATGACAAACTGGCAGAGGAATTGAATGAGAAAAAGGGTGAAATACATGCACAGGCAAAGAAGGATTTGTGCAGCCTGTATAACCCCTCTGACTATCCTGTAGACTTCAGGAACAATTACAGCTTCGACTACAGGTTCCTCGAACTATCTGCTCCCGGTGAGAGTTCTGTGTTGCCACCCAGCCTGTACAAACAGGAGAAGGAAAAATTCCTGAACCTGATAGGTGAATTCAGGAAGGATGCTGTGGACAGCCTGAGGGTAGAGTTCGCCACTCTTGTGGATAATCTATCAGATACTCTACAGGGCTTGAAGGACGGAACCAAGAAAAGGTTTCACTCCAGCCATGTGGATAACATCCACAAGTTCCTGGAAAAATTTGAGGCCCTTAACATCGGAAACGATGCAGACCTCAAAAGCCAGATAGATCTCTGCAGGGAGTTTTTGAAGGATAAGGATGTGGATGACATCAAAAACTCCAACTTCGTGCGGGAGAGCACAAATGCGGCCATGAAGATGATACAGCAGAATCTGGATGATATGCTGGTCAAGAGAGCAACCCGCATGATTACTGTCCCAAAAGGATTGACACAGAGTAACGAGGGATAGTAGTATTAACACATGGAAACACAGACAATAAATTGCCAGGAAGGATTGGAGACACTGTTCTTCTATGGCAGGCATGTATGGCACAGTCTTGCCCTCAATGGGTTATTGAACCTGGAGCAGGAACATAGGAAGATGCATGATGGTGAATTTGAGCCATCGTGCATCATGTGTCAGCAAATTATCGGAGTCATATTTTCAGGGAGTAGAGATGAAAATTAAAGATGAGAAGCATGTCCAT
>Ga0180008_1002254_pt1 | contig 10630 bp, 10 predicted proteins | sample MM_PW_MetaG_FD_121121 | JGI IMG/M metagenome (GOLD analysis project Ga0180008, IMG submission 121121) | Groundwater microbial communities from the Aspo Hard Rock Laboratory (HRL) deep subsurface site, Sweden - MM_PW_MetaG | ecosystem: Environmental > Aquatic > Deep subsurface > Groundwater... | reverse complement strand
TCGACGAATCTGTAAATGTCTACAATAGTCGCCGCCCTCATCTTGCTCTAAAATACAAAACGCCCGATGAAGTTCATCGGGCGTTTTACTGAAACAAGGGTCAACTTATTTCAGGACTAGTCATCCATTCACTGTAATTTCAGTTGGTTTCCGTTAAAATCGCCGCATTGTAATAAAAGGATTGGCTGATATGGCTTTAAACGTTGTGATCCTGGCTGCCGGTAAAGGCACGCGGATGAAATCTGCTTTACCTAAAGTGCTGCACAAAGTGGCGGAACGCTCTATGGTGCAGCATGTGATCGATACGGCCCGTTCGTTGGGCGCACAGTCTATTAATCTGGTGTACGGTTATGGCGCCGATCAGCTGAAATCTGCTCTAGGCGAACAGGATTTACACTGGGTGTTACAAGCCGAACAATTAGGCACTGGCCATGCAGTACAGCAGGCTGTGCCTCATATCGCTGATAACGACACAGTGCTGGTGCTGTACGGTGATGTGCCTTTAACCCGCAAAGAAACCCTAGAGCAACTATTAGCAGCTCGAGCTGCCGATGGTTTAGCTGTACTGACTGTGCATTTGGCCAATCCTATGGGTTACGGTCGTATGGTGCGCGAAAACGGCAAAGTTGTGGGTATTGTTGAGCAAAAAGATGCCAGCGCCGAACAGCTGAAAATCACTGAAGTAAACAGCGGCATTATGGCTGTACCGGGCAAACAACTGAAAAAATGGTTAAGCCAGCTACAGAATAACAATGCGCAGGGCGAGTTTTACCTGACTGATATTATCGCCATGGCGCACAAAGAAGGGGTGGACATTACGACGGCTCATCCTGCCACAGCCATTGAAACTGAAGGCGCTAATAACCGCGTACAACTGGCACAGTTAGAGCGGGCTTATCAGGCGCGTAAGGCAGAAGAGCTGATGCTCAACGGTGCTAACCTTCGCGATCCGGCCCGTATTGATATACGCGGTGATGTTACTGTCGGCAACGATGTGATGATCGACATCAACGTAATTTTTGAAGGCAAAGTGGTGCTGGGCAATGGCGTGGTGATAGGTCCTAACTGTGTGATTAAAGATGCGGTGATAGGCGATAACACTGAAGTGAAAGCCAACAGCATGATTGAAAAATCCACTATTGGTATCGGCTGTTCTGTAGGCCCTTATGCCCGTATTCGCCCCGATTCAGTGCTGGCTGACGACAGCCATGTCGGTAACTTTGTTGAACTGAAAAAAGCCACTTTAGGCGTGGGCTCTAAAGCCAACCATTTAAGCTATTTAGGTGATGCAGTGATTGGCAGCAAAGTGAACATTGGTGCCGGCACTATTACCTGTAACTACGATGGTGCTAATAAGTCTGTCACTACTATTGAAGATGGTGTTTTTGTTGGATCCAACAGCTCTTTAGTGGCTCCTGTGACTTTGGGTCAAAACTCCACTGTAGGTGCTGGTTCTGTAGTGACAGCCAGTGTCGCGGCGGATGAGCTGGTGGTAGCACGTTCGAAGCAGCGTCATATCAGTGGCTGGAAAAGACCGGTGAAAATTAAGAAATAATGATCGGCTGATCAGAATAAAAACCCGTCCTTGTTGACGGGTTTTGCTTTTAAAAGGGATTAAAACAAAACCGATAGCCAACTCATAGGAAACAATAACTCTGGCGCTATTAATGGCTGTTGGTGCAAACTGAAACTTAGCCACTGCAAAGCTGAATCAAACGCCAGCAGTAGCAGCACCAGCACAATAAAGGCAGTAATAAGCTGCCGCAGGCCTGGTAATTGAATTGAGTCTTGTGTATTCATCGCCGCTCTCCCTGAAGTTCTGATACTAAGTCGTACCTAGTGGCGAAATAGTTGGAAGTTTTTAAAAATAAATCAGGTGAGGTTCATTCGAACTTGCTAAAGTTCGCGCCAAACTGCCCTCTAAGGACACTAAAATGATCAATAAACACAAAATTCTGGGACTTGGCTTGCTGCTATTGGCCTCTTGTACTCAGCTGAATCATCTGGATATTTTTAGCCTGAAGCAGCAGGAATTGCAGAGCTTATTGCTGGATCAATTAGAGCAACAGCAAGGCAAAGGTAAAATGCTGGGCCTGCCATTGACCCTGACGGTACGTCAATTGGAGCTGCAATTAGCACCGGATAACAAGCAGCAGATAGAACTCAAGCTGGCGCTGGGTGCTGAAGTGGATGCACTATTTAAACCTTTGCACACCGATCTGAATTTACATTTGTCGGCTTTGCCATATTTTGATGACGAGAAAAACGCAATTTATCTGAAAAACTTAACTATTCTGGATTCCAGTGTCGGCAGTGGCAGCTCGCAACTCAAACTGGCACCTTTAAGCAACGAAGCCAAAGCTATCCTGACTCAAGTGCTGAATCGTCAGCCTATGTATAAGCTTGATTGCAGCAAAGTAACGGAAAAAGTCTTATGTGGCATGCCTTTAACTTTAGTGCTGCAACCAGGCGAGTTGTTGTTAAAACCTAATTACTCAGCTCAGTAATCACCATTTTCAGTAGTAAGGCTCTCAGTTGCAGGGCCTTTTTACCTGTTTAATGTAAAGATGAAATGATCTAGTTGCAAACGATTCTCATTTGATCTAAAGTGGCGCCCAATAATCAAATGAGATCTATTCTCATTAACTGGAGCGCCTTATGTTTAAACTCAAACCCCTGCTTTGTTCTGCCTCGTTGTTGCTGGCTTTTACTGCGGCTGCTCACACTCCTTATCTGGCACCAGCCAGTTTTGAACCCTTAGGTGGCTGGGTCACGCTGGACGCTGCTTTTGCTGAGAAGTTTTTTGTACCCGAAGTGGCTTTTGATCAAAGCGAATTTAAAGTGCTGCAACCAGATGGCAAAGCTGTGACACCAAAAGAGCTGTTTTCAGGTAAAACCCGCACTGCAGTGGCGCACCAGCTGGAACAGGATGGCACTTATAAATTTAGCACGGGCCAGCGATTCGGTGCTGTATTTCGTAGCTGGCAGCAAGACGGTAAAACTCATAACAGCAGAGATCCAAAGGAACAAATTCCTGCTGGTGCTAAGTTAATGGCGCATTTCCAGTCAGTGACCTTGGCTGAAACTTATGTCAGCAAAGGCGCGCCAAGCCAAACCGCATTAAAACCAAGCAATAAAGGGCTGGAGCTGGTGTTCCAAAGCCATCCAAACGACTTGTATATCCAAAGCCCAATCAAAGCCACTGTGCTTTATAACGGCAAAGCTTTGGCCGAACAAAAAGTACAAGTGTATCCAGCCAATTCAGCAGAAGCGGAAACCAAAGCCTCAAAAGAGCTCATGACGGACAAACAAGGTCAGCTGAATTTCGAGCTGGATAAAGCCGGTACTTATTTGTTGCTGACTCGTTTTCGTACCGATGCACCAAAAGGTGCCAAAGCCCCAACCTACAGTTACAGCTATAGCGCTGTAGTTGAAGTCACTGAATAACAGGAGTTTATGATGCAACGCAGAAGCACAGCCCTTACTTTATTTTTAGCCATCACCAGCTGTTATTTAGCAGCAGATGAAAAAGCACCAAAAAAACCGGCTCATCAGCCTACAGCTCAGGGCAAAGCCAGTTTTATTCAGGATTACGATCTGGATAAAGACGGCACTGTCAGTGAGAGCGAATTTGCAGAGGTACGCCAGCAGCGTTACAGCGCTATGGACGAGAACAAAGATGGTCAGGTGTCGGTGGACGAGGACGTTAATGAATACGCTGGTCGTCTGGATAAAAAACTTGATACCGAACGCACAGGCCAAATCAAACAAACGCTGGTGCGTATTGAAGCGCTGGACAAAAACAAAAGTAAAACCATAGGCCACGACGAATACAACGCCTCTGGTGATAAAGCTTTTGCCTATATAGATACCAATAAAGATGGCGTAATCAGCAAAGCTGACCCACTGCCAGAGCGTGAGCGTAAACCCGATACTAAACAAACAGTGCGCGCTCGCCCGGCTTTAGTGATGCCAACGACCCACAGTGTGGTTGGTATGTTGGATATGTATGACCAGAATGGCGACGGTAAGGTCGACAAGGTTGAATACCAACAACAACGTGATGCCGCTTTTGCCCGTACCGATCTGGATAAAAATGGTGAGCTGAGCAGCGATGAATACCTGAACGAATTTGTTGATCGTCTGGATCGTCAAATTGCTAAAACCCGTACCGCCCAGCTAAAGCAGGCTGCAGTGCGCTTTAAAGCTTTGGATAAAGACAACAGTCAGCAAATCAGCGCAGCTGAGTTTAATGCCTCGGGCGAACGTATGTTCAAACGCTGGGATACAGATTTAAACCAGCAAGTAACCATGGCCGAAGCTCTGCCAGTTATTAGTAACGAACAAACCAAAGGTACGGCTGAGTAATGAAACATTTTGTCTGGCCTTTGACGCTATTATCGCTAAGTCCTGTGCTGGTGCTGGCAAAGCCTGTCAGCTATCAGCAGGATGTTGCAGGGAAGCAGCTGAAACTGCAGCTGGAAGGCGTCAGCCAAAAGGACTGGCAGGCCAGACTACCCGAGTTTCAGCACTGGTTAGCTGCTGCTAAACCAAAACAGCAAAAGTTGATTCAACTTTGTGAAGAATGGCGTGCTTTAAGCCAGCAAAGTTACAGCTGCCGTTTAGGCGCTATAGCACAGCAATGGCAACAAGCGGTAAAGAACCAAGAGTTACCGGACAGAGTAGAGTTACGCCGGCAAACCAGAGCCATAGAGCAAGCTGTGATGTCGGAAGCAAATTACAGCACGCAAGTATGGCAGCTGGATGGCTTAGCCAATGCCCGCTTGTTGGATGATACCGCTGTACTGCTAAAAAGTTGGTTCCCAGAGTTAAAGCAGATGGATTTACAATCTGGTGTCAGCCGATTGTTATGGTCTGATGCGGGTGCAATACCGCTTAGTCTGGGCACTGAACAGCCGTTGTTACAGCAACTGCAGCTGAGTTCAGTAGCTTTAGCTCAGACCGAAACTGCTGATACTCAGCAAGGGTACAAAGTATCGTACCGGACTTTTAGTCCGCTATTGAACCCGGCAGAAGGCTGGCCAGTGGAATATGGCCCAACAGCCACAGTGTTGGCTAAAGATGCGGTCACAGCGTATTTACTGGCGCAAAGTCTGGCGGTGCTGGATCTGAAGCAGGGCCAGCAGCTTACCGAGCAACAGCGGGCAGCAGCTTTAATCAAAACTGATTCGGCCAACTGGTACGCGTCCAACTCCTGGTATGACTATTTGGCGGATAAAAGCCAAAGTCAGCAGCAGGGGCTGCAGATCAGCTATCAGTTACCCAAATTTAGTGATGGTAATTACAAAAGACCTTATGTTTCGGTGTGGCTGACCGATCAGCAGAAAAAACCTGTACGCCAATTGAGTCTGGTCGGCCAGCAAAGCCGCTGGTATCAGGAGCTGAATCACTGGTGGCGCCGATTGGGTCGAAAAAATCCTGAACAAATTGATCAGATTGCCGGAGCTACTCAAAAGCCTGGCACTTATCAGCTGCAGTGGGATGGTCGTGATCAGCAAGGTGCTGTGGTGCCATGGGGTCAGTACCAGTTGCATCTGGAAGTGGCGCGTGAACATGGTGGCCATGAACATTTAACTCTGCCGCTGAACTGGCAAGCCGATCTGAAGCCAGTGGAGCTACAAGGTGAAGCTGAACTGGGGCTGGTGCGCCTGCAGATCCAAACCAAAGACGGTTAAGTTTTTAGTATCAAATTCCTGTTGAGTTGTCTCCCAACTCCTGTTGTTCTCCCTATTCTCTGAATAGGGAGCTTTTTGCGTTTTAAAATTATAAGTTATTGATATATATAAAAATAAATTGAACTTTATTGTTGAGAATGGTTCTCATTTGATCTAGCATAACGCCATCCTGTGGACTTACCACAAGTCTTTAGCTCGTCAAGGAGAGCGTCATGCCCTGTTCTAAAACTTTAATTGCTGTTGCTATTAGCAGCTTATTTTCCACCTCCCTGTTGGCAGAAGTTGCAGCTGAAGAGGCCACAAAAGATTTGTCGCAACTGGATGCTGTAACTGTCACTGCTACTGCGCTTGAAGATAAAAAATCGACCACAGCCAATAGCACAGTGATTAAAGCTAAGCAGCTGGAACAGCAGCAGGTGCAACGTTTAGAAGACATGGTGCGTTATATTCCAGGGGTCAGCTTAACTGACCAGGGCCGTTTTGGTTCGGCCGGTTTTAACATCCGTGGTCTGGAAGGCAATCAGGTGGCTATTACAGTCGACGGTTTGTCTGTAGGTGAAACCTTAAACCCGCCAACTTATGCCTTTTACGATTTCTTTGCGGCCGGCCGTGGTGGTATAGACCCGGATGCGGTGAAACAAATTGAAATTGTTAAAGGTGCTGATGCCATAGCGGCAGGCAGTGGTTCTTTAGGTGGCGCCGTGCTTTTTGTCACTAAAGATGCTGCAGACTACTTAGAACCAGAAGGCAACGACACTTTTGTCCGGTTAAAAGCAGCTTACAGTGGCGCCAATGATGAAACTCAGGGCACTGTGACAGTAGCAAACCGTAGCGGCAAACTGGAAGCTTTGGCCGTGCTGACCAAGCGTGAAGGCCACGAAATGGAAAACTATGCTGACTCAGTCGAACGTCAGGCCATTACAGGTTCAGGCCGTCCTGTTGCTGATCCGCTGGATAGCAGCAGCCACAATATACTGACCAAATTAAAGTACCAACTGACAGATACTCAGGATATTGGCCTGACCGCTGAGTTATTTAAAGCAGATATCGACACCAATAACTTATCCTGGTTAAGCCGCAGCTACCTGACCCGTACCAGTGACGACCAGCAGGAGCGCAGCCGTATTGGCCTGAAATACAATTGGTTAGCTGGTCATCAGTTATTTGATGCCTTCTCAACCAGCCTGGATTATCAGAAAACCAATAACGACGCTTTTACTCTGATGTTAGCCCCAGCCAGTGCCGCCCGTTTATGTACCACTGGCCCTTGTTACCGCAGTGAAGACCGCGATTACCAGCAGGACTTGCTGAAATGGGCTTTTGCTTTGGATAAAGAGCTGCAAACCGAAGGCAGTAGCCATCAACTGGTGTACGGCGGGGCTTTGGAGCAAAAGTCTGTCGATTTTTCTGCCATTGATACCAGCTACGTTGGCCAGACCATGGAAATTGCCCGGCAAGATATAGATCCGGATTTTGTACCAGAGACTGACGCTGACTTATGGCATCTGTACGTACGTGACAGCATTAAGTTTAACAACAGTGCTTTTAGCTTAACCAGCGGTCTGCGTTACGATCATGTGGCGTACAAACCCCAGTTAAATGATGGTTTTACCGATGTCACTGGTTCAGTGCAGGACAGCAGCTTCAGCGCAGTAACAGGTCAGTTAGTGGGGAATTATCAGCTGACAGAACAACAAAGTGTAGCGCTGCAGCTGGGCCGTGGTTTCCGTGCGCCAAGTACAGAAGAAATGTATTTCCAGACCTCATCAGTCAGCCGCACTGAACAAGCTACTGGCACTGTGGTGACTGGTTTATACGGCTCTTTATCCAACCCCAATTTAGAAGCTGAATACAGTACTAACCTGGAACTGGCTTACCAGTGGCAAGGTGATAACAGCAGAATCAAAGTGGCGGTATTTAAAGACAATTACCGTGACATGATTGCCACAGAAACCAGAGTACAAAACCCGGGCACAGTGTATGAAAGCTGCACCAGCTTTGGTTGTACTGTCACTCAGGGCAACCCTTATACCATCAACGAAAACGTTGGTGATGTTGATGTCACAGGCGTCGAGTTGCAAGGTGCATGGCACTTTAATCAAAGCTGGAGTGCTCAGTTCTCTTATAGCCATCATGAAGGTGAAAAAGACAATGGCGACCCGCTGATCACCATAAGCCCGGATAAACTGGTTGCAGGTGTCAGCTACCGCGCGACCGACTGGTGGAGTCTGGCGGCTAACTTAAGTTACAGCTCCGAAGTGAAAGCTAAAGATGCGTATGAGACTGAAGAAGACGGTACTCAAACCCAATTAGTCACCTATCTGCCAAAAAGCGCTACAGTGGTGGATTTAGTCAGCAATATGGAGTTTGGCGACAATTGGTTACTGAATGTCGGCGTGTATAACCTGCTGGATAAAGAATACTACCGCTGGGAACGTATTCGTTATGCCGCCAGCAGCAGAAACAACATCAGTGCTGACGGTATTCAGCGTTACAGCGAACCGGGCCGTTATGCCAAGTTGAGTGTCAGTTACAGTTTCTAAGTCTTTGCTGCGATTGGATTAAACCTCAGGCGGGCGCGGATAAACCGCGCCCCTACATTAGCCTGCTTTCTGTTTTACCCTGGTCTTTTGAGATCATGCTCAACCACCTGCTGGGAAGACAGGTGGTTTTTTTATGTCCAGGGAAGGACGGTATGTCGCAACTGTCTGGAACATTGTTGCGACGATGTCCAGGGAAGGACGGTATGTCGCCACCATCCCTGGCGGATTCCGGCCAGTGGACAGAGCCACTAGCGCTCATCCGGGCATTGCCAAACTGTTGGCAATGCTATTTCCGGCTTCGCCCTTCGGGGCAATGCTTCGCATTGTTAAAAATCGTTCCTGACGATTTTTTATTCGCAGCCATCCATGGCGCTTACCCTTTGGGCCAGCTGAAGCTGTTAAAAATCGTTCCTGACGATTTTTTCTTTAATAAAACAAAGATCCGATCGAGGAAAAAACGTTATAATGTCACAGGTTTTTAGCGTGGCTCTTGCTGCCTTGCCCTGATCATCTTTATCCGCTGTTATTTCCCATAGGACAGGATTTTTTATGTTGACTCTGTTTATCCTGCTGGCTGCCTTTTTGGTTATGCTGGTGTCCCTGTCCGGGGCCGTGTTATTTCTGCTGCCGCAAAGCAAGCTACAACGTTTTTTACCACTGATTTTAAGCCTGGCTGTGGGTGTATTACTGGCAAATGCCTTTTTACATTTATTGCCGGACGCACTGCAGCACCAGGAGTCGCATCGTCAGCTCTTTGGCTGGGTATTAGCAGGTTTATTAGGTTTTTATTTTCTGGAACGTGCACTGCAACATGGTCATCCGCAACTGCCGGACCAGGCGATAAGCACTGCCAGCTATGGCAAAGTGAACCTGGTGGCCGATGGCGTTCACAATTTTATTGATGGTGTACTGATAGCAGGCAGTTTTCTGGTCGACCCTTTATTGGGTGTGACTACCACAGTGGCTATTCTGATCCATGAAATTCCGCAAGAAATTGCGGATGTCGCTGTATTACTGCACGCGGGATTCAGCCGTAAAAAAGCTTTGCTGTATAACCTGTTATCGGCCAGCGCTTGTGTGTTAGGTGCTGTGACCACCTTAACCATCAGTCACTGGTTAACGCCGAATCTGAATATCTTATTGGCTATTACAGCCGGTGCTTTTATTTATCTGGCCAGCGCCGACTTAATGCCGCTGCTGCGAAAAAATGTCGAACAACCGCTCTGGTTGCATGGTCTGATGATGGGCCTTGGTGTTTTGCTTATGCTGGTGCTGATAGGGCCTGAAGCTTCACATCAACATTAAGTTGTTGTAGGGGCGTGGGCTTGTCCCCGCCCTTCCGTGCGCACCGCGGTATCATAAGACGGGCAGGGATAAACCCAGCCCCTACGTTTTTTTATTTAATAGTCCTGTCCCTGCAAAATCCCGATATGTAATCCACCACCAATCTATCCATTAAAGCTGAATTTAACTTTCACTCTTGCGTTTAAGTTTCGTTTCTGTAAAATATCTTTCGAAACGAAACTTAAATGACTGGCAGATGAACAAACGAAACACCCAACAACGCCGCCGCGCTATTCTTGACCTGCTGAATTTGCAGGGCGAAGTCAGTGTTGAGCAGTTGGCCCATCACTTTGAAACCTCTGAAGTTACCATTCGTAAAGACTTAGCTGCACTGGAAAATAACGGTTTGTTATTGCGTCGTTATGGTGGTGCTGTACAAGTGCCGCATGAACTGATCCAGGAAGCTGCGGTCGAAAAGGTTTCAGAACGAAAGCAAATTCTGGCCAAAGCCGCTGCAGAGCTTATTCGTGATCACAACCGCATTATTCTCGACAGCGGCAGCACCACGGCAGCTTTATTACCAGAATTGTCGCATAAACAGGGTTTAGTGGTGATGACCAATTCCTTGTCTATTGCCAATGCATTACGTGAACTGGAAAACGAGCCTACGCTGTTGATGACAGGTGGCAGCTGGGATCCGCAGTCTGAGGCTTTTCAGGGCCAACTGGCGGAACAGGTATTGCGTGCATACGATTTTGACCAGCTGTTTATTGGTGCCGATGGCATTGATCTGCAGCGTGGTACTACTACTTTTAATGAGCTGACCAGCTTAAGCCGTGTCATGGCAGAAGTGGCGCGTGAAGTGGTGGTGATGGTGGAGTCCGACAAAATAGGACGGAAAATCCACAACTTAGAATTGCCCTGGTCGTCCATCAAAATACTGGTAACAGACGACAAGTTACCCGCCAGCGCAAAACAGCAAATAGAACAACAAGGCGTGAAGGTGATTTGCGCCCCCCTTGGATCAGTGGAGTAAGACTTTATGTGTGGAATAGTAGGTGCTGTAGCACAACGTGACGTAGTAGACATTCTGGTAGAAGGCTTACG
>Ga0180008_1002253_pt1 | contig 10631 bp, 9 predicted proteins | sample MM_PW_MetaG_FD_121121 | JGI IMG/M metagenome (GOLD analysis project Ga0180008, IMG submission 121121) | Groundwater microbial communities from the Aspo Hard Rock Laboratory (HRL) deep subsurface site, Sweden - MM_PW_MetaG | ecosystem: Environmental > Aquatic > Deep subsurface > Groundwater... | reverse complement strand
GGGGGGCCGGCCCCGCCGGGCCCGCGCGTGAAGGGGCGGGTCCCGGGGGTTGTGGGGCTGCCCCCCCCCCGCCCCCCGGTGGTGGCGGCCGCCCTTGGGCCCCCCCGGCCCCTGTTGCCCAAGGGGGGGGGGGCCCCCCCCCCCCCCGGGAAGCGCCGATTGAAGTCCGCAGCGCCCTTGGTGGTCAGGGACTGCATGCCCGCGAACGAATCCTGCGGCAGCTGGGGGTTGCCCGAGAGCAGGGCCACCAGCTTGCCCAGGCCACTGACCACCGATGCAACCACCTTGGTCAGCGTCGGCCCGCCCAGATCGGAGACGCCCTGCACCACGTCGGCCACCGGGGAGCCGAAGGTGGGCCCCGACACCGAGGTCACCGACGCGACCAGGTCAGGCCGCACGCCGGCGACGTAACGCGACGAGTGGTTGCCATGGCTGTGGCCGATCAGGTTGACCTTGGGCTTGCCGCTGACGGCCACGATCTCCTCGACCTGCTCCAGCAGCTGCTCGTCGCGCAACTCGGACGAGTTGAACGCCGAAACCTGGGTGACGTAGACGGTGGCGCCGTTGGCACGCAGGTTCGACGGGATGCGATACCAGTAGTCGATCGGCCCGATGTTGTCGAAGCCAGTCATGCCATGCGCCAGCACGATCGGATAGCGCGTCTGGCCGTAGGTGCTGGCCGCAGCCGGGAGTGCGGACCAGAGTGCAAGGGTGGCCGCCGAAGTGGCGAGGAGCCGGACTTGTTGTTTCATGTGGGGACTTCCAGTTGGTTGCAGAGCGGAGAACTGGCCTCCGGGTATCCCCCATTCGGGGAATGAGCACTCCTGGGATCCACTGGCGTCCTTCGAGGAACCAGGGCCGATAGAGCGCGGCAGGCCTGGCGACCATTTTCAAAACCTCCCCACAACGGGGTATTGCGAAGGCACGCAGACACCTTGTTCCGAGACGCAAAACCCGGGAATGCACCAGGAATCTTTGACGACAAATCAGGCGCTGTGATCGCGGGTTACGCGCATGCGCTGCTCGAACACCTGGAAAAATCCGGACATGACCCGGTCAGCATCCTCGGCGACGAGGTGCGCCATTTGCTGCAGACGCCCGCATCCCAGCGGCTGGATGGCCAGCTGAGCTCGCGCCTCCTGGCGCACGTGTGCACGGTGTTGAACGACCCGGTCTACCCCCTCAGGCTGGCCGCACATGTGCAGCCCAGGCACCTGGGGCTCGTGGGCTACCTGGCGATGGCCTGCCCCACCCTGGCCGATGCCGCGCTGGTGCTGCACCGATACGAGCCTTTGCTCGATCAGGTCAGCCTGACGGCGTTGTCGCTGCAGGAGGGCCAAGTTCGCATGACCTGGCTGCCCGTGATGGCCGCGCCGACCCCGGCACACATCATGTTTGCGCTCGGTTTGTAGGTGCACCAGGCACGGGCCCTGACTGGCCGCCAGGACCTGGCTTGTGACGCCGACTTCGGCTTTGCGCCTCCGCCGCATCCGCAGGATCTGCAACTCTTTCAAAGCACCTTTGGCGGCACCGTTCGCTTCAACCAGGACAGCAACCAGCTGATCGCCCCGGCGAGCCACGCTTGGCTGCCCCTGCAGGATGCGAGCGCCGAGGTGCATGCCCGGCTGCTGGCCTTGGCCGAAGAACGCCTGGTGCAAATGGCCTGCGCCCCCGACACCTGGTTGGGCATGGTCAAGCACACCATCCGACGCGCCCTGGAGGGCTCGCGCCCGAGCTTGACCCAGGTGGCCGCGTCATTGGGCGTGACCCCTCGCACGCTGCAGCATCGGCTGGACCTGGAGGGGCTTCAGTTCCGTCAATTGGTCGATCGGCTGCAGCAAGAGCGCGCCTTGCGCCTGCTCGGTCAAGCACAGCTGTCGGTGGCCGACGTGGCCCTCAAGCTCGGGTTCGCCAACCAAAGCGCTTTCAACCACGCCTTCAAACGCTGGACAGGAGAAGCCCCAGGCGCCTGGCGCAAAGCTCGGCGCACCGAGCGCCCATGAAAAAAGCCGAGGGCGGTGAACCCTTGGCTTTCGTGGCAGACGCCAGGAATCAGGCCACGACCTGGGCCAGCTTGCCGCTGGCGTAAGCGGCAGCGATGTCCACCAGCGAGATGGCCTTGATCTTGCCAGCCTGGCCTTCGCAGCCGAACTCGATGTAACGCTGCTTGCACACGGCCTTGGCGGCTTCGCGGGCGGGCTTGAGCCACTCGCGGGCGTCGAACTTGTCCGGGTTCTCGAACATGAACTTGCGCACGGCACCGGTCATCGCCAGGCGGATGTCGGTGTCGATGTTGATCTTGCGCACGCCGTGCTTGATGGCTTCTTGAATTTCTTCAACCGGCACGCCGTAGGTTTCCTTCATCTTGCCGCCGTACTGGTTGATGATGGCCAGCAGCTCGGCGGGCACGGAAGACGAGCCGTGCATCACCAGGTGGGTGTTGGGGATGCGCTGGTGGATTTCCTTGACGCGGCTGATGGCCAGGATGTCGCCCGTGGGCTTGCGCGAGAACTTGTAGGCGCCGTGGCTGGTGCCGATGGCGATCGCCAGGGCGTCCAGCTGGGTGGCCTTGACGAACACGGCGGCTTCTTCGGGGTCGGTCAGCATCTGGCTGTGGTCCAGCTTGCCTTCGGCGCCGATGCCGTCTTCTTCGCCGGCTTCACCGGTTTCCAGGTTGCCCAGGCAGCCCAGCTCGCCTTCCACGGTCACGCCGACCTTGTGGGCCATTTCCACGACCTTGCGGGTGACCTCGACGTTGTAGTCGAAGTCGGCCGGGGTCTTGCCGTCTTCTTTCAGCGAGCCGTCCATCATCACCGAGCCGAAGCCCAGGTCGATGGCGCCGGCGCACACCTTCGGGCTGGTGCCATGGTCCTGGTGCATCACCAGGGGGATGTGCGGGTAGGCCTCGACCGCAGCCTGGATCAGGTGCTTGATGAAGGACTCGCCAGCATACTTGCGGGCACCAGCGGAGGCCTGCAGGATCACGGGGGCGCCGACTTCATCGGCCGCTGCCATCACGGCCTGGACCTGCTCCAGGTTGTTGACGTTGAACGCCGGGATGCCGTAGTTGTGTTCGGCGGCGTGGTCCAGCAGCTGGCGCATGGAAACGAGTGGCATGGAAATCCCCAAAATCGGACAGATGGATGACGAAAAAGCCGCGTCGGCTGGGGTGCGCTCGTGGCGCCGCCAGCCGACCCGGCCCTGAAAACCGTCCGAGATTCTAACGAGGCTCGCCAGCCGGGCCCATCCCCGGTTTCAGGAGCGCCAGGTGGCCGGTGCCTTGACCTCGCACACCTTGAGCATGTTGGTGCCGCCAGGGTGGCCCATGGGCTCGCCACAGGTGATGGCGTAGGTGTCGCCCGGTCGCAGCACCCCCTGCTCGACCAGGATGGCTTCGGCCTTGTTGAGGGCCTCGTCGCGGTCGGTGAAACTGGGCACGAGCAGCGGGCGCACGTTGCGGTAGAGCGCCATCTTGCGCAGCGAGATCGGCTGGGCCGTCAGCGCGAAGATGGGGATGTGGATCTTGTGGCGGCTCATCCACAGCGCAGTCGAGCCCGACTCGGTCAACGCGATGATGGCCTTGCAGCCCAGGTGGTGAGCCGTGAACAGCGCCCCCATGGCGATGGACTGGTCGATGCGCGCGAAGGTCTTGTTGCTGAAATCGGCGTCCAGCGACACCTCTTCGGCCCATTCCGCTTCGGTGGCGATGTTGGCCATCTGCTCGACCGTCTCGATGGGGTACTTGCCGGCCGCCGTCTCGGCGCTCAGCATGACGGCGTCGGTGCCGTCGAGCACGGCGTTGGCCACGTCGGACACCTCGGCGCGCGTGGGCACCGGGTTGACGATCATCGACTCCATCATCTGCGTGGCGGTGATGACGACCTTGTCCATGTCGCGCGCCAGGCGGATCATGCGTTTTTGCAGGGCTGGCACGGCGGCGTTGCCCACCTCGACGGCCAGGTCGCCACGGGCCACCATGATGCCGTCCGAGGCCTTGAGGATGGCCTCCAGGTTGGGGATGGCCTCGGTGCGCTCGATCTTGGCGATCAGCGCCGGGCGGTGCTTCCAGGGCTCGCCGGCCACGTTGCACAGCTGGCGCGCCATCTCCATGTCGGTGGCGTTCTTGGGGAAGGACACGGCGATGTAGTCGCACTGGAAGCTCGCCGCCGTGCGGATGTCCTCCATGTCCTTGGCCGTCAGCGCGGGCGCGGTCAAGCCACCGCCTTGCTTGTTGATGCCCTTGTTGTTGGACAGCTCACCACCCAGTTTGACCTTGGTGTGCACCTCGTCGCCCTTGACCGACTCGACCGTCAGCACGATCAGGCCATCGTTGAGCAACAGGGTGTCGCCGGGCTTCACATCGCGCGGCAGCTCCTTGTAGTCCAGGCCCACGCCGCCCAAGTCACCCGGTTCGGTGCGGCTGGCGTCCAGCACGAAGGGCTGGCCCGGCTCGAGCATGACCTTGCCCTCGGCGAACTTGCCCACGCGAATCTTGGGGCCTTGCAGGTCGGCCATGATGGCCACCACCTTGCCGACGCGGGCCGCGGCCTCGCGCACCAGCTGCGCGCGATCGATGTGGTCCTGTGCCTTGCCATGCGAGAAGTTCAGCCGCACCACGTCGACCCCGGCTTTCAGCATCGCATCCAGCACCTCAGGGGTGGAGGAAGCTGGGCCCAGGGTGGCAACGATCTTGGTGGCACGTGGCATGGTGACGGTTTCGAGAGTCAGGTTGACCACCAGTGTCACACCAAATCCCACGAGGTGAATCGCGGAAAAACCGCACGATCACAGACTGTGGCGATGCACCACAAACCTGGCGCCAGCGGGCCTGGTTCACGACCGGCACCCTCGCGGCAAGCCTGGACTCGGCAGCCTTGCGTCAACCCGCTTACACTTTTTGGCATCCCGATGCCGAACTCGCCCAACCCAGGCATGAGCCCAACCCAGCGCACCATCGTCTTCTCGCACGCCAACAGCTTCCCGGCCAGCACCTACCGCGTGCTGTTCGATGGCTGGCGCGCGGCAGGCTTCGAGGTGCGCGCCATCGACAAGCTGGGCCACGACCCGCGTCACCCGGTCACCACCGACTGGCCGCACCTGGTCGAGCAGCTCAAGCAGTTCATCGAGCACGAGGTCGATGAGCCCGCCTACCTGGTCGGCCATTCTTTGGGCGGCTACCTGAGCATGATGGTGGCCAACCGCCACCCGCACCTGGCGCGCGGCGTGGTCGTGCTCGACTCACCGCTGCTGCACGGCTGGAAGGCCACCGGCATCGCCCTGGCCAAGCAGACCCGCACCATGGGTCAGGTGATGCCCTCACGCATCTCGGCCCAGCGCACCCAGGAGTGGCCCAACCAGCGCGCCGTGCACGAGCACTTCTCCGCCAAGCGCAAGTTCGCAGCGTTCGATCCCGCCGTCTTGGCCGATTACCTGGCGCGCGGCACGGAAGGCCACGCCGACGGCCGCGCCCGCCTGCTGAGCTTTCGCCGCGAGGTCGAGACCGCCATCTACAACACCATGCCGCACGGCCTGCTGCAGGAATTCAAACGCCACCCCTTCCAGTGCCCGGTGGCCTTCATCGGCGGCACCCGCTCGCGTGAATCACGGCTGGTCGGCCTCTCGGGCACCCGGCAAATCGTGGGCAAGCGCCTGTCCTGGATCGATGGCTCGCACCTCTACCCCTTCGAGCGCCCGCGCGAGACCGTCGCCGAGGTGCTGACCTGGCTGCGTCGCTTCGAGGCAGACTTGGCGTCCTCGCCTGATTGAGCTGGTCCCATCGCTCCAAACCGTGCCCGACACCCGCCCCGCCCCACCGCCCACTGGTGAGCCCCCGCTGCCACAACGCATCCCCTTCGTCACCGTGACGAACTGGGTCCGTGCGGCCCGCCTGTGCGGCGTCGACATCGAGGCCATCTTCCGCCAGGAAGGCCTCGACACCCTGCACCTGCACCCTGCCACCTCCACCGTCGACCGCGTCACCATCCAGCGCGTCATGCACCATTGCGTGGAAGCCACGCGCCGCAACGGCAGCGCTCAACACTTCCCGCTGGCCCTGGGTGAGACCTTCGCCTTCGAGTACCTCTCAGACGTCGAGACCTTCATCACCACCAGCGCCACGCTGCGCGACGCCACGCGGGCCCTCGAATGGATCCCGCAGCTGGTCAACCCGTACATGCGCTTCAAGCTCTCCGAGCACGGGCACGAAGCGCGCCTGGCGCTGAGCTTTGAAGTGCCCGACAACGACCCGGCCATCGGCTGGCCTTTCGCCGAAGGCATCTTCACCACCGTAGTCAAGTTCTGCAAGATGCTGCTTGGCGGCCAGCCGCTGATCGGGCGCATCTCGTTGCGACACCTCCCCCACCAGGACGCCGACAAGGTCAACGCCCACTTCCAGGTGCCGATCACCTGGGGCGCCGACATCGATGCCCTGTGGTTCGAACGCAGCCTGCTGGACCAGCCCCTGCGTGGTGCTTTCCCCAGCCTGCACGAACAAGCCGGTCAGCGGGTGGTGCAACAGGTGGCACAACGCGTCCAGCCCGAAGCCAACGAGGGCGGCACCGCGCCCGGTCAGCAACTGGCCCAACAGATCGAGCAGGCGTTCGCCGACAAACCACGCCTGCTCGGACTGGGTGTCGAGGCCCTGGCCCAGGAACTGGGCCTGCATCCCCGCACCCTGCAACGCCGGCTCAAGGACATCGGCGACAGCCACTCGGCCATCCAGTCCCGCGTGCGACATCGCCTGGCACAAGCCTGGCTGCGCCAGCCCGAGCTCAGCATCGAAGACATCAGCGAGCGGCTGGGTTTCACGGACCGGCGCAGCTTCACGCTTGCCTTCACGCGGTGGTCTGGTCAGACCCCCAGCCAATTCCGCAAAGCCCTGCGCTGATCGAAGCCGCACCAGCCCACCCACACGCGGGGACCGTGCGCCCCCAGCCAGTCAAGCTGAAACCGCGGCAAACCCGATACCACGCGTTTTCCCTAGTGGGACGATGTCGCGAAATTTCGCTTTCTGTCGCTGCCTTGCATGGTCTTCCCGGGGTGCGCTGCCTACAGTTCGGACTCATCAGACCGATTGCCTCTAGCAGTCAGGCGCAACGCGTCCGAGGAGACAAACCATGCAACACGAACAACAGACCCCACCCCCGATCGTCCCGCGCGAAAAGCTGGACTTCGACTTGGACGGCAACATCCCCAAGTACTGGCTCGACAACGACCCGTTCAAGACCCGCTTCTTCGATGCCTTGTCCACCCTGTTCCCGGTGGGCGAGAAGTTCTTCATCACCTGCGTGCGCGACTTCAAGGACCGCATCGACGACCCCAAGCTGCTGCAGGAAATCAAGGACTTCACCCGCCAGGAAGCCCAGCACAGCATGCTGCACACGCAGTACAACAACCGCCTCAAAGCACAGGGCGTTGACGTCGATGCCATCCTCAAAGGCCAGGAGCACCGCCTCTTCGGCATCATCCGCAAGGTGTTCTCGCGCGAGTTCACGCTGGGCATCACCACGGCCTCCGAGCACATCACCGCCATCATGGCCGACTGCTTCGTCGAGCGCCCCGCCATCTTCGCCAACGCCGACGAACGCATCCGCGCCCTCTACGTCTGGCACGCCATGGAAGAGATGGAGCACAAGGGCGTCGCCTTCGACGTGCTGCAAGACCATGCCAAGGCCAGCTACTGGACCCGCATCAGCTCCATGCTGCTGGTCACGGCCCTGTTCCCCTACCACGTCTTCCGGATCATGAAGCACATGTTCCAGGTCGATGGCTTCAGCCGCTGGCAGCGCACCAAGATCTGGGCCAAGGGCCTGTGGTGGCTCTACAAGCCCGGCGGCATCTTCATGCCCATGATGGGCAAGTACTTCAGCTACCTCAAGCCCAGCTTCCACCCGTGGCAAGAGCCCGTGGTGCCCAGCTACGAGCCTTGGCTCAAGCTGCTCAAGGAAACCGGCAGCCCCATCGAAGCAGGCAACCGCCTGGCCTTGAGCCAGCAACACGGCTGACCATCACCATCGCCCGGAGCCTGACAGGAGCCCTGCCATGAGCCAAGACCACCCCATCGTCCCGCGCGAAAAGCTCGACTTCGACCTCGAAGGCGACATCCCGAAGTACTGGTTCGGCGGCGACGCCTTCAAGACCCGTTTCTTCGACGCGATGTCCACCATCTTCCCCGAAGGCGAGCGCTACTTCATCTCCTGCGTGCGCGATTACCGCGACCAGGTCAGCGATCCCAAGCTGCTGGCCGAAATCAAGGACTTCATGCGCCAGGAAGGCCAGCACGGCATCGTGCACAGCCAGTACAACAACCGCCTCAAGGCTCAAGGCATCGACGTCGACGCGCTCGAGCGCTTCACGCACAACATGCTGTTCAACGTGCTGCGCAAATACCTGCCCAAAAAGCAGACGCTGGCCGAAACCGCCGCCGCCGAGCACATGACGGCCATCATGGCCCACAGCTTCTTCGAGAAGAAAGAAGTGCTGGCACAGGCCGACCCACGCATGCGCGCCATGTACGCCTGGCACGCCATGGAAGAGATCGAGCACAAGGCCGTGGCCTTCGACGTGATGCAGAAGGTCGCCAAGGTGGGCTACCTGCGCCGCGTCTGGGCCATGGCCGTGGTCACCCTCGGCTTCAACATCCACTCGCTGCTGACCACGCGCTACATGCTCAAGGTCGACGGCTTCAAAGGCTGGCAGCGCTTCAAGCTCATGGCCCAGGGCATGTGGTGGATCTTCAAGCCGGGTGGCTTGTACATGCCGATCCTGGGCCACTACCTGCAGTACTACAAACCCGGCTTTCATCCCTGGCACGCCGGTCAGATGCGCACCTATCACCTCTGGCTCGACACCTTCAACCGCACGGGCGACCCGATCCAGGCCGGCGAGGTCCTGCACGCGGCTGGCGCCTGAATCCGCGCCCCGCAGGCATCGGTCACGCGTCGTCGTTCAGGCGCTGAAAACGAAAAGGCCTCCCATGCTTGGGAGGCCTTTTGCCTTGGGTGGCTGCGATCTGCACCTTGCGGCGCCCCGCTTGCCTCATCGGGTTGCGCAAGGAGGCGGGGGACGCGTCGGGCACCAGCACCCGAAGGCGCGCGCCCAGGCCGCTGGCGTCAACCCGCCGCGCGCTGGGTCAGGATTTCGAACGCCGGCAGCGTCTTGCCTTCCAGCACTTCCAGGAATGCACCACCACCGGTCGAGATGTAGCCCACGTCCTTTTCGATGCCGTACTTGGCGATGGCCGCCAGCGTGTCGCCACCACCGGCGATGCTGAAGGCGCTCGACTCGGCGATCGCCTGCGCGATGGCCTTGGTGCCTTGCTCGAAGGCAGCGAACTCGAACACGCCCACCGGACCGTTCCACACCACCGTGCCGGCAGCCTTGAGCTGCGCGGCCAGCTTGGCAGCCGTCTTCGGCCCGATGTCCAGGATCATGTCGTCATCGGCCACCTCTGTGGCTGCCTTGACGGTGGCTGGTGCATCTGCCGCAAAGGTCTTGGCCACCACCACGTCTTCAGGGATGGGCACCTCGGCACCACGCGCCTTCATCGACTCGATCACGGCCTTGGCCGCGCCCACCAGATCGGGCTCGGCCAGCGACTTGCCGATCTTCAGGCCAGCGGCCAGCATGAAGGTGTTGGCGATGCCGCCGCCCACGATCAGGCCGTCCACGTTCTTTGACAGCGACTCCAGGATGGTCAGCTTGGTCGACACCTTCGAGCCGGCCACGATGGCGATCAACGGGCGCTTCGGAGCAGCCAGGGCTTTGTTGATGGCGTCGATCTCGGCGGCCAGCAGAGGGCCGGCAGAAGCCACCTTGGCGAACTGAGCGATGCCATAAGTCGTCGCTTCAGCGCGGTGAGCCGTGCCAAAGGCGTCGTGCACGAAGATGTCGCACAGCGCGGCCAGCTTTTTGGACAGCTCTTCGTTGTTCTTCTTCTCGCCCTTGTTGAGGCGGCAGTTCTCCAGCAGCACGACCTGGCCCGGGGCCACGTCCACGCCATCCACCCAGTTGCTCACCAGCTTCACTTCGCGGCCCAGCAACTCGCCCAGGCGCTTGGCCACCGGAGCCAGCGAATCCTCGGGTTTGAATTCGCCTTCGGTCGGGCGGCCCAGGTGAGAAGTCACCATCACGGCAGCGTTGGCCTTGAGCGCCAGCTCGATGGCCGGCACCGAAGCGCGCACGCGGGTGTCTTCGGTGATGTTGCCGGCGTCGTCCAGCGGCACGTTCAGGTCGGCGCGGATGAACACGCGCTTGCCCGAGGCTTGGCCCTGGGCGACGAGGTCTTCGAATCGGATGATGTTCATGGTGTCGGCCGCGTCCGCGGTGTCGGTGAATGCTGGGGACAAAACCACGGGATTATAGAAAACCCCAGCCTGCAGGATCCCAGCCCCTTTCACCAACCCACCCCCAGCTTGAGCGCCAAGTACACCGCCATGCCGACCAAAATGGTGCTGAGCATGTCCTTGCGCCACCAGGCCCAGGCCGCCGCCGCGGGCGCTGCAGCCAACTTAGTCCGTCCTGAACAACTCGCAAGCCATTGATCTGCAATGCTATTTTGGTTGAAGTGTGGTGCGATATTTGCAAGGAAACAAATACCGGCCCCGCGCTTTCTTGCAAATTTGGCAGCCCAT
>Ga0180008_1002252_pt1 | contig 10635 bp, 17 predicted proteins | sample MM_PW_MetaG_FD_121121 | JGI IMG/M metagenome (GOLD analysis project Ga0180008, IMG submission 121121) | Groundwater microbial communities from the Aspo Hard Rock Laboratory (HRL) deep subsurface site, Sweden - MM_PW_MetaG | ecosystem: Environmental > Aquatic > Deep subsurface > Groundwater... | reverse complement strand
TCACTTAATGAATCAACCAATCCAGTACAGTCATTTCCTTGCATTGCTTTTACACAATTTACTTGACTGTGGAAGTCGGTCGGAACACTAATCTTCTTTCCGAGTGTATTATAAAGTACATCTACAAGTATCCCGTTAATTTCTTGACTTTGACTCATTTATTTCTCCTATTTACTAAAAATTACTTCCCAATAATTTCGATTATAATTCGTTTTACTATGACAAGCCTTACATAAACTAATTAGATTATCTGGGTTCAAATTTTCTTTATTATAATCAATGTGATGGACATCTAGTTTTCTTTTACCCTGTTTTTTATTACAAAATTTACATGTATGATTGTCACGTTCTCTAATTGATTCTTTAAATTCTGATGTCCAATTAATTGGATACGGTTCAAAAGATTTACCATCTTTCCAATTAGGATTATTTTTGCCTCGTCTCATCAACGAATATTTTAATTTAGTTTCCTTAGATGCTTTTGTTCCTAACCTATTACATTTATAACATTTTTTTGATTTGTACGATTTTAATAAAACACCGCATTCTGGGCAGTAATTAGAACTTAATGTTTTTCCATGTCTATAATTAGGATGATTTTTGCCACTTAATTTTCCAGTGTTTGCTATCGATACTTTTCTCCGAGTTTCATCTGATACTGGTAATCCAAACCGACCATTTCTTTTACCAATTGAATAATAAGACTTTGGTCTAATTTCAATATTATATTTTTTTAAATATAACGCAATTATGTTATGATGGCAGAATACGCTTTTTGAAATTTTAGCCATAGATAATTTTTTTACTTCATATTCTTCAATTAAAAATTCTTTAGTTAAGATATTGTTCCATATATTTTTCATTAAAACACTTTCCTAATTTACTTAATACAAACTCCAATACCCCAATTAGCTTTAGCCGTATTAGGTTTATTTTTCTTTTTAGTTTTATTTTTAAACCAACTGATACCGAATACTTGAAATGCTTGGTGTAAATGGTCACAGTTGATTTTAGATTTATACTTATTGTCGCCATGTAATCTAGGCGAACTTAGCATGTTTGCGAATTCTCTGTCTAAATTTTGATCGTACAAACAATCTATTTTTTTATTATAAAAGATTTCTTTAATTTGTGCTACTGACCAATCTGAAACATATTCCTGTTCGTACTCATATTTACCATCTTTTTTAATTATCCGGCCTTGATCATCTCGTTTATAATCAATGTCGATTTTTTCCTGCATTGCTACCCATTCGAGATTATCTTGCGAAATTGTTTTATTAAGATTACGATAAATTTGTTTTCCGCCGGAATCCGAACAATCAATTCCAGTAATTTCAGCTTGTAATTTCTTAATTAGATATTTAAAAATTTCTGTCTGTTCATCTGGTGTCATTTTATACAAACTAATGTTATAAACATATTTTAATTTATTATCTTCATTGGTTTGGTCAACTTCAAACACCACAATTATTTCTGTAATGTTTTCACCAAAATCAGCATCAATGTAAGCTGTGGATGCATTTGTCGGTCGTTCAATTATTAAATGATTTTTTAAATAATACTGTAATTCATTTAAGTCTGTAAAATTTAAGTCCGCTTGGTTTAATTCAAAGCGTTTTACCGGGCGATTTTTATTTTGTGGATAATAACACTGCCTGATACGTTCCATGTTGTACGTACCTTCTAAATCCTGAATAACTTCCGCTAAGATGTGAATTCTGTAAGATGGTGTACTTTCTCCGCCATGCTCTTTAATAGCTTCTTTTTTTCGTTCCGGTGTCCAGTTATCAGAAACTGTTTGAGGTGCATTCACAATCCAATTTTTCTTATCCAAATCAAAAAATATACTTCCTGCCGGTGAATCAGGTGTGAAATTTGTAATTCCTGCAAATCTATGTATAACACCAAGTTCTGATTTAGCATCTGATCTAAGTTTTAATACATCATGTGTTTCATAATGCATTTCATCCCCATAAAGCTTACTAAAATGTTCCGATTCAAAATACGATCCGGCCTTACTTCCGCTTAGATTCATATTTACGCCAGTAACCGAATGTCCGGCCGGCGTTGTAACTATAATACTATTTTTTCGCTTAGTATCAGATTGAAATAATTTAAAAAACAGATGATTATCCATTATTTTAATGTAAGGTTCTAAAATTTTAGAAACATGCTTTTCATCAAAACTTGTAAGACCAACAGTCCAATCGGAACAATGATGAACTGTGTCTAAACACATGTCCATTAATAATCCTACCAATGATTTACCGATTTTACGTCCGCAATAAAAATATCCTTGGCCGGAACCACGTAGATTGGCGAAATTTTGCTCATCGCTTAATTCCGGGTCATCGGCTAATAAGTATTCGTAACTCATAAATGGCAATTGGTATAATCTTATTTTTGCACATTCATCTTTTTTATAAACCTTTAATGATTCATGATTTAAGAGTTTTTTGGTAAATAATACTTCCGAAAAAAATACAGGATCTTTAAGAAATCCCATAAGCTCAACATCAGATTCGGAAAGCTTTTCTGTGATCATAATTTCTTTCGATTACATAGTATTATTTATAGGAGAACTGAGTGTTGCGGAATGCAACGAACTTGGTGCGGTACTTAGACCGCCAACTGAAGAAAAATTGGGAAGTTTTCTGACGCTTCGATTCCATAAGTCTTATGTCAGCATGCTACTTCAACATTCCCTAAAGCAAATTTTCATCCTTGAATTTTAATACTCTACTTGAGCCTATTACGGAAGTCAAATAGAGAGTAAGTAATTTATAAATACTGTCAATTAGTATTGTAGTTTATTTTCTTACCGTTTGTCAGTTACGACTATTAGGATATTCCTACCCCCGCTACGCAGTGATAGAACTTTTAAACCAGGGCACTACTCCACAGTATTTTTAATTTTTTCAATATTTATTTGGCATTGCTCTTTACTTATTACATCTAAACTCTTAAATGCTAGCCCGTTAAACGATTGGTCGAGGAACTTTTTATAACATGATTCACAATACACTTTATTTCCTGTCCCGGTGCATGTAAAAATCTGGGCAGGCTTTTTACACCCAAGGCAGATCTTGCGACCGAAAAAAGGTTTCTCTTTATTTTTGCCCATTTTTTTCTTTCTCTTTAAGATAGATCGAATTATAGCAACCTTCCATATACTCTGGACTTACGCCAAATATTTTAGCCGCCCGTGTATAGTCAATCAGTTTCTCGTCAATAAGTTCCATAACTGTCTCAGAGTAAATATCAGTCCCCAGGAAGCAAGCCCAATCAAACGTATTATAATCTTCCACCTTACGGAGTAATAACTTTAACTCACCGCAATTAGGGCACTTAAATGTAAACGCTCCACGATGTGTTACAGCATGTTTATTGATTTTTTCGCAAAACTCTTGCCAGAAATCCATCCAGCCAATCTTCTTAGTCTTATTTAATCCTAATTTATTTTTTAAATCTAGGTTTTGTTTTTGTAATGATGTTAATGCGTCCAACACGAATTTACTAGGCACCTTTGTTTCTAATTCACCAGTATCTTCATCTTTAGTTGGTGCAAGATCTAATTTCATTCTATTTTCTAAGATTGAATTAAATACTAATGTTTTTAAATCTTCCAGGTCATTAAAACCCTCAATGTGGTAATTGTTTACATAATCTAAAAACAATTTTTGAGCGATTTTTTCTTCATCTTTTGTTAATCCAACCCAATCAACCTTGAGTTTTTCTCGTTCAATTTCCTTTAAAGCTAATTCTTTTATTTCTTGTAAACTCTTGTTTTTATTTTGTTTACGACCTTTTATTTTTTTCATTCTATTTTCTAAAGTGATTTCAGCCATAATTTATCCTATAATTTGTTTATTTATACCTTATACTACAAGTATACCACACGACCCCTACAGTTGTCAAGTCTATCACTAACTCGTTAAATAACAAGGAGTTACAAACTGAGCAATTTATTATAAAATAACTCAAAATTTGTAACTCCTTTATTAATATAATGTTATAATAATTCAATTTTGGAAATTTACTTTTATTTTTACGTATTTATTTTAAAATAATTTTTCCAATTCTATAATAGATGGTGCCTTCCCAACCCATTTATTGATTATTTTATCACCTTTCAAAGATAATACAGTTGGCGTACTCATTACATCATAATATACTGCAATTGCGTCTGTTTCATAATTTCCTAATTTTAATATTTCAACCTTTAGATTTAATTTTTCTGTATTTTTTATTGTTTCTTTTTTTACTGCTGGGCATTTTGGGCATCCTGCTTGTATAAATATCCTTATTATCATCAATTATCTCCTCAATTATTTCTTCAAATCTGTTAATAATTCTACCAATTATCACCATTGGGCAATAAAAAGATAAATCATCTATCATTTCCTGTTTCCAATCTAAAACCTCTGGAATTAAATTTTGAATTGTACATCCTTCTTGATAATTAGCAATTGATTCTGTTTTCGTTGGATATTTATTAAATTCTTTCATAATAACTTCATCAATTTTTTTACAAATAACTTCATGTTCAAATACCGTATATCCAGTTTCAACCATCAGAATAATTGTTTGATAAAAAATCTGTAAATTCAACTTTATAATTTCATACATATACAATATTTCTTCATAAAACAATATAATTGCGATTAATAATATTACTAGTAAATCATTCATCACACAATCCTTTCACAAAGTTTCTTCCACAACAATCTCGTAGCCCTAATGTCAGCCAAAGCGTCATGTGCCGATAATAATTCGATGTTATTTTCTTCACAGGCATTTACTAATTTAATTCCCGATACTGGAATTTTTCTAGCAATCATCAACGACATTAATAATCCCATCGTATCCGCCTTATGATAATCTAAATAACTGCCTAAATAATTAAAGTTGCATTTTTTACAAAACTGAAATAAAAAATCTACGTCGAAACGAATGTTATGTCCGCAGAGGAAAAATTTATCTGTTTTATTAAATTTGAAAATATATTTATCAAAAATAGCTATTAATTTATTTAATACTATCTTTGGTTCTGGATATGTTTTTAATTCTTCAATCGTAATCCCGTTTACATCCAATGCCTGCTGAGAAATATTTTCAAAACTATGTGGTTTAACTTTAAAATTAAATTCTTCTTTTACCACATCGTTAATTTCAACAATACCGGAAATCTGAATAATGTCATTTATAATTGGATCTACTCCGGTTGTTTCAGTATCAAAATATAAAAGCTTGATATTTTCCATTATTTATTCTCCTTCACAAGAATCCTTTTCAATTACAGGTTTAGTTATTTCTCCTTCAAAACTTAAACAAGAAAATACTGGTATAGTTACTGAAAACATTGATGCTAAATTTTTTATTTTACTGTATATATAACAATCCCTCATTGAACTTTGTTTATTGCGTTTTGTACACTTATTACATAACTCAAACTGATCTTCACGATTCGCTAATCTTTCTTCACCTATTACTGTAATACCATTTTTTTCATATCTAATTATTTTTTCCATTTTTATTTTCTCCTTTTTAGTTTTACGTTTAAACTGTAATTATTCACAGCTATCTTTTTCAGCCGGCTCTGTTATTTCTTCCAACCCTTCAATTATTTCTATTCGTTTTGATAAAAGGATATTTACACCTTTTGCTGTAGGATAAAAATCCTCTATTTGTGTTGCTTTATTTGTATAACAAACATGTAATCTAATATCTAATCTCATCTTCCCGGATAATTTTACAATACTAATTACTAACTTACTCTTCTTGGTGATCGGAATTTCTTTAATAATTTTATTCTGCATTTATTAACTCCATTTATTTAAATTGATTTTTAACCCATTCTTCAATTGTTTGATTTTGTTCGGATATAATTTCTTTTATTTCAAGATGTGTTTTAGCATTTTTAATTTTAATTACATTTAGTTTTATATATTTATCTAATTCTTCTTGTGTCATTATAATAACCTTTATCTTATATAATATATAATATAATATTCGCAATACTTATATATTAGACCCACCTTTTATGAGGAAACTAAAAGGTGTGTCACGTTGCACTTGGCTTACTTGTTCATCGCTTGTCGCTCTTCACAAGGTAAAAATCAATTTTTATTTCTTTTTACCCTTCACTATCAAGTATACCATACAGGTATCATAGTTGTCAAGGTTTACTAACTAAACAATGCTAATTTTAGGCATGCGTAGTTAAACGGCAAATTGCCAAAACAAATTATTATACAATCTTGTAAACGCTTGATAATGTATCGGCCATTTCTTTTCTAATTCAGGTATCCATCTTTCAAAACGTAATACATATCTATTATATTCTTCTGGGTAGTATTTTTTAATACATTCAAAACAAAATTTCTCAGCCTGGTATTCGCCTTCTTCACAAAATCCATCGGTTCCATCTAAAATATGTCCAATTTCATGAGCTAAAGTTGTATAATAACTAAATAATTCTTCACTATGAAGTTTTGAATTGATCCTAATTGTAATAATTTCTTCCATTTTATTATCACATTGACCGGCACCACGTATTCTATTATCACGTTTAAGTATAATAGTTTGTGTAATGTTAAAATCCTTCTTAATAATAGCGGTCTGTTCGTTTAGATATTCAAATAGAATTTTTTCGTTAATCATTATTTAATCCTCTTTTTCTACATAATCGAATCTTAAGTAAGGTAATTTATCAAAATCTTTATAATCCAATTCTTCACGTAAGGCATCAAACGCTTTTTCCGGCAATCTAATAAAACCTTCATAAATAGCGTAATGGCGATCTGTTTTGTTTGAGCGGTATACTTCGATACGACCCATCTTCCAGCCCGGCCAATCGTTATTCATAATTCCGTATTCAATTATTGAAATGAAATATTTCATATTATTTTCTCCATAGTTTAATAATCTTATTCTGAATAAATAAACACCCCTTTAAAAACAAAGTGAAATAAACCCAATATAAAAATACTCTAAATATAAATAATAGAAATTTAATTATCATCACTCCCCCTCTATCATTTTAGAAATTGCTTTGGCTATTAACCCACACAAGTATCTTTTACTACTTCTTGTGTCTTGATAGATTACAAACTCATTAGCTAATTTTGTATCATTAGCAATCCGTTGTTTTATTTCTTCCTCACTCGCCCTACCCTTAATGGCTTTTAACCTCTTTGCTGTCTCAAAATGAGTTTTACTTGCTTCTTCAAAAGACTGCTTAATGTCTTGGAGTTGTTGTTCGAGTTCTGCTATTTATCCATTTTTTCTAAAGTTAGACTTAGTAAGGTCATCCGATATTTTTTCTAGCCTTTCATTTTCTTCCTCAAGTTCTTTTATTTTATTATTCAGCTTGGCTATGTAAATATCTGTGTCGCTACTACCTGCCAATAATCCTGTTGATAATCCTTTCCTCAGGGCGGTAAGTTCCTTGTCTTTTCTTACATATTCAGTTGACCACAATCTTTTGCTTTCTTTTAGTTCCTCAACTTCTGCGAGTAGTGAGGCTAAAGTCTGGTAATTTGCACACTCACAGTTTTTGATTATTTTACTCGGACAATGAAAGCATAATATTTCTCTTAAATCTATATCTTTATCCATTATCACTCACCCTTTCTTGGATTGTTGGGTTAATCACCTTTTTCATAATCTTCCAATGCTTTTGGTTCTTTAATTTTACAAATAGGTAGCCCATCACCAGCAACGTTATGTATGTCATATTTTTTGGGGTTATTAATAAATTCACCTGTCCTTTGGTTTTCAACTGATTTTTGAACTTTTTCTATGACTTCTTGCCTTTCAAAATCTCTTTGTTTACAAGCCTCGTCGAAACAATCTGCACAAGCTATTGCACCTCTATATTCATAGGCATCTGAACCATCTATTTCTTTTTTACAAATCCTACATTTATATTCTTTCATCACTCACACCCCTTTCTTGGATTGTTGGGTTAAATATTTTTCCGTCTATTGAATAAGTCCTCAATAGCTTTCTCCTCAACATTATTTGGTAAACTTTCTGAATACCACTCCCAATTATCCACACCTCCACGTTCTAAATGTTCTAACATTATTGAGGATTCTAGTAGTCGAAGGATTTCTTTTATAGAAAACTTTATATTTGAATTACTTAGAGTTATTATCCCTTCCTTATCTGCCACTAATTTAAGTTTTAATTTTTCAGTTTCTTCTACTTTTTCTAAAAGTTCTTGCTTCTTAATTTCTAGGTTTGAAATTTCTTCCAGTATGATTTCTCTTTTCTCTTCTATTTCTTTTGTTGATTTAAGAACTTCTAACTTTTGTAATTTTAAGTTATCTACGGACTTTTGCAATTCTTCATTTTCGGCTGTAATCTTTTCCCATTTTTGGTATTCAAATGGTTTGTCTTTAAGATGTTTAACATTTACCCAAAATATATTTTTATCACTTAAGTCCTCAATAATTTCTTCAATTACATTATCTACATCAGAACAAGTGTGTCTTGATTTTCCCCCAACCATACACATGTGACAAAACTCACTTCCATTGACTTCTGTATGTAGGTTTATATCCCCACAAACTAAAACAAATTCGTTATTTTCTATTCTTAAAATTGTAACTTTCCCATTATTAAAATAATAATTTTCTCCAACTTTAATATCTCTCATCACTCACACCCCTTTCTTGGATTGTTGGGATAAAACGCTGTTAATTGTTTTATCCTCTCGAAATCTATTTCTTTCTTTTCATTAAGTATTGTTGAAAACTTCTCATTAAAATTAAAAATAAACATTAATGCTTTCTTAAAAAACAATCCTACCGCCGGGGTATAAAGAACTTCTTTAACATTATTCTCCCAATGGTCTATGGAAGAAATAGAGCAAATACCATTAAGCCATTTTAAAACATCGTCTTTTTCTGTTTCTTCATCTCCAACCCTTCGATATTCTTTTGTTATTGACTTATCAAAATATTCGTAAGTACTTCTAAGTTTCGGCTCAACATAAATTAAAAATCCAAAAGGTTTAGAATTTGCCGAGTGTATTGCTTCTGTGCCACAAATCCAAGCATAAACACCGTCTACTAATTCTTGATAACTACCGTTTGGTACTATCTCCCCGGCTTTAGTTTTACAATATGTACATTGCGTTACTATTTCATATTTCAAAACAACTTCTTCTTTTATTAATTTTTTACTTGTAATCTTATTTATTATCTCTTTTACTTCCCGATACAATCCATCAAAGGTTTTATTATGTAGATACCCATCTTTATTTCTTACTCGGTTAAACATAACTCCAAACTGTTCTGCTAATTCTCTAACATTGGCAGGTAAAACAGTATAAAATATTTTATCTCCCGAAAGATTAATATCGTATGAGAATTTAAGTTTATCGTGATTTACTTTTATTGTTTTTACTTTCAACACCAAACCCCTTTCATATACCCAACTTAGTCTTTACTAATTTCAATAATACCAATAGTACAATGTTGTGCTCCACCATGAGCAAACACGCACAATTTATCTAATATATATCCTCTTTTTTTTCCCATAAATGTTGAGTGGTATCCAAACGATATAACTCTTTTAATATTTAATTTTTTTATTTCATCAGCAATAAGTTTAAACTTGCTTGAGTAATTTCCGTTATACATTTCCATTGACTTTCTATAAGCGTAAGGTGGGTCAAGTAAAATAGTATCAAAATTTATTCTTGTTGATTTTATAAATTCATAAGCATCACAATATTCATCTGCCACCATTGTATTGTCAGCATCTATTCTATATTCATTTATATTTAATCTTGTTTTGCCAGCGAATAAATTTAATGTTTTACCAATACAATTACTCTCTACCCATTCTCTTATTTTAGGAGATTGAAATGTATATCTTTTTAAATTAGTATTAATAAATTCTAATTTCATTTCATTTCACCCCCCAACTTAGTCTTTACTTCTTTGAGTGCTTGGTTGAACCTTACATTTTCCCAATTTTTGACATAATACCCATCATAATCAGTTTCATCTTTTTCTTCCGGCAACTCATCTGCGAGTAAGGAGAGGATTTTACTTATATCTTCATTGATATTGAATAATTTCATTTCATAGTCCCCTGTATCTTCACCATGCCAATAAGCCCTTGAGCAAATATCCCTAACTATCTTCTCCAATTTTTCTTTAAACATTATTCCCTCCTTTTAAATTAAACACCAATTTTATTCCTCACTATAAGTATAACACATGAGTACCATAGTTGTCAAGTGCCTATAATAATAGTACAATTCAGAAGTACCTCTAAAACAAAACACCGTAAATAACACTAAATGCTAAACTTGATTATGTTACTTTCACTGCACATATAAAATTTGAATAGATAATAACAATAACATACACCATTTAAAATGCACACAATAAAGCCAGGATGACCCGTATGCCACAAACACCCATGAGTGCATAAAAAGACCCGCCCCTATTTTAAAGTGCCTTAAAACGCCTGATATAAAAGAATTCCTTATTTCTATACAGATTTTAATAAGTGTCTATAAATAATATATTAAATTGTTCACCAGTGATTAACACCAGGTAAAAATGAACAGAGTTTATTCCATATATAATTATAATAAGATCTGGCCGG
>Ga0180008_1002251_pt1 | contig 10642 bp, 9 predicted proteins | sample MM_PW_MetaG_FD_121121 | JGI IMG/M metagenome (GOLD analysis project Ga0180008, IMG submission 121121) | Groundwater microbial communities from the Aspo Hard Rock Laboratory (HRL) deep subsurface site, Sweden - MM_PW_MetaG | ecosystem: Environmental > Aquatic > Deep subsurface > Groundwater... | reverse complement strand
GAGGGCGGCGAAGGCGCCTCCCTTGACGCCTTCGCCGAAGGCTTCGCCAGACCAGCCCAGGTTGCCGTCCTTGTCTATATTGAACGCGTTCACGGCGCTCGAGGCTACGCTCGTCGTCATCGTTCGCAGGCCGGTCACCATGGTCTTCGCTACGACAGCATCCATCCCGCTTAGGGTCTTCGTAGCCGCGCCCATGAGGCCGCCTGCGACTTCCGGATCGAAGCCGTTAAACGGCACGATCGCCGGCTTTCGCGGCGATCGTATAGGCTGAGCCAGTATCGCCGGCTTCGCGGCGATACGGGAGGGATTGTTCAACCGGACTCGCAGTGCTCGCCGGTTAACATCGGGTGTGCTATCGGCCACGAGGCGGTTCGTCGATGTCTTTGGGCGCCTCGCGCCAGCGTTCTGCGATCCTGCCACCTGGATATTCTAGCACGGTATGGCTCGTTGTCTATCATGGCGCGACCGGGCTCTTCGCGAGTACTCCTCGCGCCCGCGCGCACGGATGCGCGCGACTCCATGGCCCGTCGGCTCTACCGACGGGTACGTCATGGATGACGCCGGGGGGTACTCGCTTCGATCCCTGGCTAGGAAGCGTAGAAATGCTAACCGATGGAGTACCGAGCCTGTACTACTTCAGGCCAAACTACGTCTGTCCAAGAATTCCAGGCCGCGCTCGACGGCCGAGCGGCGCCGAGCCGCCTTGAACCCTCGTATCCGGCTTGGAAGGCTGGGATAATGCTAAATCAGTGCGAATTCACTAGTGCAAATCGGGAGGGCGCGTTCTATCCTGCATGGGATGAGGAAAATCCGAATGGGAAAAGGTGGATGGTATGGTAATAAGAATGAGCCTGCTTATCGGCTGCTCGCTCGTCGCGTGCTTCCTCGGGTCGTGCCGCACGGGTAGCGAGGAGAGGGCCTCCTCCGCGTCCGCCCCGCCTGCCCCGCCCGGCTCGACCGTCGCCGCCGAGGGGACGGAATCGAGCGCTCCCGAGGCGTTCAGGGGCGTCAAGGTCACGTTCCTCGGTAACGCCGGGTTCCTCATCACGATTAACGATAAGAAGATACTTATCGACGGCTTGATCAAGAGTTACCGAGGCCCCTATACGACGCCCGGCGATATCGTGCGGAGGGGGATGGGCTGCCAAGCGCCTTTCGATTCCGTCGACCTAGTCCTGGTCACCCACGCGCACGAGGATCATTATAATCCAGCCTCGATACGACTGCATCTAGCCAATAATCCAAGTACGATACTCGCCACGACGCGGCAGGTGAGCTCCGTATTCCCTGAGCTGGGCGAGCGGACCGTCGTGTTCCACGCTGAGCCGGGGAAGCCCGACGTACGGCTGTTCGGCGATATCCGAGTAGAGGCGTACGCCCTTCCCCATGGCGGCCCTGGCTCGGGACAGCCTGAGAATTACGGGTACGTCGTGAGCGTAGACGGGTATTCGTTCTTCCATTCGGGCGATATGGATTCACCCTCGTTCGGCTTCGATGAGCTCAGGTCGTACGGGTTCCCCGAGAAGAAGCTCGACTTCGCCATCGTGCAGCATTTCTACCTGACGGACGACCCCGCAGAGCGTCGCCTCCTTACGGAAGGGATAGGGGCGTCGTATATAATACCCGGGCACTACGCGCTCACCGAGCCGCCTTTCAGCCGCGATACTATCCTTAGGAACTATCCCGAGGCCGTGCTATTCGACGCCGCGCTGGATTCATGGTCGCTCCCTACTCCCGCTATCTCCTGGCTAGCGGCGGAGCCTATGCCGACGGGGAATTTCGCCGGGAGGGCCGTCGCCTTGGGCCGCGAGATACACATCGTCGGAGGCAGGGAGCTGTCGGGCGTGAACGGCGACTTCCATCTCGCGTACGATACGGCGACCGAACGGTGGGCGAGGCGGGCCCCGCTCAACCGGGGCCGAGCCAATTTCGCTATGGCTTCCGTATCGGGGAAGCTATACGCGATAGGCGGGGATAACTTCCTGTCCCTCGTGGAGATCTACGATCCCGTGAAGGATGCCTGGACAGCGGGCGCCCCGATGCCTACGAAGAGGCAGCATATCGACTGCGCGGTCGTAGGCGGACGGATCTACGTCATGGGCGGGCTGGAGAGCTGGACAAGGCTCTCGGATAAGAACGAGGCGTACGATCCGGCCTCCGATAGCTGGCGCGCGATGGCGCCGATACCGACTCCTCGCCACAACCCTATCGTAGCCGAGCTCGGGGGCAGGATCTTCGTCATAGGAGGCGCGGGAGACGCCTCGAGCATCTGGAAGGGCCTGCTCGTCGTCGAGGCCTTCGATCCGGCGCTTAATACATGGGAGCGGATGCCGCCGCTGCCCGGGGTGCGATTCCAGGCGGCCGTCGCCGCCATTAACGGCGCGATCGTCATAGCGGGGGGCGGAGACGAGCGGGATTCGATTTCGTCTAGCATTGACGCCTTCGACCCGGCGGCGGGGGCATGGCGCGCGATCGGGGAGCTTCCCGGCCCCATGGTCGCGGGCTACCTGGTTCCGATGGGGGATAGGCTATACGCGCTCGGCGGCTGCGACGGCGGGCTCGCCAACATCATGCGAGTCTACTACGCGGATAGCCTCCCCTCGCTTCCGTAGGCCCCGAGGCAGGGCGAAGGCCCGGGACGGGGCTAGCGGCCCGGCTCCCGGGCCGGGGTAGTCCCGCGCCCGAAGTCTCGGACCTTCCCCGCCAGCTCGTGCCTGCTGCGCGCGTCGAGCTTCCTATAGAGCGAGTAGGCGTGGTTCTTCACGGTGTAGACCGATATGAACAGGGACTCCCCGATCTGCCTGTAGCTCCTGCCTTCCACCAGCAGGCCGAGCACCTCGACCTCGCGCCTCGTCAGGTCGCGCTCCCTGCGGAAGGCCTCGAAATCGACGGCGCCGCGGACGCCCGACCATAGGTCCCTCTTCAAGGGCAGGTAGAAGTACTTCAGCCATATCCATGGGGTGAGGATATAGAGTATCTCGGCGCCGCGGTTCAACAGGACGGAGACGAGCGCGGGCCACGGGCGGAGGAACGGAAGGCTATACGCCGCCATGTCGACGTAGGACGCGAAGAAGAGCGCCTGGAACAGCGCGAACGCCGCGACCGAGCTCCGCTCCCTTCCCCTGGGCCGCTTCCGGTTCCATAGGACCAGCCAGACGATACAGGCGAGGTGAACGGCGTCCATTGGTACTATGAAGAAATGCAGGAACGACCGGGCCAGGCGGTACGCGCCCCCCGACCGATCGGAGAAGGCCCTGACCCCGACGGCTATCGCCGGGAGCAGGAACGATAGGCCGATGAGCCTCCCGAGCGGGGCGGGAAGCGGCCTGCCGCCGAGCCTGAATACCATCGCCGCGAAGTGATAGGTCATCGCGACGGCGAGGGCGCTCAAGGCCAGGCTGCCGACGGCGCTCGCCGGCCTCGAGGAGACGACGGCCAGCATATCGGGCATGTTCTCCACGATATAGAGAAGGCAGGTCATCAGGAGGTTGTAGGCTATATAGCAGACGAGGAAGCGCCACATCGACTCGAGGAAGCCGCCGCTATAGACGCTCTTCTCCCGCAGCGCGGCCGCGGCGGACCACGCCCCCGCGATCAGGAAGAGGACGAGGCCGAGAATAACCAGGTGCTCCAAGGCGAACGCCCCCCTACGCCGAATTCCCTAGCCGCGGGCCGCGCGACTACGGCCTCGCGGCGTAGAAGGCCTCCATGTCCCTCGCGAACGCCTTGCGGCTCTCGGCCCAGGTGTAGAACATGTGCCCCCCGTCGTAATGCCTGACCGTGAGCATGCGCCTTCTATCGTCGTCGAGCTTCATCAGCCTGGATATCCTGTCGGCGGTGAAGTACGGCGTGACGAGGTCGAAGACGCCGTGGGTCAGGTAGACCTTCATGTGCGGGTTCACGCTCATGCCGTAGCGGAGGTCGTCGGTGGCGCCGACCTGGCTCTCCAGGGCGTGCCTGCGGGTATCGACCTTCCAGTTCTCGTTGGCCTCGTCCGAGGACAGCGTATAGTCGCGATCGGTCTCGAGGCCTATGGCCGCGCGGAGCTGGGCGTTGACGGCCGAGGCGAAGACGCGCTCGACCACGTGCAGGGTCGGGTCGGGCCCGACCCAGTCGTCGCGGTCGGGATATGGGTCCTTGACGACGGCGCTGGCGTCGTAGAGGCCGAGGAACAGCCCCTTGTCGCGGAGCAGGTTCTTGACGAAATAGTCTATGCCCACGCGGCCGCTCTTGGCCCTGACTACGGCGCGGGGCAGGCCTATGAAGTCGGCCGCGGCGTCGAGCACGCGCAGCCGCTTCTCTGCGCCGACGAGGTCGCCCGCCGCGAGCACCGGCAGGAGCTCTCCCACGGCGAACGCGGCCGCGCGCGCGGCGTAGGCGCGGCGGTCCTCGCCCGGCTTCTGCTTCCTCGCGCGCCCGTGGAACGCGGCGGCCCCGGCCATCGTCGGGAAGCTGTCCAGCCACATGAGGGCGTCGTAGTCGGAGCCGTCGAGCAGGGTGAACTCGAGGGCCGGGGATATGATGATAGCTCCCGACAGCGCTATGCCGTAGCCCTGCTGGAACAGCTTGGCGAGCTTGGCGACGCGGAAGCCGCCGTAGCTCTCGCCGGCCAGGTAGACGGGGCTCTCCCAGCGGTTGAAGCGCGACAGGAAGGTACGCGCGAATTCCCCAATGGACTCGAGGTCGCGCTTGAGGCTCCAGTACTCGACGTCCTTCTTGCCGGGCTCTTCCTTCTTGTCGTCGGCCTTCTTCTCGTCGGGTATCATGCGGCTGAGCCCCGTGCCTACGGGGTCGATGAACACGAGGTCGGAGAAGCGCAGCCAGCTCTCGTCGTTGTCCACGAGGCGATGCGGCGGGGGCAGGGACTCGCCCCTGGCGCCGAAGTCGGCGCGCCTCGGGCCTATGGCGCCGAAATGGAGGTAGACCGACGACGAGCCCGGGCCGCCGTTGAATATGAACGTCAGCGGGCGATCGGCCCCGCCTGGCACGAAGTAGCGGGTATAGAACATCTCGGCCGTAGGCTTCTCGTCCTTGCGGAGGACTATCCAATCGGCCTCCGCCTCGTATTCGAGGACCTCGCCCTCGACGCGTATCGACATGCCCTTCTTGGCGCCCTTAGGGGGAGCGTACTCGGGCTTCTTAGCCTCGTCTCCGTCTGTCTTTCCCATGGCCTGGATCCTCCTCGTATAGTCCCGCGCTCGCCATAAGGCGGGCAGAGTATACCACGGGGATCGATGGTGGCGGCCCTCTTTTCGGATCGAGAATCTCGGCCTATCGGGCCGGGGCGTCACGGCCAGCCCGCCTAGCGTTCCGGCGCGCCCGAGCCTCCTATGCCGTCGGGAGGCTCGAATGGCGGAGCGGGACTCGGGCGCGGCGCCGTCGAGGCCCCGCGAGGCGCTCCCCCGGTTGACGCCTAGCCGCCAGCGGCGTACGATTGACGGCAGGAGCCATACGACCATGAATACCTTCAAGCACGCTATAGTCAGGAAGCCCGCGAAATCCCTCGTAGACGGCATCACGACCCATCCGGAGCTAGGGAAGCCCGACTACGAGCTGGCCCTGCGCCAGCACGAGGCCTACGTAGGCGCGCTGGAGCGTTGCGGACTGTCGGTGCGGGTCCTGCCCGCTCAGGAGGAGTTCCCCGACTCCTGCTTCGTAGAGGACGTGGCCGTATGCACGGGCCGCTTCGCCCTCGTCACGAGGCCGGGCGCCGATACGAGGAGGGGCGAGATCGCCGGCGTCCGGGAGCTCCTGGCGGAATACTACGACGACCTAGAGGAGATCCGCGCCCCCGGCACCATAGAGGGCGGCGACGTGATGATGGTAGGCGAGGCGTTCTATATAGGCCTCTCGTCGCGCACCAACGCGGACGGCGCGGCGCAGTTCATAGCGGCCCTCGAGCGGCGCGGCTACTCCGGCCGGGGCGTGAAGATGCCCCCCACCCTGCACCTCAAGACCGGCTGCTCGTACATGGAGGAAGGCGTCCTCCTCGTGGACCGGGCCTTCGCCGCCTATCCCGAGTTCGCCTCGTTCAAGCGCGTCGATATAGCTCCCGAGGAGAGCTACGCCGCCAACTGCCTGCGCGTCAACGACTACGTGATCGTGCCCGCGGGCTACCCTAAGGCCCTCGCCGCCATACGGGCCGCCGGCATGAGGACGATCGAGCTGGACATGAGCGAGTATAGGAAGATAGACGGCGGGCTGTCGTGCCTGTCCTTACGGTTCTGAGCCCGCCTTTAAGGAGCGAATCATGAAGATCGTCTACCTGCTGCTCGTCATAGCCGTCGCGATACTCGCCGTGATGTTCGCCGCGCAGAATAGCGCGACCGTCGCCATTACGTTCTTCTCCTGGTCGACCTCCGGCTCGCTGTCGCTCGTGCTCATCCTGACGCTGACCCTGGGCATCCTCATCGGCGTGCTCATCATGGCGCCGTCCGTGTTCAAGCGATGGTTCCAGTCATCCGGCCTCAGGCGGAGGCTCCATAGGCTGGAGAAGGAGAAGACGAGCCTCGTCAAGGAAGCGGCCTCGACGGCCGAGAAGCTCGCCGCCGATCAGGCCGCCTGCGCTCCTCCGGACGAGGCTCCTGCCTCCGGGGCTCGGGCTACCGGCGCCAAGCCGGGTTCCGATAGCCCTTCTAGATAGCCCGCGCACGCCATGACGGAACGCGGCGAGGACAGATCGGGGTCGCCGAAGGCTCTTCCTTTACTTAGCCGCGTCTCCCGCGAGCTGCTCCTTTCGTCGGGCCAGTTCGCGCTCTTCTACATAATAATGAACGCGAGCCAGAGCGGGCTCGGCTTCTTCTCCAACGCCGGGCACGTCGCGCTCCTGGGCTTCCTCCTTATACAGACGGCCGTACTGGCGCTGTTCGGGGCGAGGCCGAGCGTCCGCTTCCTTGGTTCCCTCATAGCGCCGCTCGCGTACACGGCCCTCGAGAGCCGGGAAGGCTGGGACTTCATAGTCAACGCGGCCCACGTCTGGTTCTGGGCGTTCAGCGCCGTCACCGGCGCCTTCCAGGCCGCGATGCTCTCGACGAAGCTGCGGGGGCTCCGGATTGGCCTCGAGTTCGCGCTTACCATCGTCAACGTCGGCAGCTTCCTCATCCTGTATTTCTACTTCGACACGGTACGCACGCTCGAGGGCCTGGCCGCTCAGGCACCCGGCGCGCCGCTCGATATCCGGGCTCAGCTTACGATCGGCGCCATAGCGTCGTGGCTGCCGGAATTCCTGTCCGATCCGACGCACGTATACATACTGATAGGCGGGGCGCTCCTGGGCCTGTCGCTCGGCCTCGGGAGGGCTGACGTGCTACGGCTCAAGGAGCGCATCGACGCGCTCTTCGGCAAGTACGTGGACGAGGACGTCCGAGACCGCATCGTCTCCGGCGGCCGCGCCGTCTCGCAGGAGACGGAGCTGTGCGTGCTGTTCTCCGATATACGCGACTTCACGGGACTGAGCGAGCACCACGACGCCCAGGCCGTAACCGAGATGCTCAACCGCTACTTCACCCTCTGGGCCGCGGCCGTGCGCAGGCACGGCGGCATCGTGGATAAGTTCATAGGCGACGCCGTCATGGCCGTCTTCGGCCTGCGCGCCGGGACGGAGCCCTGCGACGAGGCCGTAGCCTGCCTCCTCGAGATGCGAGAGGCGCTCCCCGGCCTACGGCGGGACCTGGCCGAGAGGGCCCTTCCCGCCCTGTCGGACTTCGGCGTCGGCATCCACTTCGGCAAGGTCGTCGTAGGCGACATAGGCAGCGAGGAGCGCAAGAACTTCACCGTCATCGGCGATACCGTCAACGTAGCCTCGCGCCTGGAATCCGCCTGCAAGTCCCTGGGCACGCCCTGCGTCGTCTCCGCCCGGGCCTTCGCCCGCCTAAGCCCCGGCAACGCCGCACGCTTCAAGGCCTTAGGCGGCGCCAGGCTCAAGGGCAAGGCGGAGACCGTCCAGGTATACGGGCTGTCCTAGGCGCGTCCTATCATTAGCGCTTTTTCCCTTGATTCGACCCGACGCGGAGCGTATACTATCCGACGCTCGGCCGATCGCGGCCGCGCCGCCATCGCGGCATCACATAACGTTAATAAAAATATAGGGCCTATGGCCCGTGAGGTTCGCACATGAGCATGTCCGACGTCCACTATAACGTCGACCTCGATTACGAGATCATCCGCCTACCCATGGTCACCGACATACTGGTGGTCGGGAAGAAGGTCCCCCAGGGCAAGAACGGCATACTGCTGTCGTTCCAGCTCATCGCGCCCGACGTCTTCGAGCTCCTCGAGATAGACGAGAGCGAGACCGTGGAGGCCGTCATCATCAACAAGACTATACTCCGCAAGCTACCCGCGGAGCGGGTCCTTCAGATCCTGCGCGAGCACGTCTTCCCCCACGTATCCAGGGGCGAGACCTTGAAGGTCAACTTCAACGTGCAGATATTCCACGACAGCATCAAGGGCGGGGTCTATGAAGGCGTCTGCTCTAATTAACCGCGTCGAGGCGATCGTCGATCCCTACGACAGCGTCGCGTCGGTGGAACGGGAGCTCATGAGCCTAGGCTACCTCGTCGTAAAGGACGGCCCCTCGTTCCTCGGCATCCTCGTCCAGTCGGACGTCATCGAGATGGCCCACTCCCTGGTCATAGACTGCGTGACGCCCAAGCCGTCCATACGCGATGACGCCGGGCTCGAGGAGGCGCTCGGCGTCATGCGCGCCCGGCGCCTGCCTTACCTGCCGGTCGTAAACGGCGGAGGGGACTATATGGGCAGCGTCGGCCTCGACGCCATCCTGGGGGAGCTCGTATCGATGCGGCGCGCCCCCGTCGCGGTGAGCGTCGCCAACGTCATAGGGCCCGACTCGGCTGAGGAATGCAAGCAGGCCTTCATAGCCCAGCTCACGCACCACGTCAAGAATCCCCTCCAGGTCATCATGAGCTCGGCCAGCCTCCTCCGCGCCGCCTGCGACGAGAGCGAGCGGAGCATCCTCCTCGACTCCATAGCGACCAGCGTCGAGGACATAGACGCGGTGATAGACGGCCTCGTAGCCCGGTATTTCTAGCCCGAACCTCCCGCCCCCCCAATCCTCAGCCCTCAGCCCTCCACGCTCAGCCCTCCGGCGAGCCGCCCTTCCCGCACGGTCCCCGCCTTCGTCGCGGTACGCGCCGCGAGCGCGTAGTCGCCCGGAAGCAGGTCGGGAGGCGACTGGAAGATAACGAGGCTAGGCCTTATCTCCGCGTAGGCGGAGCAGCGGCGGGGTTCTCCGCCGCCTAGAGGGACCAAGAACACGCCGAGCCTCTCGTCGGCCTCGTCGAAGCGGAGGTTACGGCCGGACAAGCGCGCGAAGCCGCCCGGGGCGAGGCTCCTCCGCCCGACGGAGCCTCTCGTCGAGCCTCTCGTCGAGCCGCCCGGGCCTGCGCCCGGATCGCGGGATGCTTCATGCACGGGCTCCAGCTCCTGGGGCGCGGGGTAGCGCCGCGGCGCCTCGTCGTCTTTTCGGAAGCGGACGGACTCGAGTATGGCCGCCTCGGCGGCTCGCGCCGGCCTGAAGCGCAGCCTTAGCCCGTGGCCGCTCGACGCGGTCCTAGGCTCGAAGCGATCGTCAGCCGCCTTCGCGGTACCGACGGCGGAGAGGTAGTAGTCGCCCAGCGGGGTCTTTACGAACATGCCGTCTGCCACGAGGGACGAGACCGTCTCGGACAGGAGCTGCACGGCCGCCACGAGGTCCGGCTTGGAGAGGGTCGTGCGCGAGCGGGCCATGATATCGAGGAGCCGGTCGTACTGGACCGTGCCCGAGTGCCTGGCATGGAATCTCCAGGCCTCGGTCCTGCCTACGAGGGTGTTCTCCCTGGTCGATACGAGTAATGCCATGCGGCCCCCCTTTTCGGCTGACGTATACTAGAGTATTGGCCGCTTTGCTCGTGCGCGCAAGCATTGGCATAGATAGAGAGAATCAAGCTGGAAGCGGGGATTTTCCAGCCGCGTACGGATCGTAGCAGGCTTGATACGATCCGTACGCCGCTATATACGGTATCTATTCAGCTTGATAGTTAAAGGATACTTGCCCCTAGAACAGCCACACCAGTACCGCGAGCGTAGCGAAGACTAGGGCGACGGCGGCCTTGGACAGTACGAGCCTACGCTCGAAGAAGGCCCGTACGGCCTCCTGCCTGACGCCCGCGAGCGCGAGCGCGAGCAGGGCCAGGAGAGGCGTAATGAATGCCAGGTTATAGAGCGCGAGGCTGGCGATGCCTAGGGGCGAGGCGTCGCTCTGGACCATCACCGATATGGCGGGGAAGTAGACCTGGCCCGTGCAGGCCAGTTCCAGCACCGAGACGACGACGCCCGTCCCGAATACGCCTGCCAGGAAGGCCGCGCCGCCCACGCCGCTCCGTATGGCCGCGTTGATGCCTGAACGCATCCGCTCCGGCAGCCTGAGCGCGACCTCGGCGGGCCGCCCTCGCCTGATCATGACGATGTCGCGGACGGTGAACGCGCAGAAGGCGGCTGTCAGGACGCTCACGAGTATCCGGAGGGCGAGCCTGAGTTCCCGTATCCGTCCGCTGGCGCGCAGGGCGTTGAAGAGGCCGAGCCCTATCATGAAATAGGAGGCGAACACGCCCGCTGCGAACAGGAGCCCTACCGCCGCCATCCG
>Ga0180008_1002248_pt1 | contig 10648 bp, 8 predicted proteins | sample MM_PW_MetaG_FD_121121 | JGI IMG/M metagenome (GOLD analysis project Ga0180008, IMG submission 121121) | Groundwater microbial communities from the Aspo Hard Rock Laboratory (HRL) deep subsurface site, Sweden - MM_PW_MetaG | ecosystem: Environmental > Aquatic > Deep subsurface > Groundwater... | reverse complement strand
TTGCAAACCGATATGTTTGAGGTCTTTCCGTTTATAATTATGGCTAACGCTTTTTCTAAATCGGCTTCTTGGTTTACGTAAACAAAATTATTTCCGCGACCACTTACAATCACAGGGCAAGTCGCATGTTTCTTCGTGAAAGCTATTAATTGCTCTCCTCCACGTGGTACAATTAAATCTACTTTTTGTGTCGGATTTTCAAGGAAAGCTTGCGTTTCTGTACGGTCATAATTCAAATATTCTACCCATGAAGTGGCAATATCATTATCTCTTAACGCTTGATGCCAAAGACTCACAATTTTTAAATTAGACAGCAACGATTCTTTTCCGCCTTTCAATAAAATCTTGTTACCCGACTTAAATGCTATTCCGCCTGCCTCAACAGTGACGTCTGGACGCGATTCATAAATGATCAAAATCGTACCAAAAGCCGCTGTTTTATTGCTGATTTTCATTCCGTTGTCATGTGTGAAATCAAAACGAACTTTCCCCACCGGATCTTCCTGATTCGTTAATTGTTGCAATGACAAAATCATTCCATCAATCTTTGCGTCATCAACAAGCAAACGTTTCTCCATAGCTAAATCATCACCAGAATAATTGCTTAGATCCTGTTGATTTACAGCTTTAAGAATGGCTCTTTCTTGTTCTAGGAGTATTGCCATCGAACTCAAAACGGCATTTCTTTTTGCTATGGATAATACTGTTTTCATATTTGTTTTTTATTTGGGCGTGACCCTCTGGGTCGGGCTATTCGTTACAATCTTTTTTATTTCTTTCCGCTGCGCTACAATTCATAAAAAAGGATTTCCACTGCTATCCCTCACGCATACGACCTTTGTTTAAACTTATTAAAATACACAGCTATTTGAGAAGGAGTGTAATTCCAGTAACTATTTAAAATCTTTTTAAATTTGCGTGAAATTAATGGCACGCAGATTTTACAGATTGACGCAGATTTTATTTTTCATCTGAAACCATGCAAATTAGTAATTTTAAAATCATTTCAATTCAACCAATGACTCCTGCAAAGCCACTATAAACGTATCAATAGCAGCCGTTGTAATCGTTAAAGGAGGTAGGATTCTCAATAAATTTTTGTTATTAGCTCCACCAGTAAAGATGTGTTTTTCGATAATCATTTTCTTTCTCAAAGCACTAACGTCAAAATCGAATTCGACTCCTAGCATCAATCCTCTTCCTTTTACTTTGATAATTTCTGGAATTACTTTAATTGCTTCCAAGAAATACGCTTCTATTTTACTAGCATTTGCCATCAAGTTTTCTTTTTCGATAACTTCAAGAACAGCGATACTTGCGGCACAAGCTAGATGACTTCCGCCAAAAGTAGTCCCAAGTAAACCATAGCTTGCTTTAAAATGAGGTGCAATTAAAATTCCACCAATTGGAAAACCGTTCCCCATACCTTTCGCCATGCAAATAATATCAGGTGTGATGCCGTGAAATTGGTGTGCAAAGAATTTTCCGCTTCTTCCAAAACCAGATTGCACTTCATCCATAATCAAAACTACATCATGCGCCTTACATATTTTTTCAAGTGCTTGAAAAAATTCGGTTGTTCCTTGATCTAAACCACCAACACCTTGAATGGGTTCGATAATGACACAAGCTACATCTCCTTTTTTTAGTTCAGCTTCAACCAAATCGATTTGGTTTAAGGGTAAAAAAGTAACGACCTGCTGTGCATTTATTGGAGCGACAATTTTCGGATTATCTGTTGTCGCGACAGCTGCCGATGTTCTACCGTGAAAAGCATTTTCAAAAGAAACAACTCTTGCTTTATTGGTATGAAAAGAGGCCATTTTTAAAGCGTTTTCATTAGCCTCTGCTCCAGATGAACACAAAAATAAGCTGTAATCAGTGTAACCTGAAAGTTTTCCTAGTTTGTCTGCCAGTTCCACTTGCAATGGATTTTGGATGGCATTCGAGTAAAAACTCAATTTGTCCAATTGATCCTTTACTTTAGCGACATAATACGGTTGCGTATGTCCAATAGAAATTACTCCGTGACCAGAGTATAAATCTAAATATTCGATTCCGTTCTCGTCTGTAATTATACAATCAAGAGCTTTTACAGGGGTAATAGGATATAATGGGTAAACGTCAAATAAGTTCATTGTGTTTTTGTTTAAATGGTTTAAGGTTTAAAGTTTCAAGTTACGTGAGCAACCTTAAACTTTAAACTTGAAACAAATTTTTAAAACCCTGATGGTTTCAAATGCAATCCCGTTGTTTCATCAAGTCCGAACATGAGGTTCATATTTTGAACGGCTTGTCCAGAGGCACCTTTCACTAGATTGTCAATTATTGAAGTGATTAGAACTCGGTTTCCTTTTTTCATCAAACTAATGATGCATTTGTTAGTTTGTACCACTTGCTTCATGTTGATGTTTGTTGTTGTCACGGTTACGAAAGGTTGGTCTTTGTAATAGGCTTCATATTTGGCTACCAAATCTTCCAAGTTTTCTTCTACGGTTGTATATAACGTGGCAAAAATCCCTCTCGCAAAATCTCCTCTATTTGGAACAAAGATTATTTCGTTATTGTAAGAAGCTTGCAACTGATTTACGCTTTGGTTAATTTCCCCCAAATGTTGGTGGTCAAAAGCTTTGTAATGTGACATATTATTGGATCTCCAACTAAAATGTGTTGTCTCAGACGGACTCACTCCAGCACCAGTACTACCTGTGGTAGCATTGATGTGCACGTCGCTAGTAAGCAAATTATATGATGCTAAAGGCAATAAAGCCAATTGAATTGCTGTTGCAAAACAACCGGGATTAGCAATATAAGTGGCATTTTTAATGTTGGTTTTATTCAACTCCGGTAAACCGTAAACAAATGATTTACCTTCAAATTCCTTGTCATTAGTTAAACGAAAATCGTTTCCTAAATCGATAATTTTTGTATGACTAGCAAACTTGTTTTCTTTTAAGAATGAAATCGATTTGCCGTGTCCTAAACAAAGAAAAACTACGTTAACGTTAGGATTCACAGTGTCTGTAAAGTTCAGTTCGATATCACCCAATAAATCATGGTGTGCTACTGATAATGGTTTTCCAGCATTTGTAGTGCTGTAAACGAAATCAAGCTTTGCATGAGGGTGAAACATCAAGATTCTAATTAATTCTCCTGCTGTGTATCCTGAACCGCCTATTATTCCAATATTAATCATATTCTTTTGTTTTATTTGAATAAATCCAAATTCGTTTATTCTATTTTGTTTTATTATTGATTAGACAACTTTTCGAAAGCGGGCTAATCTTATTGCTTGCGTGAGGGATAGGAGCGGCATCCTTTTGTGAAGTCCCGAAGCTTCGGGACTTCACAAAAGATAGAGCGGATAGCCCGACCCGTAGTTTTTACGGAGGGTCACGCCCAAATCCAAGACCTCATTATTCGTACCTTTCGTTATTTACAGACGAAAAGATGTTTTGAGCGTTACCTAAAATCTTGATAAATCCTTTGGCATCATCTGAAGTCCAAGCGTTGTTCATTTCGCCATATTGACCAAAACCGGTATTCATTAAATCATTATCAGATTCAATTCCGTCAAGTGTAAAGTGATACGGTTTTAAAGTAACGATAACTTTCCCGTTTACTGTTTTTTGAGTATCTTCAAGGAACGCCTCGATATTGCGCATTACAGGATCAAGAAATTGACCTTCATGAAACAACATTCCGTACCAGTTTCCTAGCTGCTCTTTCCAGTATTGTTGCCATTTACCAAGAGTATGTTTCTCTAATAAATGATGTGCTTTTATAATAATTAGCGGTGCAGCAGCTTCAAAACCAACTCTTCCTTTAATTCCAATAATCGTATCACCCACATGAGTATCTCTACCAATAGCAAATGCATTTGCTAATTTTTCAAGAATTACAATATTATCGATTGGTGATTTTTTGATATTATTAATCTCCACCAATTCTCCTTTCTCAAAGGTTAATGTCACTTTTTCTTCTCCATCTTTTTGCAATTGTGAAGGATAAGCTTCGTTAGGAAGTGGTTGATTAGATGTTAAAGTTTCTTTTCCTCCAACACTTGTTCCCCAAAGTCCTTTATTGATAGAATATTGTGCTTTTTCCCATGAATAATGCACGCCGTTTTTTGATAAATAATCGACCTCTTCTTGTCTTGATAATTTCAAGTCTCTGATAGGAGTGATGATTTCAAGTTCGGGAGCGATAGTTTGGAATATTAAGTCAAAACGAATTTGGTCATTTCCTGCACCTGTACTTCCATGAGCGATCGCTTCGGCACCTACAGATTTCGCATATTTAATAGCTTCAATAGCTTGAAAAACACGCTCGGCACTTACAGATAAAGGGTACGTATTATTTTTAAGAACATTACCATAAATTAAGTATTTAATGGCTTTGTCATAATATCTATCAACGATGGTAAGGTTAGCGTGTTGTGCGCTTCCTAATTCGTAGGCTCTTTCTTCGATTGCTGTTAATTCAGCATCATCAAAACCACCGGTGTTGATTAAGACGGTGTGTACCTCATATCCTTTTTCGTTTTTCAAATATTTTAGACAGTAGGAAGTATCTAAACCGCCGCTGTAGGCTAATACAACTTTTTTCATTTTTTCATTTTTTGATCTTGTGGTAAAATCCCGCAAGTGATTAGTTTAATTTTTTAGTCCTCTAAGAAAAGAGCTTGTTTGATTTTTTTTAAACGGTTCCAAATCCGGACATTGAAAGGGTGCTTAGGCGGATGCTTTGCTTTTTCCTTAGGATCAAAAAGCATTCCGGTGCACAAGCACATTTTATTGTCTTTACTTTTTAAAATTTCATAGTTGGTGCAGGTTTGACATCCTTTCCAAAAACTTGGATCAGTTGTCAGTTCAGAGAAAGGAACAGGTTTGTATCCTAGCTCGGAGTTAATTTTCATAACGGCTAAACCAGTCGTGATCCCAAAAACCTTAGCATTAGGGTATTTTTTTAGAGAATAATCAAAAACTTTGGCTTTAATTTTTTTTGCCAAGCCAAGGTTTCTAAAGTCAGGATGCACAATTAACCCCGAATGTGCTACATAATTACTGTCTTGCCAGCTTTCTATGTAACAAAAACCGGCAAAAGTTCCATCAACTAAGGCAATTACGGCATCCTTGTTTTCCATCTTTTTTTGGATGTATTCAGGTGTACGTTTAGCAATTCCGGTTCCTCTCAATAAGGCAGACGACTCTATAGTATCGCAAATAATTTGTGCGTACTTAAAATGTTCTTCCTGAGTTATTACAATAGAGATATTCATTTCAGAAGATGAATTTGTGGATTAAATAATGGGATAAATTTGTTTCTACATAAGGTTTTGCTATTACAATCAAAGTTATGAAATAAATAACAAAATATTGAACAGCAAATAGTTATGAGTAAACTAATGCTAGTTATTTGAATGTCGCTAGCATGCGCTAGTCCAATGACGAACGAATATAATTTCAAAATAGGAAAAGGTAAAAATGAATAAAATAAAATAAATCTTGGTTACTGTAATTACAGCATCCGCACTACGGGAGAAGTAGCTAATTTTATTGTCCGTGAGGTAGAGATTGTATGTACACTCTTTTTATTCATGCTGCGAAAGTACACATAATTTTAATACACTGCATTAAAATTTAAAATTCTAACAAAATTTTAATGCAGTGTTATTTTATATGGATATTTAATACGTGTAAGTTTTATCGTTTTCCTGAAAAATTATTTCGGGTAATAATATCTTTGAATTTAGCCTTCAAATCTTCAGCTGTGTTGTAAACCATTTGCTCATTAGAAGGAAATGCTATTGCTCTACGATCAAAATAAGTGTAATATTCACTCTCAGTAGCTCTTCTATCCCCTTTGTAAGTTGCATAGGTATTTTCAAAAACAGATTCAGTTGCAATTGGAAAAGATTCTAAAACGCGATTACTTTTTAAGTCGATAAAATTGACATTAGCAGCTATGTAGCAGGCTTTAAATTGATAGAATTCATATATTCTGATTTTAATGGTTTTAAGATTATCAACCATAATTGTTTTGCCTAGACTATCTTTTACAGCTTTTCCTCTATTATCTACTAAAGCTTTTACTCCATCTTTTATTTGCTTTTCTTTTACAAACTCTTTCTCTTTTATTTGCTCTGGTGAAATATCAATTTGATTGAAATTAAGAATTAATCCATAATCGTAACTTACCCCTTTTTGATTACTACTATCAAAAATGGTCCATTTTTGATTTAAACCATAGGTGTTAAAATCCATGAGTTCTTTTTGCAGTTGCAAAGGAATAAGTTGGTTGGTATCATTTTGCAATGAGACTTTTACATAATCAGTTCCTTTGCTCTGAGCTTCGATCATTAAATCATTAGTTTCTTTAAAATTAGGATTGATTCGGTTTAAATAAACTAAGTCATCAAATGCTCTTCGGGCGTTAGCCTTGTTTTTTGTTAGTAGCAAAGCCTTACTGTTGTCATATAAAAATGATGAAAGTTTCTGCTTGCTATTTATGATTTCAGTATTGTAATTACTAAAAATGAACTTAGCATTCTTGTTTTCTTTAAGTAATAGTAAGGGTAATAAGGGGGCGATTTGATTTTGACGATCGGCCAGCGCAACATACGTTGTATAAATTTTTTCCAAGTTTTGTGGGTTTGCTTCTTGTTCCCAAAACCGAATAGCGCTTAGATCACGCTCCTTTGCTTTGGCGAAAGCCTCTTCTAAAAGATATATGTAATCTTGTTTCCCTTTAGCGTTTTTATTGGAACGCAAACCCTCTACAGCTCGGTCAATGGCAGTGTCATAGTTACCTTCGCTTATTAGAGTTTGAGTGTTTTTTATTCCGCAGGAAGCAATAAATAATACAAAAGCAAGTAAGAGTAGTGTTTTTTTCATAGCTGGTTATTTAAGCAAATGTATTTTATATTACTGAAGAAGTCAAAATTGGTGCCATAAAAAAACCATCAAATATTTTTGATGGTTTTTATGATTTATCTAAAAAATATTTTAATTAACTAGTGTCCTCCACCTTCAGTTTCAACTTGTAGTATCCCTTGTTTTCTTAGTATTTTAGGACAATAAAATCCATAAAATCCTAGATATGCGAAACCTAGTAGTGGAACAACGTAAGAGAAATGGGTCCATGTTATTCCTAGAATACCATCTGCATGAGTAAGGTCATAATCGCAAATTTTTCCTTGAAGTAACGGAATTACACCACCACCAAGTATCATCATGATTAAGAACGAAGAAGCTTTCCCTGTGTTTTTACCTAGACCTGCGATAGCTAAATCGAAAATAGAAGGCCACATGATAGAAGCAAATAATCCACCAGAGATTATGAAGAATTTTGTATACGTGATGTCTGTAGTTACTAGTCCGATGAACATCATTGCAACACCAGAAAGTCCAAATAACATTAATGTTTTTCCAGCATTTTTTCCTCCAACGAAACTTACAGCAATAAACAATAAGATCCAAAGTGGGTAGATATAAAATTCAGACACGTCGTGACCAGCGAACATATTGGCACCTATGATAACTCCAAATGCAATCATTGGTACGATGAATTTTAAAGAGATATTCATGATTTTAGTGGTATTAAATACATTAACACCGCCGTTCCAACGACCTATCATAAGACTTCCCCAATATAGTGCAATGAAGGGTGAAATAGCGTCTTCTAAAACGTTTCCAAATTCTGCAGTTTGAAGCAAAGCAGGTAGGTTACTAATAATTGTAACTTCTGTTCCTACATATATAAAGATAGCTAGCATTCCCAAATAGAGCTGTGGGTAGTCTAAAATTCTAAATTTATCAGTACTTTCTGCAACAACCGTTTTTTGAATTTTTGCAGGATTTTCAATTTTAGAAAAATTCATAAAAATAGCAACTACTATGAACGCAATTCCCAAAATAATGAATGGTAATTTTATATCCTCAAGTGATAGAGCTGTTTTTTTGTCATTTCCCATTCCAAATAAAGCAATTCCTAACAAGATTGCACCTATTGTTGTTCCAAATGAATTGATACCACCTGCCAATGTTAAACGATGTGCACCAGTTGCAGGACTCCCCATTTTTATAGCTAAAGGGTTCGCAACAATTTGTTGAATTGAAAACCCCAATCCTACGGTAAAAAGAGCAGTTAAGAAGAATGGAAAACTTTCCATTGTAGCAGCTGGAACGAACATGAACGATCCTATAGCTGAGAGCAACAATCCAGCTGAAAGTGTTTTTTTATAACCAAATTTTTGTAAAACGTCGACTTTTACAGATACTAAAAAGAAGATAATTGATCCAACAAAATAAGCAACATAAAATGCCCAAGCTACTAATTGTGATTGCACTTGAGATAGGGTAAACACCTTTTTGAATACGGGTATAAGGATGTCATTGGCCGAACCAACAAATCCCCAAAAGAAAAAGACGATGATTAAGGAGATAAATTGTCCCCATTTAGTTTGTAGATTTTCGGTTTCCATTTTTTAGTTTTTTCTATTTAAGTTTTAGTTTAACGGTAAATGTATATTTAAAGCCAAATAAAAAAAAATATAATTAAAATTAAATACGTTAAAATTTCATGATGTTTGTTTTTTGAATGAATTTTAATACTTGAAATAGATTTATCATAAAAGGAAAATAATGATTGCTAGACAGAATAAGTATAGTAATTGCCTTTCTTTAAATCGGTATTTTTTTTGTACTTTTGCACAAATTTTTTAAAAGATATTCATGTTAACAGTTAATAATTTATCAGTTCAGTTTGGCAAAAGAATTTTGTTTGACGAAGTAAATACAACCTTCACACACGGTAACATTTACGGAGTTATTGGTGCTAATGGTGCTGGAAAATCTACTTTCCTTAAAATTATTTCAGGTGAAATGGATCCTACTTCAGGTCACATTCATTTAGAGCCAGGAAAACGTATGTCGGTTTTAAATCAAAACCACAATATGTTTGACGAACATACAGTATTGGAAACTGTAATCATGGGAAATAAAGTTTTATACGCCGTTAAAAAAGAAATGGATGAACTTTATCTTGATTACAATGATAAAAATGCAGATAGAATAGGGGAGTTGCAAGTGCAATTTGAAGAAATGAACGGGTGGAATGCCGACTCAGATGCAGCTTCGATGTTATCAAATCTTGGTATTACTGAGGAACATCACTATACATTAATGGGGGATCTTGAAGGTAAGATTAAGGTGCGTGTCTTGTTGGCGCAAGCTTTATTTGGAAATCCTGATTTATTAATCATGGATGAGCCTACAAATGACCTAGATTTTGAAACTATCGCTTGGTTAGAAAACTTTTTAGCAAACTATGAAAATACGGTAATTGTCGTTTCACATGACCGTCACTTTTTAGATTCAGTTTGTACACATATATCTGACATTGATTTTAGTAAAATAAATCATTATTCAGGAAATTATACCTTTTGGTATGAGTCAAGTCAGTTAGCAGCTAAACAACGTGCACAACAAAACAAGAAGGCTGAAGAGAAAAAGCAGGAATTAGAAGAATTTATTCGTCGTTTCTCAGCGAATGTGGCGAAGTCTAAACAAGCTACTTCTCGTAAAAAAATGATTAGTAAATTAAATATTTCTGAAATCAAACCTTCAAGCCGTCGTTACCCAGCAATTATTTTTGATCAAGAGCGTGAAGCAGGAGATCAAATTTTAAATGTTCAAGGACTTAGTGCTTCTATAGACGGAGAAGTTTTGTTTAAAGGTGTGGATTTAAATATGGCTAAAGGAGATAAGATTGTCCTTTTTTCTAAAGATTCTAGAGCTACTACCGCTTTTTACGAAATATTAAACGGAAACCAAACTGCAGATGCCGGAAACTTTGATTGGGGAGTTACCACAAATCAAGCCTATTTACCAGTTGAAAATCATTCTTTCTTTGAGAGCGATTTGTCACTAGTAGACTGGTTGCGTCAATGGGTAAAGACAGAGGAAGAACGTGACGAAGTTAATATTCGCAGTTTTCTTGGTAAAATGATTTTCTCAGGAGAAGAAGCTTTAAAGACATGTCGCGTATTATCAGGAGGAGAGAAAGTGCGTTGTATGCTTTCTCGCATGATGATGGAGAGAGGAAATGTATTGATGATAGATGAACCAACCAATCACTTGGACCTAGAGTCGATCACAGCTTTTAATAATTCATTAAAGAATTTTAAGGGATCAGTTATCTTCACTACGCATGATCATGAATTTGCTCAAACTGTTGGTAATAGAGTAGTAGAGCTAACTCCAAATGGAGCGATCGATAGCTACATGACTTTTGATGAATATCTTGATGATGAAAAAGTTCAAGAATTAAGAACAAAGATGTACGCTAAGTAATCTTTATATAGATATAGAATAGTATAAAAAAACTCCTGTAAAATTTACAGGAGTTTTTTTTATTTTTATTTTCGACTAAAAACTTTACTAACGATCCATAAAATGACTGCTATTACAGCAACTACAATGAAGATTCCTACTCCCATTCCTGCTTTAAAAATCCCTCCTACTACTTCACAACTTGTAAATGAAAATAACACTAAAAAAAGCATTAATAATCTATTGATTCTCTTTTGCATATCGTATAAATTAAATTGTTATAATTGATTTGTTTTGTTACTGTAAAAGTACAG
>Ga0180008_1002247_pt1 | contig 10654 bp, 17 predicted proteins | sample MM_PW_MetaG_FD_121121 | JGI IMG/M metagenome (GOLD analysis project Ga0180008, IMG submission 121121) | Groundwater microbial communities from the Aspo Hard Rock Laboratory (HRL) deep subsurface site, Sweden - MM_PW_MetaG | ecosystem: Environmental > Aquatic > Deep subsurface > Groundwater... | reverse complement strand
AAGTAACACCAGAACAATTTGCTGAAAAGCAGGCAAGAAATTTGAAGAACGCCATCCCCGATATGCAAAGAGGGATTGAGGCCGTCACAGAATCACCCACTTTCAAGGCGGCTAAAAAGGTCGATAAGTATGTGGCAGGTATTCAAAAGGCTGCACAAGAGGGAAAGTGGCAAAGAGGTTTGCAGCGTGTGACCCTTGAGGACTGGAAAGACAAAATGATAAACAAGGGTCTAAACCGAGTCGGTCCAGGTATTGACGCCGCACGAAGTAAAGTCGTCGCCTTTGCCGGGGAGCTTTTACCGTATATTGACAAAATCAAGAAAGAGATCGATGCCATGCCCGACGCATCTTTAGAGGACAGTATTTCCAGAATGACTCACCAGGTGCGGTCTATGTCTAAATTTCGTCGGTCCACATAACCAGCCTTTATGTTAAGGTTACTTATGGTAGCTTTTTATTTATATTTGTGAAAGGAGAAAAACATGGGACAATACAGACAAAGTAATTTACTCGCTGCTGAATCCATCACAACGGCTGGTACAAAGGTTATCGACATTAATCTGAAAGATATTATCAGTCGTATCAATATTATTGTTCGTTTAACCAATTCGTCATGGACACCGACCGGGCACCCCAACTGCTCTATTATCCAAGTGGACCTTGTTGACGGCTCAAAGCCTATTCATAGTATGAGGGGCCGGTTCTCTCAGGCTTTAGCTTTTTACGGTACAAAGCAAATGCCATTCAACTATGTCAATTATACCGATAATGGACTGGCAGTTGCCGTTATTCCAATTTATTTCGGTAGGAAACTTTGGGATGAAGAGCTTGCCCTGGACCCCAAAATGTTCAATAACCTTCAACTGAAGATCCAACACAATTATTTGTTAGGCGGCGCTGTTCCTGACGGTGCTACCCTGGAAGTCTGGGCCGATATATTCGATGAAAAAGTGGTCAATCCTGTAGGGTATTTATCGGCTACTTCGGAGTGGTCAAAGACCCTTGTGGCTAGCACAAATGATTATATTGACCTTCCAACGGATGCACCCATTCGGTTTATACTTCCGGCGGCTTTCTCTAACGATGAGGAAGTGGACATCAATATTGATGCAGTCAAGATCTCAGAAGACCATGACAAGCATATATTGTATGATTCAGGTGTACTTGAATTATTGCAAATGTATGAAAACCTATGGCCAGTCTATGTCGATCATTTTGAAGGGCGCACTTTGGCAAATACCGACATTGAGTTTTTCTTTACTCAATGTAAGGACCTCGTGCCTCTTGTTCACCCTTCACAAGATTCGGATGGGTATATCAATGTCATTTGGTCGGGCGGTAACGGTATGAAGATCAATGAGAACGCTACCGTCACAATATTCGGGGAAGCAAGAGGTCGGTGCCCCAACGGTGTGTTCCCTTTACCTTTTGGTGATCCCGATATTATAAACACTTGGCTTCAAGCTCAAACGCTTGGCAGTCTTGAAGCAAAGCTGACTACCGGAGCCGGTGACACTTCGGCCCTTTATGAGCTCCTGGTACAAAGGATGCTTTCTTATTAGTATTATTAATCTTTAAATAAGGGGCCCTGTATTCGGCCCCTTTGGAGATCATAGCCATGAATGATATTATTAAGGCTTTATTTGAACTTTCAAAGATGATCGCTATTGAAACTGTCACGCTTGATAGAATTATTTGCAACGGCCCTTGTTATCTTTTCGGTCATTCAATAGCTTCCGATGGCGGTGGTGAAGCCGATGCCTTGCTTTATAATGGTCATTCAACAAATGATCCGGTTTTTATTCATTTGGACACCCTTGACGAAGCGGCACATCAAGAGATGTATTTTCCACCTCAGTATTTTAACAAGGGGTTATATATTGATATTGGTACAAATGTCGCCGGTGTAACTGTTAGGTATATTCCAGTAAAATCTTAATCCTGATATCTCACGGAGAAACGAGGATGTACTACGTCGCAGACATATTAACACCTTTAAACACCGCTAAAGTAAACGCTTTATCAACCAAGCTGAAAGTGTCGAGCGGTTTCGTGTACCAGGTCGAGCTTGAATTTCCGGCTGGTTGTGCCGGGTTATTATATTGCCTTGTTAAAAAGGGTGGTGTACAAATTTGGCCGTCCAGTAACGACGTCTGGTTTAGATCTTCCGGTCATATTATTTCCTTTCCCGAAGCTTACCCTATAATTACCGCACCTTTCGAGTTAAATATTTTCACATATAATTTAGATGACACATACGATCATACGGTCATTGTGAGGGTCGGACTGTTATCAGAGTTACAGTATAAGGCACGCTTCATGCCTTCGGCCAGTATCGACGAATTGGTTCAGTACTTTAAAGACCTGGAAGCCGAAAGGCAAACAATAGATCAAGATTTTCTTGATAACCCTTTTCCATTTAGTGAGGGAGAATAACATGGCAAGCGGCGCCCCTGACTGGTACAGTCAAACGTATGTGGATATCGTTGCTCAAACACTGGCAACGCTTGAAGTTGATATTATATTGCAGAGCTTGAGTGAAGTAATCAACAGGCCGAAATATGGCGGTGCTGAACTTTTAACGTCTTCAACGGCTTGTGGTGCCGGGGCAACTACTTCTTTAGGTTCAGTTGCTGGTCGCGGTGTTATATATGGCGGTTCGATTATAGCTGATGATGTGACAACTCATAAAGATGATTCAGTTATCATCGTACTTGACAGTGAGGATATCGATTCGTTAGCTTTAGATAACGCCTTATTGTATTCTATTAATAAACCCACGTCGTCATTGGTCTATTTACTTCATTACGACGACGTTAATTTTATATATACCTTTGGTATATCACCAAACATAACTTTTGAGGATTCATTTGAAATTAAATGGAAAAATACCTATGCTGACCCCATTACAATCGCTTTGGGCCTATATTATGCAACCATCTAAAACATTCGAGCTAAGAGCTGTCCATATTGATGAACCGAACGGTGTCAAACGTATCAGAATATCCGTCAAATGCAAAGAAGAACAATCCTACACAACCCTTGAAATCCCAAATGATACTGAAATGAAATGGAATAAGATTAGAAATATTATCAGGGATAGCTTTTCACACAGTCCGGCCAAATTTGAGCTACCGGGATTCATACAACGCTTTTTAGATAAACAATAAAGGAATATACAATGGCTGAAATAGAAACTAATCTGGTTAATATTAAAGGTATTGTTCCGGGTTATGGTATGGATAGCTTGAGAGTTTATCCAAAGAAGTTAGACGGTGATACACAAATTTCGGTTGACGGCTACGCAGTTAATAACACATCAATTATCTATACTGTTACGGCGGGTAAAGTGTTACATTTATGTTCTGCAACGGTGTCTTGTGGTCATGGTGCCGCTGTTAACGGCGCGCATAATTTGTTAGTTCGAAATGGTGCCGATGTTGTCCAGTATTATATTTATAATATATGGCTGGTCGGTATAGCGGGGAAGGAGGCCGTTATTACTTTCAACCCCCCGTTAGAAATTCCGGCTGGTTATGATATAGTTGTTCAAAACGGTGATCCAAGCGGCATAACAAGGGGATATATTTTCGGTTTTGAGAGGTAAACAATGGAAATGCAAGACATAATAATTTGTATAGCCGCTTTAGGGATACCGAGCATTGGATATATTGTCACCATTGAAAGGCGGCTATCTGCAATAGCGAATGATATCAAATGGATTATGAGAGAGTTGTTAAAATCTAAGAATTCAAATAACAAAGAAAGGGGGATAAAGCCATGAAAAGTCTGTTACTGTTCCAATTGATCCAAATGGTCTATAAAGCAATACTTAGGCCACTAGTGCAGAAAGAAGTTGACGATACGGAAAGTGACATTGATAACCTGTTGATGGAAATGATTGACAGGATATTCGATGTACAAGTTTAACAATTAAACCAGAGAGGATAAGTTAAATGGCTAAAGAAGAAAAAGTCGACCTTATGAAATTGCCCAAAGAGACAAGAGAGAATCTTGTCGCTATGGGTCCAACCATTGAGACTGTCAAAGCTGCCATAGTGTCATTGCAAAAGTTGGGTTTAAATACCGACGATATTGAAAAACAACTTGCTATGGCAGAAGAACAGCGCAAAACGCTCTTAAACGAGTTTAACTAATCATGGGCGCACTTATCGCTGTAGGCGGCGCTATTGTAGCGGCTATTTCAGCAACGGCGGTAGCGGTGGCGGTGGCAGTTGTTAGCATTGTAACAGCTATTGCCACAGCTATCGCCGCCGCTGCTACCTTTGTTTATAGTGTTTTGGCCGGAGTCGTGATAGGTGCAATTCATACGACGGGCTTGATAACGTCGTTAACAGCCGTACAAACATTAAGCGCTATAGGCGCTTTAAATACTGTCGGCCTTGCCACATACGCCGGAGTCGTAACCTACGCCGCTGCTCTGGTTACTGGTATAAGGTCATTTATGACGGCGATCCATTTCAAGACTTTGATCCAGGTGCATCAGATAGCTTATTTGGTAAGTGAAGATTACCGGGTAAAAGTACATGGTGTTTATAGTCAAATTGTGGATTATGCTCAAGCGGTAGGTGTAGGCGGCACATTTATGCTTTTAGCTTTGCAAAACTCAAAAAATGTTATCCTTGACGTGTCCTCTATGGTAGGGAGAAAATACGATTTAGGGGAGGTGGCATGGTTTAACGAGCTTGTCGGGTATTTAAAGACGGTTAACGACGTGGGTAAAAGATATCAAAATGATCCTATCACAATGCTTTATGACATGGAGAAAATACTGGTTAAACCGTCCGTCGACGCAAAGGCCACAGTGATGCAAGGCGTGTTTCTGAACTTAGAGAGTATTGTGACAACCATTGACGGCACGGTTAAAGAAGTGACGCATCTTTCAGGTGATATAAACAAGCTCGTTAATGACCTACCTGAAAAGATCAAGGCTCAAATACTACCTCACCTTACACCTATAAACGACAAAATCAAGAACTTCATTTATGAGGAATACACCCCTAGACTTGCTATGATTGATAAGATTATCAATACTGTTACTGTTGATATCAGAGGATCGAAGGGTGATATAAGAACGATCCTTGACAAGATACTGTATCCTGGTGACTACCTTAAAACAGTTGACCTGTTCGACGATTGGGAAAGAGAACAGCAAGAGAGTAAAATTTTAGATGTAGTTTTACGACCAACGGTCAAAGCTGTTTCTGATATCACTGAATTAAACGACGATGCAGAAAGTAATATGGATCTAATAGTTAATGCTTTAAGAAGACCGCCTTTTTACGAAAAATGGTATGCGAAAGAAGTTGAGATTCCGACTTATAAACCTTTAGGGCAAACTAATGACAGCAAGTCATGGTTTGTAGGAGACTATTAGAACATGGCTAACGACGACGATAAAGGCACGTCAAAGGATATAATTTACAGATACCTTGCACCAGTTGTTGAGGTACTTAAAACTTTCTCTATTGAAATAGTCACTATCCTTTGGGCTAACTTCATGAAGTTTTGGGGTGACATTTTGTTAACAGGCTGGAATTTTGTGTTAAAGATATTTGCGGATATTGAACCCGGAGCATGGGAAGTGATGCTTGATAATTATGTCAAGGCAGGCTTTATGTCTTCTGACCAAGCTGCACAATTTTATAAGCTTAAAGATGTAATGTCACCCTTTGATTTATTCATGTATATCAAAATGCAATTTAAATTATTTTCGGCATTTAGCGAAGTCCCCTTGATGGCTGCACAATCATTTGCCGGGCATAAGCAGAACAAAGATTTAAGGCCTGGATTGCCAAACTATCGTGACGTTATACAAGCCGCATTTGTCGCACCTGAAAAGACAGGTGAGATCAAAGAGCTTATGGCTAAGCAAGGAATAACTGATGCAGATATAGACTTACTTTTTTTATCAATGTACACCCTATATCCCGAAGACCGGATACGGGATCTTTATCTAAGGAAAGTAATCAATGAAGATCAAATGTTTATGAGGATGCGTGAGATTGGTTACACAGACACACGCACAAAAGAGTTGATTCAAAGTTGGGAATTGATTCCGGGTCCAGCGGATCTGTTTCATCTTGTAGCAAAAGAAGCCTTTGAGCCTGATTCTATCGCTTTGATGGGGTTAGGCGACGAGTATCCGGCAGAGCAAACAAAATGGCTGGAAATGCAAGGGATTAATGAATACTGGGCACGCAAATATTGGGTAGCTCATTGGGACCAACCCTCAATCGGTCAAGGCTTTGAAATGTTGCACCGTGATGTCATTACCTTGAAAGAGCTTGACACTCTCTTTAAGACAACTGAAATCCCGCCGTATTGGAGGGACAAGCTCACAAAGATTGCTTTCTTACCTTATAGTCGTGTTGACACACGCCGTATGCACCAAATGAATGTGTTAGGCGACGATGAGCTTATAAAGGCTTATAAGGATCAAGGCTATGATCAAGAACACGCTGAAAACATGGCAGAGTTTACGATCCTTTATAACCAGCAAACGGATAAAGACATTACTAAATCTCAAATCATGTTATCCTATAGAGAAAATATATTAAGTAAAGAAGAAGCAATTTTACTTTTAGGGGAGTTAAAATACACAGTTGACAAGGCAGAATTTGTAATTGCTTTGGAGGACTTCACTATTGCACGAGAGTATCAAGAAGATATAGTCAAGAATGTTTCAGACAGGTTCAAAGCAAACATGATAGACGAGCCAGAGGCAAGAAAACTACTGAACGAACTGGATCTGCCCTCTCAACGTATAGACATCCTAATTGACAAATTAGAGATCCAGAGGATTAAGGACAATAAATTTCCAAGTAAAACAGACTTGGAGAAGATGCTTAAGCAGAAAATCATAACGGCTGATGAATATCAGCTTGAAATGAAAAAACTCGGTTATGGTTTTAAGTATACCAATTGGTTTCAACAAATGGCTACAGGAAAAATTAAATAAGGGGGATAAAATGACTTTAAAAGATAAGTTAATAGATGTGGTTTCTAAACTGAAAAAAGTACCTGATATAAAAACAGTCGGGTCCAGTAACGCTAAGAAATTCAATCAAGCGGCCAGTCAAGAATCAAAGACCTTCGAGTATAAACGTCAAAATTCTGAGAAGTGAAACGGCCTGACTTTACCGTTTGGTAACACTTGTCCCTTGTCATAATTTCTTTTCATAACTTTTTTAACTGGTTGCACAATAAAATACCGGGTTACTTTTTGCCTGAGATGAGTATCCTGCCCTGGAAATGACAAATACTCCCACGTGTTATGATTAATTCTTTTTGCATTAAGCGGTACGCCTTTTACAACTCTTTCTTTTTCAGTCTCATAATGCTTTGCTCCTGAAATTTCAAGAGTCTTAAATGTATCCTCTATCTTTAAAGCTCCTAATTTTGCCGAGTCTATTTCATAGGTTAAATATTTTAAATCCTTTTTTCTAATCTTGATTGAATCAGTGTCGCAATAAAGTACTCTCTGGATCCCTATATCATTTATTATTTTCCATAGGTGGAATCTAGCGTACTCGGTAACATGTGCGGCAATAGCCACAAATGAGGTGGGTGCACTCTCTGAACCCCACTCTATAAAACGCTTGTTAAAGAGCTTTGTGATTACTTCTGTTTGGCCTGTCACTAAATCTGCTATTTCTTCACGGTAGTATCCGTCGCAAGTCAAGTCGTCGGTACTGTCTATAAGAGGTTTCTTTTGCCCAAATTTGCCGTATAGGGAATTTAAAAGGTCTTTAGTGATTTGGGTCATTATCTGGTTTTTATCCTTTTTGTACTTCAATCTTAAACTGTAAAAATATTTAACATAGTCTTTAAAAATTTGACCGCCTTCATAGATCAACAGCCATTTGATATTTTTAACATGCCCTCTTGACAAAGCAAATTTTAATCCCTCAGAACACAAATAAGTCGAAAACCTGCCAGTCGGAAAAATTATCTTGTTATTATGCCGTTTGGCGTACGCCGAAACGTCGGTATCAAGCTGGACCTCAGCGACACATAACCGCCTAGTTAGGATCTCTTTTACTCTATCATTGTCGGGATATACCAGTGTATCAACGTATCGGATAGGGTATTTAAACAGGTTCATGACAAAGGGGTACATAGAGTTAATGTCAAGAGAGACAAACGGGCCTCCTTTAATATTGCCAATTTCAAAGCACTCGACACGCCCTCCATAATAAGCTTTCCTCTCTTTTTCCGCTAATTCTTCATCTTTATGTAAGCAAATATTTGTATCCATAAAGCGGTGCCGATATCCGGTGAAGGCTTGGCTTGCCTTTGTCATTGTGAAATTGCCTAAGTCGTGTTTATCAATGAAGGCTATCCAGTACTCAACGGCGGCTTTAATAATCTCGACATCTCTCTTACAATAGTCTATCAAATCAGAGCGGGGAGTTGTCTCGAAGTCAACGTCTATTTTTTCAAGGCCGATTAGCTTGCCTAATTTTTTCAGGGAGTATGGAAAATAATTTGTCGTCGATAAGCACTTGATAGTCTGTTTATCTTTGCGGATAACAAGGATGTAAGTCAGCTCTTTGGCATAGTAAAAATCAAGTACCCAGCCCCATTTGGTAAACCAGTAGAAAAAGTCAGAGACTTGTAGGTCGAAGAAGACGTTATGGGCGAATATGTAAAGGGCAGTCTTTGGCTTTACTTTGGATAGAATATACTCGCAGAAAGGTTTTTTATTATTCCAGAATTTCCAAACTTCGGTATCGTGTCGTGGATGTAGTCTCTTTTGAGTGTAGCAAGACCAGCCGAAGTCCATATAATGATGCTGAACCCTACCTACTTGTTTGGCTCTGGTTTCAGTGTCAAAATATAGAATTCTTGCTGGCCGAGCTACACCATGATTTCTTCTTAGTTTGAATTGTGGCGGGGTTAACACTAATACCCCTTGTCTTTGTTGTGCAAAACACCTATAACCGTCATGTTGGAGATAGGGGAGTCTTGCTTATAGTCCTTAGTAACCATGAAGTCTTCATAATCATCAAGCCACTCAGAGAATAATTTATTTTCATCGGAATAAAATGATTCAATCGTCGTTACAGGATTTCCGGTCACAGGATCTACTCGTTCCATCTCGGCAATTACCCTATATTTCCTTTCCCGGTCCATATCTATCTCTACCATGTTCCCTTTCTTAAGGAAACTATCGACCCTGGTTGATCTAACAGCCTTTTCTTTTTTCATCAGACCGTTAAATTCTCTAAAATCAGATAAAAACGTCTGTTTTCTATAAAACCCACCTATATTGACCATTTTATTGTAATAACTGGTAGGGCTTATGTTCATTCTGATTAATTCAGGTATCAATAGCCGGGTCCACGCCCTTACTTCTCCAAATTCAGTAGCCATGATGATCAGGATCTCTCAGAGCTAGCTGGTAAAGAGTTTGGATGTTTGTTGATAGGTATGTGTAGGCTGTAAGGAGAATTGGCAAGGTGGGTGCGATACGGAACGATTGGAACGATTTTAGGGCACTTAACTCAGTCAATAACTGCCTGCCCCTTTCCAAGTCGTCAACGGCCTTCTTTAGCTTGTCTGATGTAATTGTCATAATCGATCTTCCTTTCTTATTTGGCCTATATAGTAGATTAATCAAAATGTCAATCTTATTAAGATAAGACGACAAACATCACATTACCAACGCTTGTATCTAATGCAATATGTAGAGTATTTAAACCAATTTTAATAATGTTGAAATTAGATTTATAGAATAAATTAACTAATGTATATCGTTCAAAGGGGACAAAACATTCTAAATCAATTTCCATTCCTGAAAGATGGTGGCCATCAATATTCTTCTTTAAAATGTTGTTGTACTGAACACAACGGCACCAATCTATAATTTTAAGGGAGTAAGGGCAATTAGCTTGAATACGGTTCAACTTCTCTATGAAATCAAAAGTCGTTTCGGCTTTGCCGCACCCACAATTACAAGCCAAATCGGATATCTTAGCAAAATTCATGGGGTTAGTCCTCGGGTTTCTCCTTAAAGCGCCTGGAAATGGCTACCAGGCGCTTTGAAATAGATTTAAAGCATGCCTTCAAAGGCTATTATCGTTTTACGGATCTCATCAAGGAGAACGATAAGCGGTGGGAGATTAATATTAACAACATTACTTTGATGGTCGTTAATTTCGTCTAACACCTGTAAATGACCTAACATCCGGTCATAATCGGCAATAGCCTTTTTGGCTTGGAATCTTAACTTATTCCTTGTTGATCTGGTAGCCATGGCATTACTCTATTATCGGTTTGTCATTAAAGTCATCTTCGTCGGGATCAACTTCTCCCGGCTGGGGGTAATGCACAACATCAAATTTATTAACCCGGTGCCCGCCCGGAATAGATTCTTTACCTTTAAAGGTGATCTCGTACACAGCATTGATTTTCATAAGCCTGCCAGCCTCACTATCAAATTGCCCCCCACAGGCAAACTTGACGGGCCCTGCATCGGTCTCAAACAGGTATTGAAAATATTTTCCTTCGTTCAATCTTGATTCGATCTGGTTGGTACCAATGAACCGGCCTAGCACCGAAACACCATCTTTTTTGAATTCAATGTATTCGACACTTACCTTTTGAGCTGTCTTGTTTTGCTCGGCTT
>Ga0180008_1002246_pt1 | contig 10660 bp, 4 predicted proteins | sample MM_PW_MetaG_FD_121121 | JGI IMG/M metagenome (GOLD analysis project Ga0180008, IMG submission 121121) | Groundwater microbial communities from the Aspo Hard Rock Laboratory (HRL) deep subsurface site, Sweden - MM_PW_MetaG | ecosystem: Environmental > Aquatic > Deep subsurface > Groundwater... | reverse complement strand
GGTGAGACCGGTGCCGGTGCTGCGCGCCAACTCAATCAGGGCCGGTAAATCGCTGCTGCGTACGGGACGAACGATCATGCTATCTCCTCGGACGGGCCGCCTGTTCCAGGCCACCCGTTAAACTCTGCTTTAAACCGCTACCAGACGCACACTGGCGCCTTCGCCGACGCCCAGGGCTTCGGCCGCGTCCAGGTCCAGGGTTACCGGCTTGCCCGGCGCGTAGTCCAGCTCCAGCATCACGGCGCGGTAATCCTGCAACTGCGCGTTGCTCACCAGGTACTGACGGCCCACGCCCTTGGCCATCTCGCCGATCTTCACCGGCACCACGCGGCTCTGGGCGATCGAACGGATACCCGAGACCCGTGCATGCAGGGTCGGGCCACCGTCGAAGATGTCGATGTAATGGTCGGTTTCAAAGCCTTCGCGCATCAGGATGTCGAAGGTGATCTGCGCACGCGGGTGCACCTGGCCCATGGCTTCCTGGGCGGCGTCCGGCAACAGTGGCACGTAGATCGGGTAATGGGGCATCAGCTCGGCGAGGAAGGTACGACTCTTCAACCCGCACAGACGCTCGGCGGCGGCGTAGTTGAGGTCGAAGAAGTTGCGACCGATGGCGTCCCAGAACGGTGAATCACCGTTCTCGTCGCTGTAGCCGACAATCTCGGTCACCACCGAGTCGGCAAAACGCTCGGGGTGGCTGGCGACGAACAGCAGGCGGCCACGGGAATTGAGTTCAGACCAGGCCGACCCTACCAGCTCCGGCACCACGTAGAAGCTGGTCAGCAGGCTGTTGCCGGTCAGGTCGTGGCACTGGGACAGGACGTGGATCTTGTTGTGGATCTTCAGTTCGCGGGATGCGTGGACGAAGGTCTCGTTGCGAAAGCTGTAGAACGGCTCGGAGTAGCCGGCCGAGGCGACGATGGCCGAACAGCCCACCAGATTGCCGGCGACAGTGTCTTCGAGGACAAAGAAATAGCTCTCTTCACCGTTGAAACTCACTTCGGCGGCGAAGGACGCTTCGCTGGCGGCGATCTTGTCGCTCAGGCGTTCAACGTCATCCGGCAGGGAGGTGACACCAATCGGGCTGTCCGCAGCCAGACGCTGTACCTCGCCCAGATCAGCCATTTGCGCGGGGCGCATCACCAGCATGGTGTCACTCCTTAACTCGAAAAACTCACAGAGGAAAAAATGCCGGACACGGGATCTGGATTCACACAGATCCAATGTGGGAGCGGGCTTGCTCGCGATAGCAGTGAGTCAGTTGATGAATCAGGTGACTGATCCACCGCTATCGCGAGCAAGCCCGCTCCCACATTGACCGAGCCCGGCACAAAAATTTTTATCCCATGCTCAATCGCTTGAGCATGGGACGGTCCATCAGGCTTGCGTCAGTGTTTTTACAGCACGCTCGAAACGATCCAGGCCTTCAGTGATATCCGCGTCTTCCACCACCAGGCTCGGGGCAAAACGCACCACGTCCGGACCGGCTTGCAGGATCATCAGGTTTTCACGCTCGCAGGCATTGAACACGTCCTTGGCCTTGCCTTTGAAGGCATCGCTCAAGACGCAACCGAGCAGCAGGCCCATGCCCCGCACTTGGGTGAAGATGCCGTATTGCTTGCCGATCTGCTCCAGGCGAGCCTTGAACAGGTCATGCCTGGCGTTGACACCGGCCAGCACTTCGGGGGTGTTGATCACGTCGATCACGGCTTCGCCCACCGCACACGCCAGCGGGTTACCACCATAAGTGGTGCCGTGGGTGCCGACCACCAGGTGCTTGGCCAGGTCGTCACGGGTCAGCATTGCGGCAATCGGGAAACCACCGCCCAGGCTCTTGGCACTGGTGAGGATGTCGGGCACCACGCCGTAGTGCTGGTAGGCGAACAGCTTGCCGGTACGGCCCATGCCGGTCTGCACTTCGTCGAACACCAGCAGTGCATTGTTGGCGTCGCACAGGTCGCGGGCACCTTGCAGGTACGCAAGCTCGGCTGGCAGTACGCCGCCCTCGCCCTGGATCGGCTCCAGCACCACCGCGCAGGTCTTGTCCGACACGGCGGCTTTCAGCGCCTCCAAGTCGTTGTAAGGAACGTGGGTGATACCGGTGATTTTAGGACCGAAACCATCGGAGTACTTCGACTGGCCACCGACGTTGACGGTAAACAGGGTGCGACCGTGGAAGCTGTTCAGCGCGGCGATGATCTCGTACTTCTCGCTGCCGAAACGGTCGAACGCGACGCGACGGGCCAGCTTGAAGGCGGCCTCGTTGGCTTCGGCGCCGGAGTTGCAGAAAAACACGCGCTCGGCAAAGGTCGCATCGATCAGCTTGTGGGCCAGGCGCAGGGCCGGCTCATTGGTGAAGACGTTGGATACGTGCCACAACTTGTTGGCCTGTGCGGTCAGTGCACCGACCAGCGCCGGGTGGGCATGGCCCAGCACGTTGACTGCGATGCCGCCGGCAAAGTCGATCAGCTCGCGACCGGCCTGGTCCCACACGCGGGAACCTTCGCCACGCACAGGGATGAAAGCGGCAGGCGCATAGTTAGGCACCATGACCTGGTCGAAATCGGCACGTTGCACCGGGGCTTGCTCAACGGACATCGGAGTCTCCTGAAGAGGAACGCCTGCCTGGAACTGGCGGGCGATGCAGGGATTGTAAGGACAGTTTTCAGAGCGGCCTTGCCGCCAAGCGACAACTTCTTATAGCGCCAACCCCGGTTTTACGCGGGTTTACGCCAATGCGACAAATAGCGTCGCAATGGCGCAGTTTAAACCTTGCGCCCGCCTATGGGCAGGCTCACGGCCAGATACCTTCAATGGCGCTTTACTCGCCCCACTAACTGTCTACCGCCGGGGCGTGGCATGGAGCTGGTTTGCTGAAGGGACATCAACGCCATCAAGGACAACCCCATGCCCGAGCAACCCTCCATAAGCCTGAGCGACACCTCAGCGCCCCATGAAATCCTCCAACATGCCTCTGCGCGCTGGCTCGGCGAGGCCTCCCAGGCCAAGCGCAGCACACTGGCCAGCCACACGCCAAGCATTGCCGACTGGTACGCGCACGCCAGCGATACGCAACACACCGAACTCCAGCGCCTGAACAGCGCGGCCTGGACCGCACAAAACCGGGTAGACAAGGCCCTGGCAGGCCTCAAGAGCCCCCGGGATTTCGGTGCCGAACTGTTGCAGCAGGCACTCCAGCGCCAGTACGGGGTCGAGCAGGATGTCCGGCATACCTACCTGCAACTCTATGTTCCGTTGCAGATCGCCGGATTCACCGTCAAACCCGGCGCCGCCCGAACCTGGTCGGTCCCACTGCTGGACGCCGCCCTGCACAACTTCGAACAGGCTGAAACACAGGACCTGGCCTTTGACAGCGACTCCTGTATCACCACCCAACCTACGGCATCGGGGCAGTTCGCCCCCCTCGCGGCGGTCAATGCCAAACTCAGCATTCCCCAGTTCACCCGCCTGTGCCGCCAGTTGGATATCGGCGGGCAATACAAGCGCTATCTCGATGAGTACCTGGACCTGGGCAACCCGGTCGCCGAGGCAAGCTTGCGTCAGTGGGTCATCCACAGCCAGCGGGCATCGCTGAACCTGGCCCTGTACATGGCACTCATCAAGGGTGATCTGCCCCAGGCCGGGTACGATGCAGTCCACAGCCTGATCCAGGGAAATCGCAGCCCGGCCAATGGTTGTCGCACCCTGGAGTGCCATGACCTGCTCATCATGTCGACACGCCTGACCGGGATCGTCCTGTTCGCCGAGGACCTGGAGGCCAGCCGTGAGGTGATACCGGTGATTGCCTATATTCCCGATGACCCGTACCACCCGATCAAACAATACCCCAGCACCCGGGCGTTCACCCTGGCACTGACAGAAAAGCTCCGCGCGCCCCAGTATCAGCAGTTTTTCAGTCGTTTCATCGACCATGCCGATCTAGGGGTGTTTTTTTCCAACCTTACTCAACGCCTCACACAAGTGAGCTGGCATGCCCATACGCCCGGCGATCCACTGCCCAGTTGGCGCGATACCGCCGTTGAGCGACCGAACCTGCAGTTGCGCGCGGCCAAAATCCCCCCTGCCTTGTTTGACCACCTGTATCAACGCAAACTCAGCAAGGTATTCAATGATGCCCGCAACCAAGCGGTCTCCAGCGCCGATGTGGATCAGCAGGCCCGCTGGGAGCGCTGGGCACTGCTTGAAAAAATCGGCGCCATTGTGCTGCAAGTCGTAGCGTTTATTGCCACACCCTTTATCCCGCCCCTGGGCTTGCTGATGCTGGGTTACAGCGCCTACCAACTGCTCGACGATATGTTCGAAGGGGTGATCGACTGGGCTGAAAGCCTGACGCGCGAGGCATTCGGCCACGCGATGTCATGCGTTGAACAACTGGTCCAACTGGGCCTGTTCGCCAGCGGGATCCCGATTGCCGAAAGCGTGTTGCGCAAGGCCCTGCCCACCGAGTTCTGGCAGTTTATCGATCGCCTCAAGCCGGTCTCCATGCCCAGCGGCAAGACTCGCCTGTGGCGTCCGGATCTCACGCCTTACCGCCATGATGTAATCCTGCCCGCCGAAGCCCGCCCCGACGCCCTTGGCCTTTATCTGCACCAAGGCAAAACCCTGTTGCGCCTGGGTGATCAGCATTACAGGCTGCAAAAAGACAACCTCAGCGGCCGCTACTCACTCTTGCACCCTCGCCGCCCCCAGGCCTACCAGCCTCCCGTCCTGACCAACGCCCAGGGTGCCTGGCTCACCGATCTGGAACGCCCCTTGAGCTGGGACACCGTCACTCTGATGCGTCGCCTCGGATACCAGACCGACGGGCTCAGCGACAGCCAGCTACAACAGGCACGCATCGTCAGCGACACCCACGACAATGCCCTGCGCAAAATGCATGTGACCCAGCAAACACCCCCTCCACTACTGGCCGATACCCTCAAGCGCTTCAAGATCGATCAGGACCTGCAAGACTTCATCACTCAGATGAACAGCGATGACCCCGCGATCTACAAACAGGCCGATCCGCAAACCCAACTGCAATTGCTCACCAGCTACGGCTTGTGGCCCTCCACCAAAACCCTGCGTTTTCTGGACAGCACAGGCCAGAGCCTCTGGGAGTTGAGCGGTTCCCAAGGCGCCAGCGTCGTACAAATCCACGATGCCCAGTTAAAGAATGGCGAACTGTTGCACGTACTGGTGGAAAGCCTGGATGAAGCCGACCGAAAAACCCTGCTGGAAGAGCCTTTTGGCACGCCCCCCTCCTCTTCCCTGACTCGCGCCGCGACGCTGAGAAAAAAACTGGCACGAATTGCCGACGACAAGCGTTTCTCGCTCTTCGACTCCCGCTATCGCAGCCTGGAGCACACACGAAACGCGCGAGTACAAAAAATCATCGACGCGGCCCCCAACCGTGGCCTGCCCACCAGCCTTGCCGAGGAACTGCTGGCCGGCTGTAGCGGCGCAGAGCTGCAAGCCATCGACCAGGACCAGATACCAAAACGCCTGATCGAACTGGCAGCCTGGACCCAGCATGAGGTCAGAGTCACCCGGGCCTCAGAAGGTTTGTATCTGCACACCGTCGACAGCCCGGACACTCACATCCTGGCCCTGCACTCCCTGGAAAACCTGCCGGGATGGTCCCCCCTGGTTCGCCTTGAAGTGCGGCAATACCGCCCTGATGGGCCGTTACTGGATGCCATTGGCCCAGAAGACGGCGCGATCAAGAGAATACTGGTTGCAACCGAACAGGGCCTCTATACCCCGCAAGAAGCCACGCAGACGCTGTTCGGTGATACCGATTTCTACACGGCCATTCTCCAGGCCATTCCTGACGCCCAGCGCAACGCGTTGCAGATTCACATCGGCCAGGGCGCGCTTTTGCGCGAGTCGATTGCCGAGCACACCATCAGCCGTTGGCACCTGCGCCAATTGCTGGATGCCGACCCTCAGTACAAACCGGCGTATGACCCCGCCATCATGCGTCTGCGCGGCGGAATGGAGGGCTACCGCGCGAGCGATCCACAACCCGGGCCCAGCCAGGAACCTTCCCTCGAACAGTTGGCTCACGACGTGTACCCGTCGTTCTCCCGCGAACATATCAACGACCTGGTACAAACCTTGGAAGACCGGCCGGGAGGCGCACGGGCAACCCTGGTCTCGCTGAAAAACGAGTACATGAAGCTGGATATAGCCCTTGCCCTGTGGGAGGCCAGTACCCCTCGCTTTTACGCCACCACGGAGCTACCGCTAAGCACCCGCGAGTATGACTACGCACGGCAGAATCGGGCCGCCTGGGCCCAGCAAATTCGACGCGGCTGGCGCCAGGAAACCGAGGCGGACAATTATTTCGAGCCGCCGGCACACAATGGTCAGGTGCTGCATCTGACCATGCCCCTGACGGGTGAGCTGCCGCGGCTGACAGCACGCTTCGAGCATATTTCTGTATTGAAACTGGTGGGCGACCATCGACCGCTGCAGGTCGATGCCTTTTTGCGGCTGTTTCCACGGCTACGCCACTTGAACCTCCAGAACATTGAGCTGGGGCGCTTTGCGCCATACATCACATCGCTGCCCAACCTCAATGAGCTGATCCTCAGCGACTGCAATATCACCCTGACCCACGAAAGCCTGCTTGCCCTCAGTGGCTTGACCCGCCTGGTTACGCTGGATCTTTTCGGCAACCCACTGGGACGGATTCCCAATGTGGAAAACATGCCCGACTTGCACTACCTCGACCTGAGCAACACTGGCATTACCGAACTACCCCGAGGCCTGCTCAGCCGCCAACACCTTGACTTGGTCATGCTTTCGACCAACCACATCAGCGAACTCCCTCCCGCCCTGTTTTACTTGCCCGCCAACGTCAGCGACAAGTTCGACCTGTCTGACAACCCCATCTCAAACGCGTCGCTGGAACAGGTCAAAACCTACTTCCAGCGCACGGGACGGCACTGGGAGATCGACGCAGCCCCACAGGATTTCGACCAAGCCAGACAACTGTACCCAACCCTCAACAAAGTCGAGATCAACCGCTTTATCTTTGGCATACCGGGAAATCTGGACGCCGGCAAAGCGGCCTTGAGCCGCCTGGCAGACGAATACCGCAGCATCGGTGAAGACATGACGCCCTGGGTCACCGACAGACAGGTCTCCAGAACCGAGCGCGCCTCTCGCGTCCGGTTCATGCAGGGCGTGGAGGCGGGCTGGCGCCGGGAAGCGCCACTGGACGCTCAAAGTCATGGCATGGCGCCCAGTTATCACCTGACCCTCGCCATGCCAGTCAGCGGTCGCTTGCCGACACTGCGTACATCCTTCACTCACGTGTCAGCGCTGACGCTGAACGGCAACAGCGCCCACCTGCAGCTGGGGCAATTCCTGCTGGCCTTTCCCGCACTCAAGCGGCTGTCCATCCAGCACTATACCCTCGGTGAATTGCCGCTCACGCTCGCCAGCCTGCACCAACTGACACACCTGAGCCTGGACAATTGTGCGCTGCGCTTGACACCGACGGCGATCAACGCACTGGGGACGATGCTCCATCTTGAGCGCCTGGACCTGAACAACAACCCCCTGGAGCTGACGCCGGATATCAGCCGCCTGACGGCTCTCTCACACATTTCCCTCAGGAACACCCGGCTGAAAGAAATCCCTCCCAGCCTACTGCGACCCAAAGCGTCGCTCACCGCGGTGGACCTGAGCCACAACGCGATCCAGAACATCCCGCAGCAAGCCTTCGACTTGCCGGCCACCTTCAGCGCTGCCTTTGATTTGTCCCATAACCCGCTGTCGATACCTACGCTGCAACAGATCAAAAGCTATTGCCAAACCACCGGTGAACACTGGCTGGCCAGTATCCCGGACGCAGAACTCCAGAACCTGAAGCACCTCTACCCCACCCTGGAAGATGCAGAACTGGGGCACATTTACTTTCAACTACCCGGAGACCTGGAGGCTGCAGCGCCGGGTATCAACCAGTTGGCCAGGGAATGGGAGCAGCTTCAGAGCGATCTTCAGGAATGGACCCAGAACGTGCCTGAGCATGATCCACTACTGGACACCGTCCTCGATACCGGAGCGCGGGCCGAAGAGCAATTGCGACGCAGGCACTTCAAAGCCCTGCTTGAGCAGGCCTGGCGCCGGGAAATCCCATGGGATGAATCAAACAAGACATTTCGCTACCCCCGTAAGCTGGTGTTCCACGGCCAATTGCTGGGCGACTTACCCGAGCTGAACACACGCTTCGAAACGGTCACTCTGCTGGAGCTCGTGGGAGACGGCACTAGCCAGCGGGTCGATGGCCTGCTCAAAGGTTTGCCCAATTTGCAGGACCTGACCATCGAGCGATATGTACTGGGCAACCTTCCCGAATCGCTTTTTACCCTGCGCCGCTTGCAACAATTGGCACTCTCGGACAATCAGATCCGGCTGACCCCTCACAGCACCGAGCTGCTGAGCACCCTGGAAAATCTGGAATACCTAGACCTGAGCGATAATCCGCTGGGGGCAACGCTTGACGTGCGCAACCTATCAAGACTCTCGGTGCTTTACCTGCATAACTGTGGGCTGAGCGAATTGCCAATCGGCACTTTTGACCTGGGGCGCCTGCGAATACTGGACGCCAGCGACAATCAGATTCAGCACCTGCCCAGCGACCTGCTGGAAATGGCCCCGCCCCTCAACGACGACTCAGACCTGAGCGGAAACCCCCTGTCAGACGAAAGCCTTGCGCTGCTACGACGCTATTTCCGGCAAACCGGTTACGAGTTGGGCGTGGAAGAGGCCATGGAAGATGAGCAAGGAAGCCCACTGACCCCGCCCGGCACCCCCGAACCCATGGAGGAGTAATGAAGGTGAATGGGCTCAACCGCGTTCGGAGGGTACCGACGACAACTCAAACGGGCTGCTGCTGCGCCGCTGGTTGCGATCTTCACGAGGCGTAGCGCCAAAGAAATTGCGGTAGGCACTGGAAAAATGCGGCCCCGAGGAAAAACCGCACGATAGACCGATCTGGATGATCGACTTGCTGGTTTGCATCAACATTTGCCGGGCCTTGTTCAGGCGCAGCTCCAGGTAGTACTGGCTGGGAACGCGATTGAGGTATTGCTTGAAGATCCGCTCCAATTGTCGTCGCGACACGCACACATGCTGGGCGATTTCGTCAGTGGTCAACGGTTCTTCAATATTGGCCTCCATCAACAACACCGCCTGGGTCAGCTTCGGATGGCTGGAGCCCAGGCGGTTTTGCAACGGGATACGCTGGCGTTCGCCGCCTTCGCGGATACGCTCCACCACCAACTCTTCGGAGACCGCGCCCGCCAGTTCGGCGCCGTGGTCCCGGGCCAGCACCGCCAGCATCAGATCGAGCACCGACATGCCGCCGCAGGCGCTCAGGCGATCGCGGTCCCAATCGAATAAATGGCTGGTGGCGATGACCTTGGGAAAACGCTCGGCGAAATCATCCTGCCAGCGCCAGTGCACGGCCGCGCGATAACCGTCGAGCAAGCCCAGTTGCGCCAGCGGATACACCCCCGCCGACAAGCCGCCGATCACGCAGCCAGCGCGCACCAGTTGCTTGAGGGCGCTGCCGAGCTGGGAGGCGATCACGGTCGGCGGTTCATCGGCCAGCAGGAACAGTTTCTGGAAGCCTTCGAGCTTGCCGGCCCAAGGTTCGCCGGGCAATTTCCAATCACCTTCGACCGGGGGTTCGGCCTGCAGGAACAACACCTCGTAGACCACATCCGGATGCACCCGCTGGGCAACGCGCAAGGCCTCCTCAGCCAGCGCCAGCGTCAGGGCTTTAGTGCTGGGCCAAATCAGGAAACCGATGCGATGGGCTGTCATGGAGGGCTATCCGAAACGAAAAACAGTAATGAAGACAAGGGCCAATGCTAGCCCGTAAACCGACACAAATCTCACAACTCAATGTAGGAGCTGGCTTGCCAGCTCCTACAGGGATCGAGGCCAATCTCAAGATTGCGAAGCATGCACTACTTCGGTGCGCAAAAGCAGTCTTGATTATTTCAGGCTGCCAGAGAGGAACTGCTGCAACCGCTCGGACTGCGGGTTGACCAACACTTCACGTGGGTTGCCGCACTCTTCGACAAGCCCTTTGTGCAGGAACACCAACTGGTTCGACACTTCACGGGCAAAGCCCATTTCGTGGGTCACCACCACCATGGTCCGGCCCTCCAGGGCCAAGTCCTGCATGACCTTCAAGACCTCACCGACCAGCTCCGGGTCCAGAGCCGAGGTCGGCTCGTCAAACAGCATCACCTCAGGCTCCATCGCCAGTGCCCGGGCAATTGCCACCCGTTGCTGCTCACCACCGGACATATGGCCGGGGAAGGCATCCTTGCGATGGCCCACGCCGACTTTGGCCAGGTAGTGCTCGGCTTTTTCACGGGCGTCTTTTTTCGACATGCCCAACACGTGCACTGGCGCTTCCATGACATTTTCCAACGCGGTCATGTGCGACCACAGGTTGAAATGCTGGAACACCATGGACAGGCGCGAACGCATGCGCTGCAGCTGCTTCGGATCGGCAGCTTTCATCGCACCGTCCTTGTTGGCCACCAGCTTGAGCTCTTCATTGTTGAGCAGGATCTTGCCGGCGTGAGGCTGCTCCAGCAAGTTGATGCAGCGCAAAAAAGTACTTTTG
>Ga0180008_1002245_pt1 | contig 10666 bp, 11 predicted proteins | sample MM_PW_MetaG_FD_121121 | JGI IMG/M metagenome (GOLD analysis project Ga0180008, IMG submission 121121) | Groundwater microbial communities from the Aspo Hard Rock Laboratory (HRL) deep subsurface site, Sweden - MM_PW_MetaG | ecosystem: Environmental > Aquatic > Deep subsurface > Groundwater... | reverse complement strand
GTCTGTAAACGACCCGTCGTTCATGGTCAAACCTTCAACGGCAACTCCGCCCGTTCCGTCTTCCTCTATCGTGTCACAATAGATTGTGGCGATATTGGAAATGCACGTTGCATCATCACCGTAGATATCTCCATTGGCCTGTGACAAACCGGTAACAGTCCAATCGCCCGCAGCCGTATCAGTCGTCGTGAAAAGATTACCGGCCGTCATGTTTCCGGTAACCACGATCTGCCCGCCTACATACACGTCTTCCTCGACACCAACACCGCCTTCGATAATAACTGCGCCTGTATCCTTGCTCGATGAGGCTGTAGTGTCATTCACGGTAAGGACACCAGCGATCGTGGCGTTGGATACACTGGATAGGGCGGTATTGCCGTCTCCGACAAAATCCCCATTAGCGGTTACGTTCCCGGTTGCCACAACTTGACCACCGGCGTAAACGTCTTCCTCGACGCCGATACCTCCGCCAACAACTACACACCCGGTATCCTTACTTGAACTGGCAGTTGTATCATCAACCGTAACGGCCCCGCCAACATCCAGCGTACCGGCAGTAATGTCAACATTTCCGGCCGATGTAATCGTGATCTTGTCGGCCAGCGTACCCTTTACGGAAGCATCAGACTGAATGCTCAGAGTGCCCTGTCCGTTGTTCCTGAATCCGAACAAGTCGCCAGCATCACCGTCTGCATCACCGCTCAAAGCAAGCGTTACCGTACCGTTGGAGGCGTTGGTGCTCGCTATTTTGACGATAAGACTTTCGTTTTCTCTGGCCCTGATTTCAACAGTACCGTCCGTACTATTGTCGATGAGTTCGTCGTTTTGCAGGGTAATCCCACCCGTAAAACTGACCGCCCCACCAGCCGTGAACGTACCGTCAACCTGAAGGTTTCCGCTAGAATCAAGGTTGAAAACTTCCGTGCCGTGATTCATAATGGACAGATCATTGCCCGTGGCCTCTGATTCGATGGTCCACGTATCTGCATTATCATCACCGCGGTCGGCGTCCAGTATGATGCGAGCATCATCGTCTGCACCACCAATCATTTCAAGTGATGCCACGCCAGTCACATCGTCGCCCTTTATCGTTCCGCCTTCCGGCCCAGGGTAGTTGATGAGCGGGTTCGTTGCGCCAAGCGCAAACATAACACTCAGCGCCAGCATAGCAAATATAACGCGCAAACTACCGTGCCCAATCTTTCCGTCATTGTCAATGTCCACGCCTGTTTTCTTCTCCAGTTCTTTGATTTCGTTTTCACCCAGATATTTGTCGGCCAGCACATCCAGCAAGCCGCGAACCAACTTCGCAAGCTTGCGAATGGCATAAGCCTCATTCGTGTCTTTCTTCTCTTGCTTCTCTTTCTTCTCCGTCATTGTGAATCTCCTCTTTAAGCCTGTACGGCCTCCCCGCCTACGGGGGTTTCTCCTTTTTCCTTGTCCTTGTACGGCATCTCACTTCCTCCTTATCAGGTCGCGGCCCCCCAGGGGATAAGGCCCCAGGGGGCCACTTCACAAGCTGTACGGGCTTGCGCTAATTTGCCTCTTACGTTCCCGCACTCGCAAAAACGTTCTTCGACACAGTATATCCAACCGTCAACATTCCGCGAATGCGTTTATCGATCATGATATCCACATTAGCGGGGCTGTTGTTGGCCATGCTGAACGGCGAGAGTGCGATTTCATGCAGACCCTTATCCTCGCCCGTTCTGTCGCCAATGACGTAATACGCCGTTGTCGAAGAAAGGAACGGTGACACCACTACATTGAGCGTGTCGATGATTTGGGTTTCCGCATTCAGCGCATCTTCCGCACGCTTAGGCGATCTCGTCAGTTCCAGCGCCTTCTGCTTCAGGTCCGGGGGAACGACCAGATCAACCGGCATCACGGGATCGGGATAGCCTTTCTCGTTGGTCATCTTCGCTGCAAGCAGACAAAGAGCCTGGAGATTGGAACCCGTCAACGCCCCGGTCCCCTCATTGTCCCACGTTCCGGCTTCCGGATTTTCGTGAGGATGAGAGTCGTCGCAGAGCGGCAGCGAATCCGCGCCGGCCGTTCCGGTCAGTGCGGTGTTGAAGATTGCCACGCGAAGATATTCCATCTTGCGCATACCCGACTTCACGAGTCCACCCGCCATCGAAACGATGCGATTGAACCGATCCGTCTCAAGCATGGTACGCGTTACCCGAATACCGGAACGGTACAGGACCATTGTGAAGGTCTTGTCCAACCCCGGAGCGGGCTGCACGTACGGCAGTTCTTCCGTGTCTTCGTTTTCCACGGGAAGCCCAACCACCGAACTGACAGAACTGATTTTCACACTTCTGCCGCCGGTCGGCGTGAACTTCTCGAAGTATTTTTCCAAAACGCCTTTATGTTCGTCCCGGCGCATCCACAAAAGATCAATGGCCTTATCGATATTATCGATATAGGTATCGTCGATCATGATGCCAGGAGCACTGAATTGATTAGCCATCTGACACCTCCATTAACCTTGCAGAGTACCCGTGTGTTTCACGAGGACCACACCCGGACTATCTGACGTTGTGAATTTGGTGGGTTCGACATTGGACGCGAGATCAACAACGGTGAACATCGTGGTCGATGTTTCGTTGATATCAAGCGTCACATAGCCAATTGCCCCAGACAAGCTGCTTACCCTCATTCCATAAGCAGTACCGACTATGGGGGCGTTTTGAGCCGCCGCCGCATCGCTGTCGTTGTTGTCACAATAGACAGCGTATATATCTCCGGCCCGAACGACCATAACGCGAACTTCGTCATTAGCGGACAGTGCGGCAGTCAAAGGCCAAGCCTTCGACTTGTCAACCACGCCCATCACGTAACCAAGCATCGTTACGTCATCGGTATCGGAAAGCTCAAGCAAACCAGAGGAATTCAATTCCACCGGAGCACCCGGCATCAGGACGCCCTGAGTGCCAGCCATCTTATAGGTGCGAATCGGCGGAGGAGTTCCGTCTGAAGTAGACCAGAGCCAGATGTTCTTTTTTTCTGTAACAGCCATTTCCTACTCCGTAAGTCAGTCCCCGCTGTATTCTTCGCCGGGCCTGACAATTTTTGTCACCTCTTCGGAAACGATAGGATTCCGCCCCTTGCTGCTGTCCTCTATTTCGCCAAGCTTCGCCTTTGAGATTTGAATGTTGAGGTCTTCATTTCTCTTGTGCAAATCAAGCGGAAGACGCCATAAGCGGTCTTCCTCATAGTGGACATGCTTGCCCTGGAATAGAACCGGCTCGTATCCTTGAAGTGCGAACTTCTCTGAATCATTCTTGTGACCAAAGAACGGATGGTATTCGGCGGCTTTATCCACTATGCGAACAAGCTTTCCTGCTGTTCGCTCATAATGGACCTTTTCAACACACTCAGGAGCAAACTTCTCAATGATATCCTTTTGGGGAATCGTGAGAACGCTATGCACATCCACTGGGGGGGCATTGCGTCTTTGCTCTTGGGCCGTCCTAGCCATTTTCAAATACTTGTCCGCCTCGGGATCAAGTGTGAAGCTGTTCCTTTTTTCGTCGGTCATTTCTTTTCCCTCCTTACGGCCAACGCCTTTTCTTCTTCAGGAGTGATCTTCCCAATCAAGGAAGAACTCTCCAGCAAGGCTTTCGTTTGCTCTGACAATTTCGCTTCGGGAGTCCTGTCCGGCACCCTGTCGCTTCCGGTACTTCCGGGGAGCGCGGGCCGCGGGGGTTGTTCCGTCTTGTCTATCATCTCGGCAATCTTTATGGCCTGATCCCTCGACAAACCAACATCCTGTTCCAGCTTTTCCACCGTCTCTCGATGCGTCAAGTATTTGGGGTCTACGCTTTGCACAGCTTGTTTCAGCACTCTAAGCTCGTCCTGATATTCTTTGCGAACCCGCTCAATTTCCTGCTTCTGGACCGTAGTCAATTTGGTTTCGTGATCTTGTAGATACGCTCCCAGTACGTCCACGATGGCCCTGCCGCCTTCATCATCGATGCGCTTTACAAGGCTATCTATGTCAAGTTGAGGTTCCGATTTGGTTTGCCTCGACTGACTCAATTGAGTTACGGAGTCCGTCAGTTTGCTCAAGAACTGCTCTTGCAGCTTTTTGTTTTCTGCCGTCGCTTTGTCCTTGTCGCTCTGAGTGCGTCGAAGAATCTCCTGGAGATCCTTTAACCCCTTTTCCGCATCTTCCTTGGTCTTAAACGTTCCCAAATACGCGCTCTCTTGCCCCGCCTCCGGGGGAGTGCCGTCGTCTGGTACGCCCGTCTGTTTACTTTGAGGTTCGCCCCCCGCGATTTGCCCCTCCGTCATTTCTTGAGGCATAATGTCTCCTTTCGGTTACGCCCACAGGGCTTGCCTCTCCGCTTGTCCGTGGGCCTGTTCTGTTTGAACACAAAAAATTATCCTTGTTCTTGGTCAATCGCTTTCAGCGCTTCTTCAACGTCGGTCTTTACAACGTCGTGCCAGCCGCTCAGAATCAAATATTCTCCCTGCACATGGTTCAGGTCTTCTAGCGTGGCGTTCACCTTGGTCAGAAGCGCATGAATCTCCTGCTTCAAATATGCGCCAATCACTTTGTGCCCAAGCGCCTTGTAGCCATTGCTGAGATACATTTCATTGATATCCAGCAACTCTTCTTTCGATAGCTCCACCTCCGCATTGCCAACAACACATTTAGGCACTTAACGCTCCTTCCTGGGCTTCCGTAAAGTTGCCCGCTATTTCGCCCGGTAAACCACGCGCTTGTTCGCCGCCGCCCACCTGGGCCAATTGCGCCTGAGACTCAGCAACAAAATTCTTGTGTATCTGCAAGTGCGCCCGCAACATCCTCAGTCGTTCCGCATCCACATCGTATTCCGGCAATAGCTCGTATTCGCGAATCAACGGATCAAGAACGGCAATGTGGGCGTCATGGTTCTCCATTGTTGACGGTTCAACCCACTGACCCACGTTCATTATCATGTGTATTTCCTGCAACTGCCGACTTCTCGCATCGTAATCGCCGTCTTCCGGCACAAGCTTCGGCACATTCTCAAATCCGAATATCTTGAACGTCTGTCGCCAGAATTCACGCGACCCCTGCTGGCCCATTACCGGGGCTGCACTGGGAAGCGCCGACTGAATAAACCCGTTGATCTCCTGTCTGCGAAGCAGGTTGTTCTTGAACCGCGATACCGCCGTCACCTTTGTCTTTAACGGGCCATACAGTTTACCAGGCATAACCTGTTTGATTTCCTGATTGTGACTGACGGAAAGAACTACATCGGGGTCGCCCCACTTGCGCCAGAGTTTCGCGTCGCGCTCAAACATCCAGGGGAATATTTGATCCGCCACATAGGACGTTTTATCGTCGAGGGGAAGTGTGGCCTGATCGTAGACCTGCTTGGCCTCTGTGGCACTGGTTCTTGACCCAAGTGGTTCACCCAGAATGGGTCTGTCTGTACCGGCCGTCTTGTCGGCATCGGTTTCAATCTTGTCGTGCAGCGCCAAGGTGATCCCCGTTGTGTCCGGTACATCCACACGCTTCAATGATACGCCGCGGGCTGTCTTGATGAGTCTGTTTTGTCGGAACGTCAGGTCGCGGGTAAGAACTGGTCCGTCTGCTGTCCACGGGGCTTTGTTCCGCATCGTGACATTATCCACGGCTTGATTCATGTTGGTGGTCACTTGCCAGTACAACGGGGAAAGGATCGAGGCATAGCCCATATGATACGCGCCCTTGTCGTCTCTATGGCTGTGCAAAAGCTTGTATGGGATTTCGTCAAACTTACGGAGTCGCAGACAAACCGCATTGTCCGAACTGATATCGCCTGCGAAAGTGGCCCAATAGAGAGTTGGCACCGTTTTCTCGTGATCCCACTTCCCCTTGCCGTCCCCGGTTTCTTTGATTGGCACCACGCCGAACACCTGCCACTCGCGAAACAGGCCGGTAGGTTCTGTGGTTGCATTCTCCTCGGAATTGGCAAGACGGCGTTCCATGTTCTCGCTTTCGTCTTGAGAGTAAAGCTGCGCCGCAGACAACTTGCCGACATTCATAATGAACCCGGCCGATTGCTGAGCCACATACTCTTCATAGGCTCGCTGATTAGCCTTGAGGAAACATCGTTGCTTCCGCATGTCGTCAAGCTGCGCATCGAAATAGCAATCCTGCAAATCGTGCTCTATCAGACTGGGCCAGTCGGCCACGACGCGGGTGCGGGTTTCAAACTTAAACGCAATAGGCTTTCCGGTCTCGGGGTCAACCTTGGTTGGGATGCGTTCTTCGATTTCTTCAGCGCGATGATCCCATTCAATGGACACCATCGCTTGCCCGTACTTGTTGTTGCGAAGCAGGATGTCTTTGATTTTTTCTTTGCGCTTGTCTTCGTCAAAGGTATACGCTTCAAGGATATTCTGCTGTGTGGCGATGTCTTCGCCGTCTGTCATTGTGTATTCGGTTGTATTGATTTCCGGCTTGTATTCGGCGGGCAGGGTATCATCAACAGAAAAGAACACGGCAATCTCTCCGGCCGTTACCGTTCGGACTTGCCGGAAGTACATTGTGGATGCAACATCAGATAGGGTGTTTTGGTGCTGGGCGCTTGCGGTGTCTCGATTGAGGGCCACACGGTACATGCGGTCCGCTTTGTCCATGATGCCGCCGTTATCAACAAACTTCTTGCGCTGGTCCTGTCCCTTGAAATACAGGAATTGCTTGTATGCCCATTGCCTGAATTGCTTTACAAGCTTTTCGTCGCCAGCCAGGTTGTTGAATGAACCAAACTGTTTGGGTAGTGAGCCTTCTTTGAGGTCAGGCTTGTCCGGTATGCTCGTCCGATCCGTTTCGGCCATTAGCGTTTCTCCAAATTGCCAGTGGTACAGATTCTTCTATGAAGAACTCGTAATCCACCAGTGGTGATATTTGGATTCCGCTATGGCGGTTGGGACACAAGAGAAGGTCGCCAACCCTTACACAGGGATCAAGACATTTGACACGCTCGAATAGCTTACGATGGTGTTTGCTGCACGGCTTCCCGACCTTTGGGCCTATGGCAAGAACTTCAACGGTTAGACTGTGCTCAATCGCCGTCTCAGGAATCTCAATCCCGCCAAGCCTCCTTCTCCAGAAGTCGGGTCCGAACTGATCGCCGGTAGTACACTTGCGAGTGTAATAACAGTGACCACCAAAGTATAGCGGACGCAAACGTGCCGTCCCTAATTCACCCACATTGCTCGCAACACTATCAGTCATATAATACCCCCACTTTTATGTCAAGTAAAAAAATGAAAAAGTTGTCAATAATTTGTGTATGGCGTCGAATCACCTTGCTTTTCTTCTGTTTTTTCTTCGAGATGATATTGGTCGCCCCAGTATTGCGGATCTTCGGACGCAAAGTATTTGAGGCAGTCGATAGCGTGAGACGCTTGTTTCTTACTGATCTTCGTTGGATCTTCGGGGTCGCGTTGCAATAGTTCGATCTCTTGAATCACCATGTCCGTTTTGCCGTCAAAGAAGTAAAGGCGCGGCGCACCCTTGGACGGCTCGCCGGTTCCGTCCTTCCGTGAAATGTGATTTCTGGAGAAGTCGATGTTCAGCAACTCGCGCAAACGCGGTATCTGAATTTCATTCTTCTGCCCACAAGCCGGCTGCACCTCCAGTCCGTTGCACTCAAATATGTCTGCCAGGGTTTGGCCCTGTTGTTCCTGAGCACACGACCGGCCATCCAACACAGTAGAAAAATATTCCTCTCCGCCCTTCGGTATGTGTTCCCGATATACGCGATACATCGCTCCGGTCCTGTCGTCTACCGTCATGCCGACATCCATCTGCTCGTTGTGCGACATTTCAATAATTGTCTTGGTGCTTTCGGTAATCAAAAATCCGGTGTCGTACAATTCGCGATAGCAGACGATGAACTGTTGTGGCGAAATGGCAAACCAGAGACAGCACGTAACCCCCTTTCCTCCGTAATCGATGACTCTGTACTTTGTCCAATCGCGAGGAACCTTATCGTCATCCCAAAGCGGATTGATGATATGCCTACTTCTGTCAAACTCATCGAAATAGAGGCCGGACCCCTCTTCCCAGCCGCCCCAATACCGCGCCACGGCAGCGCGGTCATCTTTCTCTGTGCGCTTAATCTTTGGGTTAACCCACTGGTCGTACAGAGCTTTCTTTTTTTTGCGGCTGATAATGGTGTCCGGCACGGATTCAACTGAAATGCAATAGCGGCCGATCGACTTGCCCTTCGTGGCCGTGGCGTCCCATAGTTCGCGCTTAACCCACCCGGCAGCACCGGTGTCCGGCCGGTCATCCATGATGTGCCCGGTGAGCGTGAAGCAGCATGGCGTATAGTCGCCGCGTGTCGTTGTGCCGCGGTTCCAGCCAACCCACTTCTCTTTTGGCGGCTGTTCGTCGAAGTGGCCCAGGTCGCACTCAAAGCTTTCCCAGTGCATCTGCTGTTGCGTGTAGCACAGGAAGATTATCTCTGAACCACAGGCGAGCTTGAGGCGCTTCGGGCGGCCATCGCCAAAGGTAAGATTCTTTGCCGCCCCCACTTCTCCGTCATACTTACCCCATTGCGGGGCATACACCCCTAATTCTTGGCGGGGGCATAGTTCGCGATATCGCTTCCAGAGGGTTGTGACGTTATCCCAAGAGTAACTTGCGGCAACAAGGATCTTGGGTCCAGTCCAAGGGATGTGTTCAATGCCGTGATCCTGAAAACACGGCCACCGCGGGTCCGCAGGAATGAGGCGGAAGAGGGACCATGCGGCACCTTGATAGCTTTTGCCGGTTTGGTTCGGCGCAATGAGAAGCGCCATATCATTGCGATCATTGAGAAAGGCTATGCCGTCGTTGTTACACTCTTTCTTGTAACAGGACGGTGGTATAGTAACGGCACCATCTGCAAGGATTGTTTCCTTGTCTGTCCACTTACGACCATGTGGCAGGAAGTAGGCCAATCGGTTCTTGTCATACTCAAGAGTGTGGGCCATGAGGGTATCTGCCTCTTCTTCACGGCCCATCTTCCTCAACCGATTCAGGTCAGCATCGGTGAAGGTTTCCCACTTCCCGCATAACGGGATATTATGTTCCATTTATCCGGTCTGCTTACCTCCCCTTGTTGATATGCCCTGCTTGCGCCCCTGCCCTTGCTCTACTTCTGTGACCCCCGCCGTCTCTTGGTTTTCCCGTTTTCGTTTTTGCTATTCCGGCATTGTTGTCCTCCAGTTCCATGCCCACGCTTTTTGCTCCGCGCCGCAGGCATTCTTCTGCTTCACTTCTTGTGGCACAAGCCGCGAATGTATACGATGTCATCTTGTCGAAAAACAAGATACCGACATAACCATTCTCCGCCTGCATGATTTCCCACTTAACCCTTTTCGCCATTTAGTTTACCCTCCACTATTCCTTTCGCCATAAGTTTGATTCTCCATTACTGTGATTGTCACCTTGAACACCTTATCACGGTGCGACAACACGGGCAACACTCGCGCAATGTGATATTCCGGAATATCCAGAACCAACCGCGCCCCATCACCAGCGCCATGAACCTGAAATGCCGATTGCGTCGGGGCTACAGAGGCGAAGAAATCAAATGTGTCCATACATCCTCCCGAACAAATAGCCTGACGCCCCATGTGAAAATGCAAGCGGTGGAACCATGCGCTTACTCAACCAGTCGCGCTGTTCCGGGCCATGTGTTTCAATGAACCAGTCTGCCCTATACAGGGTAGTTGCACCCTTGACCACATCCACCTCTCCACCCTCAACATCCACCTTGATCAACAGGCGTTTCGCCCTCAGATTAACCTCTTTCGCCAGATCGTCAAGCGTTGAGCATGAAACGGTCTTGCGCTTTGGTCTGCCGCCAAACCCCAGAACCTCTTTCCCTATGGGGTGTTTGTTCATGCAGGTCGAATGACAGGCCAATCGGTACATGGTAAGCTTTTTCTTGCCCGTTTTCGACCATGCCGCCAGCCGTAACGGCGTGATATTCCCATAATGCCCCGTATTCTCGCACAGAATATCGTAAGCTTCCGGGTGCGGCTCCATTGCAATTACCTGATCGGCCCGCGGTGCCCAGAACTTCGACCACGTTCCAACGTGAGCGCCAACGTCTATCACAACATCGTACCGAGCATCGGCAAACATGCGCTTGAACGCCTCTTCGTGCTGCACCTTGTCAAGATTCTGGTCTACCCATTTGAGATTCATCGAGTTACGTAGTTCCCCCTCCCCTGAAATCGGCAGTTTGGACAGTCTTCAAACACTTCCTGCACAAAGGGCACACCCAAACCAATGGCAATGGCCATAGGAAGCCCCTGACTACCCCAGAATTCGCCGCATCCCCCTATAATCTGTGCCAATTCAAGGGCATTCTTGACATTCAAATGCGGGATTTTTACCCTGAAAACGTCCTGAAATGCGGCATGTTCGGCGGGAAGCCCCACAAATACGGCATTCCTTTCCAGCGTTTGGCGCTGCTGCTCCCAGAAAAACAGATGATTCGCGTACCGCAACCCGCGATTGACCACGATCTTCTTGCCCACCTTCGCCTTGATAGCCTTGGGCACCGTCACCTTCAGCCAAGGGGCGACGGTATTGCAGGGGAACCCGAATTCCGCAAGACACGACTGGGCAATATTCACCATGCCGTTATGCCGCGCACGCCATACGTCAAGATCGTGC
>Ga0180008_1002244_pt1 | contig 10668 bp, 7 predicted proteins | sample MM_PW_MetaG_FD_121121 | JGI IMG/M metagenome (GOLD analysis project Ga0180008, IMG submission 121121) | Groundwater microbial communities from the Aspo Hard Rock Laboratory (HRL) deep subsurface site, Sweden - MM_PW_MetaG | ecosystem: Environmental > Aquatic > Deep subsurface > Groundwater... | reverse complement strand
CAAATAAACATAAAAATAACTGACCTGTGCTGGACACCCGCAACCTGTTGCAGCTGTCACAAAAATCCTGCTGGTAGGGGGTAATAAAACCTAAACGGCCGAGATAATCCGGGTGTTGGTATTCACGGGCTGGGCCTGAGGTGGCGGTTTTTGCTAAGGCGGTCCAGCCTTGTTGTTGCAGTTGTTGCTCAAGCGTCAAAGCAGATAAATGCTGCTGCCGGAAAAACGCCGTGCCGCTTTGAGTTTGCATCAGTTCGATAAAACGTAAGGTCCAGTTTTTCTGCAACACCAGAGCCTGAAAATCACTCAAAGCTGCGGCATTGTGTTGTTTCAGCAGCACAGTGTTCAGCTTAATACTGTCAAAGCCCAGGCTGTCCGCCAGCTCCAGCCCTGCCATGATCTGTGGCAATTTGTCCTGACCTGTCACCAGTGTAAAAGTAGCCTCGTCCAGACTGTCGACACTAACAGTCAATAGATCCAAACCTGCTGCACGCCAGTTACGTACTTCTTTTTGCAGCCGGTAACCATTGGTGCTGAGCGCCACGGTTTTAATGCCCGGAATGTTTTTAACTGTGTCGATAATGGCGGTTAAGTCTTTACGTAAACTGGGTTCTCCGCCTGTGATCCGTACTTTGCTGGTACCAAGTTCAGCAAAAACTGTTACCAGCTGTTTTATTTCCTGCAGGCTTAATTCGGTTTTCACCTCGCAGTGGCTACCATCCGGCAGGCAATACAGGCAGCGGAAATTACATTGCTCTGTGACAGATAAACGCAGGTAAGCAAAGTTGCGGCCAAAGCTGTCGGTTAAGGCGTTGTCACTGTGTTTTAAAGCGGATAACTGCTGCATACCGACTCCTTGATGCTTAGGCTGCAATTTGCGCTGACCCAAATACTGCTGGCCCAAATACCAGCTCAGTACTGCACTGGATCACAGTGCCTTGATTAATCAGTTCGGCATAAAAACCAGACAAGCTGGTATCCCCTAAACAAACAGCGCCAACCAGCCGCTGCTCTGCATTGAGCCAAAGGCTGCGATAGTCGTGGTGTTGTTGATCCTGATACCAAAGCTGCTTTAAATCCTGTTGCTGCAATAAGGTGGGAATATCGCCGCAGGAGCTTAATTGAATGCCGCTGATTTTTAGCTGTGTACTGCTGTCGGCTGGCTGATAGCTGGCGTGTTTGCCTGCTAATACAGCGGCTAAAACCTGAGCCTGAGCGGCTATAGGAGCGATCAGACCAAAGGTATGCTCACCCAACTGGCAACATTCACCTAAAGCAAATACAGCAGGGTCTGAACTACGCAGCTGCGCGTCGACACAAATACCGGCAGCTGTTTTTAAGCCTGCCTGTTGTGCCAGTTGAATATCAGGGCTGATACCAAGCGCCAATACCAGCAGATCGGCCTTAAGTTCTGTGCCATCAGCAAGTACCACCCCACTGAATTTGTCATCCTGCTGCAGTAGTTTTGCAACTGTGGTGTTGGTGAACACCTGCAAGCCTCTGTGCTCCAACTGGTGCTGCAATAAAAGCGCTGCAGTTGGGTCGAGCTGACGATTCAGCAGATAGTCACTGCGCTGCAACAAAGTCACTTGCATACCTTGTTTGCGTAAACCTTCCGCCGCTTCCAAGCCTAAAAAACCACCACCTAATACGATGGCTTTGCCGCCTGTGGCCGCGACTGCACGCAACTGCTCTAAATCCTGCCAGTTTCTGAAGGTACAAAGTCCGGGCATAGCAGTTTTGGCATAGGCAGGTTTGGTTGCTTGTGCCCCTACTGCCAATACCAATTGCTTATAGCGCACTACCAGACCACTTCGGCTAATCAGTTGTTTTTTGTTTTTATCCAGATGTACTACTGCATCGTTTAATACCAGCTCGATACCATGCTGCTGATACCAGTGGCTTGGGCTTAGTTCTGCCGCTTCGTCAGCAAGCTCACCGGCCAGTAAGGACGACAACAACACTCTGTTGTAGGCCGCTTTGGCTTCAGCACCAAATACCAGAATACGGCCAGGTCGGTTTGGTTGTAACACCAGTTCAGCCAGCAATTTATGGCAGGCCATACCGTTACCAATAATGACTAAATCTGCTTCTGTCATTTGTCGCTCCTTCAGGCACTTGCCTGAGTTTTCTGCTGCTGTTTTTCCGCTCTTTTACTGCCCAAATCTTCCACTTTGCGCTGCTTTTCATACAAAAAGCTCAGCACCTGATGGCGGTAGTGGTTGTAGGTTGGATCATCGGCCAGCTGCAGTCTGTGGCGTGGGCGTGGCAAATCGACAGTTAAAATTTCGCCTATAGTGGCGGCCGGGCCATTGGTCATCATCACAATGCGATCGGATAACAACACGGCTTCATCCACGTCGTGGGTGATCATCATCACTGTGGTATTCAGTTGTGCCTGGATCTCCATTAACGAATCCTGCAAATGAGCACGGGTTAACGCATCCAAAGCACCAAAAGGTTCATCCATCAACAGCACTTCAGGTTGCATCGCTAAAGCCCGTGCTATACCGACCCGCTGTTTCATACCACCTGAGATTTCTCCCGGCCTCTTATCCAGCGCATGGCTCATATGCACCAGGGCCAGATTATGTTCTACCCAGTCGCGTATTTCTGCTTTGGTTTTTTTGCCTTTGGACTGCTGTTTAACCGCCAGCTCGACATTTTGATACACAGTCAGCCAGGGCAGTAACGAATGGTTTTGAAACACCACAGCCCGCTCCGGGCCAGGCTCTGTCACTTCTTTATGATTTAAAATCACGCCACCTGCTGTCGCCTGATGTAAACCGGCGACAATATTCAGCACCGTGGATTTACCACAGCCGGAGTGACCAATCAGGCTGACAAACTCACCTTTTTTGATATGCAGATTGACGTTTTGCAGCGCGACAAAAGGGCCTTTTTCAGTGGGGAAACTAATGCCCACCTGAGTCAGTTCTAAATGAGTTTTTTGCATTGAATGCTCCTTAGCTAGCGGCTGACCGCAGATTTATCCCAGTTCACTTTGCGTTGCAGAGTCAGCATCAGCCTGTCCAACGCAAAACCCAGCAGGCCTATCACCAGCACAGCCACACAAATGCGGCTTAACGAATTGGACGAGCCATTTTGGAATTCATCCCAGACAAATTTGCCAAGCCCCGGGTTTTGCGCCAGCATTTCGGCGGCAATAAGCACCATCCAGGCAATGCCCAAAGACAAACGTAAACCGGTGAAAATCATCGGCACAGCAGAGGGCAGTACTATGATGCGCAGGTGACGCCACCAGCTTAAGCGCAGCACTTTGCTGACGTTGAGTAAGTCCTGTGGCACCTGACTGACGCCTACTGCGGTGTTGAGTAAGGTGGGCCAGAGTGAGCACAACATCACAGTGCAAACCGACACCACAAAAGAGCGGCTGCCCCAGGCCGCGCTTAAATCCACTGAGCTGACAATTAAGGTCACTAGCGGTAACCAGGCCAAAGGTGAAATAGGTTTAAACAGCTGAATTAGCGGGTTAAACACCTGATACAAATTGCTGCTCAGCCCAATCAAAATGCCCAGTGGAATAGCAATCAAGCTGGCGAGCACAAAGCCGGTTAATACCGTTTGCAGGCTGGTTAAAATTTGCGAAAAAAAGGTTGGTCTGGCGCGGTACGGCAAGTTCGGCAATTCAGCTTGTGGATCGGCTGCCAATAAAGCCGCATGGCGCTCCAGCTGGCGCTGATAAAACGCATCTTCCCGTTGCTGTTCGGCCTGATATTCATCAACCAGCTGCGACCATTGAGCCGCTGCCTGAGTGGGGCCGGGAAACTGGCCCAACGAGGTTTGGATCTGGCTGGACGCCAGTTGCCAACACAATACAAATACCAGCAGGCCACTGAAGGTCAGCAGGCTTTGCTTCAGCTGTTTGCGCCAGAACAGCGTTGAGCTGAACTGGCTTTGCCATTGATGAAAGGCCGGGTGGTGCAGAATCTTCATCTTAAGCTCCTGTTAGTTTTTGGCTGTGGCGGCAATTTGAGCTGCGCTTTGCTGGCCTATAGCAAACTGCTGCAAATAAGCATTAGGAGCTGCCGGGTCAAAGGTTTTGTCATCGATAAAGCTGGACGCTTTGCCTGGTCGGGTTAATGAAGCGGTTTTAAAGTCGACAAAATCTGTCGCTTTAAATTTGCCTTCAGTGATGAGTTCAGCCGCAGCCTGTTGATAAGGTTCGGGCTGAAACACTTGCTGCGCTTGTTGCAGATACCAGCTATCGTCTTTCACTTCAGCAATTTGGCCCCAGCGCCGCATTTGGCTCAGATACCAAATCGCGTCGGCATAAAAGGGGTAAGTGGCGTGATAGCGGAAAAACACATTAAAGTCCTGCTGCTGACTGGTTTTGCCTTGTTCAAATTCAAAGGTGCCTGTCATGCTGCGGCTTAAAATGCCAACATCAGCACCAACATAATGTGGCTGCGCGATCATTTTTGCTGCCGCCGCTCTGTTGGCATTGTTGTTTTGATCCAGCCAGTAACCCGCACGCAATAAAGCTTTAATCAGTTTGATATGAGTAATTGGATTGGCTTTAGCCCAGTCAGCTGTGACGCCCAATACTTTTTCCGCCATAGCGCCATGCAGCTGCTCATTGGTGACCAGCACCACACCTAAACCTTTTTGCACTGCTTGTTGATTCCAGGGTTCACCGACACAAAAGCCCTGCAAAGTACCGGCTTCCATAGTGGCTGGCATTTGAGGAGGCGGAGTCACTGAAATCAGTAACTGCGCTTGCAACTGGCCTGAGTTATCGCCTTGCTCTGGTGCATAAAAACCAGGGTGAATACCGCCAGCAGCCAGCCAATAGCGCAGTTCATAGTTGTGGCTGGAGTAAGGAAATACAGTACCAAACTGCATAGTTTTGCCTTGTTCAGCATAAGCGTTCAGTGTTGTTTGTAACACTGATGCCGATTGCGCCTGACCTGTTGCTGATTTTTGCGCTGCGGGCACTTGCTGCCATATGTCTTTAGAGACAGTGCAGGCATTACCATGTAAATCCAACACCAGACTGGTTTGTAGTCTGGCCTGACTGCCTAAACCAGCAGAAGCTGCTACTACTTGTCCTGCCAGCATATGAGCCGCATCGAGTTGACCGTCAGTCACTCTGTCCTGCAATACTTTCCAGTTGGCTTGAGCTTCTACACTGACAAACAAGCCTTCATCTTCAAAAAAGCCTTGCTCCAGCGCTACAGCCAAAGGTGCCATGTCGGTCAGTTTGACGAAACCTAAACGCAGGTCAGTTTTTTCTGCAACTGCAGCTTCTGCCTGACTCAGGCAACAGGCGCCGAGCAACAGAGTAAGAGCTATACGTCTCATAGATTTTCCTCAAAAAAAAACGCCATCTGTCTGACCCCGAATACCGGAGACAAATAGATGGCGCCTTTGCCAAAAGATGATTATTTAACCGCAGCCAATGCGATAACAAAACAAAGCAGCTCTTATGCCATCTTTTAAATCTTTATATTTTTCATTGAATTAGGTTGGTTTGTGCTGGTGCTGTTGCGCTGAAATATCGAAAGCTTGCGCTGTGATTGTGCAAAAACGCACCAAGGCGGAACAGTAGTGCAGATCCATAGTGGATATTGCTATTTAGTGGCCTAATGCCTATGATTTTTTGCGCGCTTATTATGAAAAACTAATGAAATCAGGCTGCTGTTAGGTTTTTTAGCAGCAAATCGGTTAACATAAATCCTATTGTAGTAAGAATTTGTTTTTGGCCTGAATTGCAGGTCGATGTTTAGGGGATCTGCATGGCAAATCAGTTAAAAAGCCGGCCTCAAAGTATTCACGGCTGGGTTGCGGAAGAATTGGGGACCCGTATTGTCAGTGGCATTTATTCACCTGGTGAATATATTCCCAATGAAACTACTATAGGTGAAGAGTTAGGCGTGTCCCGTACTGCGTTGCGTGAAGCCTTTAAAATTCTGACCTCCAAAGGTTTATTGGAATCGCGGCCTAAACTGGGTACCCGAATCCGGCCGCGCAAACACTGGAATATGTTTGACAGCGAAATTTTAAGCTGGTGTTTTGAATCTAAACCATCACCGCAGTTTTTTATCTCCTTGTTTGAAATTCGCGAGATTTTTGAACCTGCAGCAGCAGAGCTGGCTGCTAAAAACCGCAGCGAAGAACAATCCGCCACTTTAGGCGCAGCCTACGATGCGATGGAAAAAGCTGAAATTGGCACTGATGCCGTGTTTTCCAGCGATTTAGAATTTCATATGGCGGTACTGGATGCCACCAATAATGAATTTATGATCTCGTTGGGTATGACTATACAAACAGCCTTAATGGGTTTATTCCGCTTAAGCAGTTCTATTGCAGAGGAATATGTCGATTCGTTGCCTGGTCATAAAGCTGTGTATCAGGCGATAGCAGCAGGCGATGCGGCTAAAGCTAAAATAGAGATGTTTCAGCTGTTAGCTAAGTCGAAAGAAAATTTAGAATACGCGCTGAAAAATCTGGCGAAACAACCGGACTGAAAATGGGGTCAGATCACATTGTTAACCGTTAACAATGTGATCTGACCCCATTTTCATAGTTGAAGCAAACGCAGTTGATACAGCCCACCCGCTATGCTGCCTGGTTTGGCGACAAATTTAACTCTAAAGTGATCGGCATTTGTTGGTAGCAGATCATTAGGGATAGGGTAATCGACGCTGTACCAGACCGGGCCTTTATCGCCTTTAAGCTCCACATCGGTCAGCTTTTTATCATCCAGCCACACCTCAAACTGGCGTCCACCATCCAGCCCAAAATACTCCAACCGTAAGGTCAGATTGTGTTGGCTCTTGTGGCTTAACTGATAACTAAACCAACTTTTACTGTGTCGCCAATGTCGGCCTAAATTGACACCGGCTTCGCTTTGTTCACCCTGATAAAAATGATCCGACTCAGGCTGCTGTTCACCCGGATAGACTTTATCCAACGTCTGCTGTTCCAGTAAAGCTGCGGCTTTATCTTGCTGTTCTTGCAATGCTTTTTGTTGTTGCCAGCCTTCAAGGCTAGTGTGCTGAAAGTAAATTTGGTATCTGCTGTCATGCAGTCGGAAAAAGGGAATAAGCTCAGGCTGACCTTGTAAAAAGCCCTGGCCAGTGCTGAAGCTCAAAGGTTGATTGGGCAGACGCTTTAAACTGGCGAGGAATTTTTTTGTATCGCCAATATAAAGTGGTGCTGCTGAAGCAGGGCAGGTTGGGCCCGAAGCTATATGGCCCATCCGGCTGTCATCAGCAATAAAGTTTAAGCTTTCGTTTTTAAAAGGTGTGCTGCGACTGGCAAGCACTATTGGGCCGTACAATACCGCATGATAATCAGCTTTGGCTGGCATAGGGTCCAGACTTAACTGCATTGGCAGCTCTAGTTTGACTTTGTCACCTTGTTGCCAAGGGCCAGCAAGCAAAATATGTTCGCCAGCTTTGGCGGTTACTTCAACTGCTTTACCATTACGCCAGACTTTGACGGCACCAGCCCAGGATGGATAACGCAGCTGCAGATTCAGTTCGCTTGCTGCGTCAAATACCAATTCAGTGCTGTTTTCATCCGGGAATAGGGTGTGTTGCAGCAGCTGAATATCGGTAGTTTTAATGCTGGACGCTATCCACAAATTCACTTGCAAAGCGTTTTTATTCAGGCTGTAAATAAATTCGCCATGTTTGCTATGGCTTTCGATGCCAGAGCCAACACAACACCACATACCTTGATCCACCTTGGAATAGACCCGGTAATGTTGTGGCCGCATCGGAGTAAAATAAACAAAACCACCATGCTCCGGATGCTGGCTGGCCAGAATATGGTTCCACAAGCCGCGCTCATAATAATCGAGGTATTTGCTCTGGCCGGTCTGGCGGTAAAGCAACATGGAGAGTTTCAGCATATTGTAGGTATTGCAGGTTTCCGGCCCTTCGACTTCATTGAGCATAGGGTTGAAGTCGTCTGTGGGATGAAAATGCTCCCGAACGCTGTTACCACCTATAGCGACAGTGCGCTGCTCTACCACTAAAGACCAAAAGTATTCAGCCGCTTTTAACCAGTTTTTATCGCCGGACAATTCGGCAATACGAGCTATACCCACCACTTTAGGAATTTGAGTGTTGGCGTGCAGACCGGTCAGTTGGTCTTCGCCTTTCAGCAGCGGCTCTAGAATACGTAATTCGGTAAAGTCTTTGGCCAATGCCATATAGCTATTGTCATCAAAAATCACAGCCATATCAGCCAGCACTTCGTTCATACCACCATGTTCGGTCAGCAGCATCTGCTGAATTTGCTGCGCTGATAAGTTTTTCACCAGCTTTTTCAACCAGTTGCCATAATTCATCAGCAGGGTTTTGGCGCGCTTATCGCCGGTTTGCTGGTAGATATCCCGCAGGCCTGCAAAGGTTTTATGAATATTGTAAAAAGGCACCCAGTGTTTATTCAGGCTAAATAAATCAGCGTCAATCTGGCCTTGCTGAATTTGTTGCCACAAGGCTTTACTGCCAGGCACTCCGCCTATATAACCCTGCTGTGCCTGCTGAATTTTCTCAAGTTCGATTAGCAGATAATCCAATCGGGCTTTGATTTGAGGATCTGATGTAGCGCTATGCATAAAAGCCAGAGCCGTTAAATAATGCCCCAGCATATGACCGTCTAAACCGGTATTTTCCCAGTTGCCATAGGACTCCACCTTGTTTTTAATCCCAGCTTCACGGCGCAGTGGTGCCAGCAGTTTGTCAGCATCCAGCGCCAGTAAGTACTGCAGATTAGTTTGCTCTGAATGCAAAAAGGGGCCATCGGTCAGCTTAACTGCAGACAAAGGCAAGGATTCGACGGCAGCCAGAGATAAAGTGGTAAAGCAGAGTAAAGCAGTAAATAACCTAATCATCATCAATCCCCTAAAATTGGGGTCAGATCACATTGTTAACAATTAACAATGTGATCTGACCCCATTTTATTCTTGTACCGAAGGGCGGCCAAAGAGTGGCATACCGTTGTCATCCCAACGCAGCGCTTTGACGTAGGTATGGCGGTTTGGATCCCAGAGTGGATCGCCGACTATTTCAGTGTAAGTGCGGGCGTGATACACCAGTAAGTCAGTTTTTCCGTCGGCGGATACAGTGAAGCTGTTATGACCAGGGCCATAAACTTTATGTTCAAAGCAGCTTTGCAGAACTGGCTCTTTTAACTTATGCCAGCTTTGTGGGTTCATCAGGTTGGCGTTTTCATCGGCCCACAATAAACCCATTGCATAGTTTTCATCTGTGGCGCTGGCTGAGTAGCTGATAAAGACTTTGCCGTTGCGAATCAACACGCTTGGGCCTTCATTGACCCAAAAACCACGAATTTCCCAGTCAAATTCAGGTTTACTTAAACGCACAGGTTCGCTGCTGATTTTGTCTGGCGTGTCCATAGTGGCAATATATAAATTGCTGTTGCCTTCAATCTGATTATCTTTTTGCGCCCACAGATAATACAGCTGACCCTGATGTTCAAAGGTGGTAGCGTCGAGGCAAAATGTATCGATGCTGGTATCAACTTGCCCTAAAAACTGCCATTGCCCCGAGGTAGGATCTGCATCTTTGCAGCAAATCACGTACATACGATGCTGAAACAGTTTGTTTTTAATCTCGCGACTAGGAGCCGCAGCAAAGTAGATATACCAGGCACCTTGGCGAAAATGAATTTCCGGCGCCCAAATAAGCTCCGAATAAGGCCCTGTATCAGGTTTTAACCAGGCAGTGATGGGGGTTGCCTGAGGCAGTTCTTCAATAGTGCGGGCACGGCGCAACTCGACTCTGTCATAGGCCGGCACTGAGGCGGTAAAATAATAATAACCATCGCTATGACGATAAATGCAGGGGTCGGCCCGCTGCTCAATTAAAGGCGTTAACAATCGCATAAAAACTCCACTGCGCTATTAATAAAAAAGTTATTTGGCATTCACCAACTGGACAGCAGGCGCTGCCTGATCAGGCTTTGGGCTTTGAATTTGGCCTGCCACCATGTCCTGATAAAAACCGTCAGTAATTTTGTATTTGTACATCAGAAGGCCCATTAGCAAATGGAAAAAGCCTGGGATCACCGATAACATCAGTGCTATACCCAATAAGCTGAATTCGCTTTGCACTTGATCGGGCTGATAATCAAAGAAGGTTAATAAGCTACCGACGACAAAACCCGCTATGCCCATACCGGCTTTCTGGCAAAACGAAATACCTCCAAAAGCTAAACCTGATACACGCTGACCCGTTTTGTGTTCGCCATAATCCACGGCTTCGGCAATGGCCGACCAGAACACTGGCGCATGCAAATCCACGACAAAAGACAGTAAAAAATACAGCACAAAAGCCAGCCATAAATCGCCAGGTTTCACCAGTACAAACAGCAGCACACTTAACACAGCTACGACAATCTGGCTTAGACGGAACAGTTTTACTTTGCAATGATGCTTGGTGATCCAGGTGGAAGCCACCATAGCTAGAATAGCGGCCACCACACCTGTAGATAAAAAGGCCGACAGCATAGTGGCATCACCACCCAGATAATATTTGGCGTAATAAGCAGCCACTGAGCCTCGAATCACATAACCAATAGTGCCTGTGACACAAACAGCACACAAAATCAGCCACTGATCATTTTTTAACAACAGCTTTAACTGACTGAAAAAAGGCTTGGTTTCTACCT
>Ga0180008_1002243_pt1 | contig 10672 bp, 11 predicted proteins | sample MM_PW_MetaG_FD_121121 | JGI IMG/M metagenome (GOLD analysis project Ga0180008, IMG submission 121121) | Groundwater microbial communities from the Aspo Hard Rock Laboratory (HRL) deep subsurface site, Sweden - MM_PW_MetaG | ecosystem: Environmental > Aquatic > Deep subsurface > Groundwater... | reverse complement strand
TCACCTGAGCGTGGTCCTTGACAGTATGGCCGCTCTTCTCCAGACCCTGCTTGGCAAGGTCATGCAGGATACAAGCGGACACGATGTGGTCCATAAACTGATCACATCCATGCATCCTGCCAATAGAGAGAGCTGCCCCGACAACCCTCTTGGTGTGGACTATAGTGCCATCCCCACCAAGTTCGTCAGAGTTGTGGTACTTTCTAGAACTAGAGCTCGGACAGTCCACAAAGGCATACTGCGGAGCAGCAGTTATCACTGCTTCGGTAAAACTCCGTATGTCGTCCCTGGCGATCAAGTCCAACTCTTCCTTAAACATATATATCACCTCCTTTCGTTTGCTGATTAGACTAAAAGATCAGTTGTTTAAATGACTCATAACAGAAGCTATCACGATCATAGCCCCAATGAGAATCATAGCAATCACGGCTATGATTTCCTTCAATAGACGCTTTCTATAAATGCGCTTTCTTGCCTTTATGACTGTATGCATAATATCACCTCCTTTTGTTTACTTAATACCCCTGCCCCCAACTGTTACTACACGTTGTTTAATAGGTTAATGTTCCCTCTCCCCTGATTCCGAACAAAAGTCTGAAAAAAATATCCGAATAAAATCTGAGAATAAATTCCCAGACTCCCTGTTAAACAAAAATTATCAGAAATTTTATCCGAATAAACAAAAAATAAAATCAATTTTTAGACTCCTTGTTGCCTCTCAGTTAAGTAATACTATATTGTATAACCTGTGTAAACATAAATAAACTATATAATGGTGTTATTCTATTTAAAACAATAACACTCTCTCAATACATATATACTCTCAAGGGGAATTGGTCATCTGAAAAAATTTCGTATAAACATTTTGAAAGAGTTTTTAAGATATGCATTATTATGGAATTATGGGAATACAGGAAGATATCAGGCATGGTGAAATGGAGAAAAAACCTATTATTGAATTTTGAAAGAGAATAATGATAGTGATATTAGATAGGAGGATATGGCGACCGGAGCAACCGTGGTGTTTGTTTCCTCTTTATCATTAATAGATTAATGTTGTCAGGAACATGCTCACGAATTGTCTAGTCGCCATTCATTTGATTTTACTTTTTGAAATGGAAAGTCTCTGTCGAAATAAAGATCAAACCGATCATTGTCTAATCTTCTTGTAATTTAGGATCATCATAGACAGCCCTTTTCAGGGATGTACAGAGCTCTGTTGTTTTCGAGTTCGATTATCATATCAATGACTCTTCTTGCTTTCTTGAGATCTTGGATTCCATTCTTCTTTCTCCATCTCAAGACATATGTGCAGACGCTTGCCTCAGCAAAGGGAACATTATTCAACATCAAGAAGGTCCATGGTTCCATTTGCCACTGTGTGTAGTGGGATGGCCTGAAGACCTCCTCCTTGGGTTGATCAGAGCCATCAGAAGAGGTCTCATATATTGGAGTAGACTGATTTTTGGCTTTAGGTGATTGGTCTTTAGAATTAAAAAGAATCTCCATTGATGGGTCTCCTGAAGGAAGGTTTTTCCAAATCTCTTTTTCCTCAGAATCTGGTATGAGTTGATCCTCCTCTTTATATAAATAATCATACTTACTTCTTTGCAGTGGATTATCTTTATCCAGGTCTGTATAAAGTCTATAATGAGAACTCTTTCCATCATAGTCAATTCCGATTCCATGTAGTTTATTGTCCTTAATGGTTCCATGAAAAAGGATATCAGGGAGAGCCTTTTCATTGACAGGTTCTCTATTAAGTTTATTCAAAAAAACCATTTCATCATTTGTTGGTGAATTCTCTTTGCATTTTTGAATAATCTCATGTGATGAATCATTAGGTAAGGGAATCAGTCCTCCATGCGGTTCAACAAATCCTCCTTTAAAAAATTTCTCAACTGGACTTTTGCCAAATTGCTTTCGATTCTTATCTTCAAGCCCTTCATCATCTTCCACAGGTGATTTTTCATAGTCAATTCCGATTCCATGGAAAGGTTTATCTGTATGTGGCTTTATAATCCCAACATCAGAAATTTTTATTGGAGAAAAAAGTTGATCACCTTTTTTAATCATTTTTGATTCATCAACTTTTCGAATCACAATATATCCATCCTCTAACAAAGATGTTGGTTTATCACACTTAATGAAAATGTCCCTTGATGGTTCTTCATCCTGTTCATTCTCTCCCATATACATCATTACTGGGTTTTTGATATATGCCCAGGATGACCCATCAAGAGATTCAATTTCTAAGCAATCATTAGCAAAGGATATTGTTCTAAAATTCTGATTCATTGAGGCTTTTAAGAACAGAGTTTTGCATTTTTTAATAAGTTCAACATTTAGGTTTTCATAATGGCGTGGAGAATCGTATCTAAGATATCTTTCTATTGTTGAATTTTCTGATTTTAAATAAAGAGATAAACAATCAGAGTTATTGGTTTTTATTTGAACCTCAAACATTGGATCGACAATCATTTCTCCAATATCATCTGCTTTTATTTCTATTCCCGAAAGTATTTGATGTAAATCTAAATTAACCTTAATCACTTTCATAATTTTGCCTTCCTCCTTTTCTAACTTTTATTTACTAAATAATCCAAATGGATAATGGATGTCAATTCTCCATTTGGTTATCACCCACCAACATTGTTTAATAGCCATGTTTTATGTATCTTTTTGGTGGAGGATGGGGAGGGTTCGGAAGATTGATAGCATCTTGAGCAGGTTCTTCTATTGTTATAGTTATTTTAACCTTTCTCTCTATCGACCCAATTCCACTACCAAACCCTTTAAACCCAAGATCATTAGCAACGCTTTCAATAATTTCTTCATCACTCCATTTATCAGTAGCTTTAATAATTGTAACTATTTTTTTCATTTCCACCTCCTCCTCCTTTTGTCATTGGTCTTAAATAATAAAACAACCTTGCTTATAACAATAACATTCTTGGCAATCAGCCATTTGTGTTTCGCCTCTCTTTATCCAATCACACCAAATACCACAACATCTGGCAATTTTCTCACCATTAAAGTATAACTCGGCTTTTCCGACATCAACATCTGGGCAGCATACAACCTTCCACTTTTCAAAGTTCATTGCTTCGCTGATGGTATCAACATGCGTTCCTATTCTTATATTGTCTTCTTGTGGGAAATTCATGTTTTTCCATAGGTCATTGTTTCGTGTGAACCCATTTTGAAGGATTCCTGTCTTTGATAAAGTCCACATGGCATCAGATATTTTGTCCGTTAGTTCAGGCAAACAATCTCCCCATGACCACCAGTAAAGATGCATCCTGGCTTCTTGACATAACTCCTCTATAATTTTGTCCACAATTACCTTGGCATTATTGTCCTTGAAAAACTTCAATGCTCTTATTTCATGTTTGTTTGTTTCCTTTGCTGGACAGTATTGTAAACAATGCTCAGATAAATATGCACATGATCCTCCATCTTTTGGCAAACCAACAGGAAAAATTATAGCAGGAAACATCCCATCCATAAATACTATTTTATTATCAGCCTTCATAAATTACCCCACATTGCCAATTTCTACACAGTCTTGGCCTATTGTTATATGCTCTACACTTGTTTTCTTTGGTCACAAAAGTGCATTTTCTTGAAAACATTATTGTTTTTAGATGCCATGAAATTTTTAGCATTTCTATAAATCCGATATTGTTACAGCATTTTGCACATTCTCTGCATTCAAAAAAGAGTTTGCCATTATCTAATCTCATCACTCTATTACACTGATATGTTGTCTTGTCGTCAATCATCGTTTATCCTTTAAAAGTGCGCCCCGTTTCTCATTTCAGCCTGTCCCACGGTACTGTTTTATTCCCGTCTGGCCCCTGTCACTTAAACTCACATGCTTTGTGACAGGACGTGCATGGGGTTCTTGGCCAAGCGCAGGTAATCATCCACTGGCGGGCGCACATTTATCAAAGATTATATCAGGTAGTGGCACTCTATTTTTGACAAAATCAGCAAAGGCTTTAGCCGTTTTCTTTTCTAAAGAGATACGCACCTTTTCCATTTCCTCTTTTGAGGTAAGCAGGTTCTTTACCTTTTTCATTTTGAGCGTCTTTAGAGCGATCATCTTTTCCTCTTCCTTTTGATGATTTCGAACCTTATTCATTTCTGGCTATAGACGCATTCGCCCAGAATGCAACTTCTTCCAGTTTGGTGATGGCCAGAGACTTTTCACGACTATCAGGACATTCTTCGTTGATGAGTTCTGCAAATAGTCTCGCACTACAACGAATATTTTGATACTTTTCTAGTTGCCCCTCTTTAGGAGTATGATATGTAAATCTATTTTCTAAATCTTTTAAATCCATTTTTCTCCTCCTTTGATATTTATTTCTGAAGCCATGCGCTCCACCCTTCTGCGAGGTCTATATGTTCACACTTGGTTTTGACTTGACTGTGTACAAATCCCTTAAATCTAAATGTGAAGCTATCATCATTACCATATATAATCTTTGCTCCGTTTGTTTCTTCGACAGACAAAGTTTTTCTGAGTCGGCCTTTGATGTCCTTTAAGTGTTTGGTACATCCAGGTCTTGATTTACAAGGATTAGGACCTTTTGCTTCTATCGGGGGAATAACTTCTGGATCTGATTCAATTTGTAACAAAGTAGACAATCCCATACTTCTGGCCTTATAACGTTTAATTTCTTCTATCGGTGGTTCTATTGATTCCATGCCTGAAATTTCATCGCCAATTTCATAACCGATTTTTTCTTTAGTAACAACCTTCTTTTCTTTATCATTTTCTTCATCAATAGACGACAAAAATTCTTTCCCTTCTGTCATTTGTTGATTTCGATATTCCGAATATTCATTTTTATTTTCAACAGAAGTTCCTTCTTCTATTTCCACCTCGATTATTTTAGCTTCATCAGAGTCGACAATCATTCCTTCATCATTGGGTTCTACAATAGACCATTCATCATCAATGACACCCCCGACTATTGGTGTTCTTACGATATCCATTTTTTCTTCATCGCCCATTTTTTTAGTCAAATTAATTTTATCTCTAAAGCTAGATTTTTTCATTTTTATCTCCTATTTTATGAATTATGCTAATGAGTTATTAATACAAACATTTATAGATAAGTACATTATATTGTATCTATTTCTTGTTCAATATGGTTATAAATATCTTTAAATTTGTCCTCAAACCATTGTTGGTTCATTAAGAAGTTAATATATTTTGGTTTTTCCGAAATAAGGTCATCAATATATTCTCCGACATGTTCGCCAAATGGCATTATGAGTTTTGGTTTTCCATCTGATTTGTGATTCATTGTTTTTAGTTTTTTCATGATTCTATTAAAAACCTCCTTTTGGTCTTTTTCTATGATTTCTAGTATCATTTTATTTTGGCCCGTTAACATTGTTTTCGCCTCAATGTATCCAAGTATGTCGGTATAATGAAGATCGCTGGTTTGTGGTAAGATTTTTATGTTTTTCGGGGTTAGTATTTTTGTAAGGTATCTGGATTCATTTATAAGTTTGTTTTCTCTTGCATACGCTATTTTTTCCGCTATTTTAGGTTTTTCTCTAAATATCTTTTTGAGATTTTTTAGAACATTCTCTGTTGTTTGAAAATTATTAATCAACCAAATTGCGTTTACTGGTCCTATTCCTGGAATTCCAGTGACATTGTCTGTTTTACATCCAGTGAATACCTTAAATGTTCTGTATTGCTTTGGTGTAATTCCAAACTCTTTTAGAAGATCTTTTTTAGTGTACCTTTGCATTATTTTAGTTTTCTTCCTTCCTACGATCATGTCAGTTTTGCTAGATAATATTGCATAATAGTCATTATCATTTCCGTATATATCAACTGTATTTTCTCCACTTAGCTTTTTAATTAAAAAGTTTATAACGTCTTCGGCTTCATATCCTTTTGAAATTATAGAAGGAATATTAAGTCCATATATAATTGCTTTTATCAGTTCTATTTCAGTAGTCATAGAAGGAATATTCTGTTTTTCCCTTGTAGCCTTATAGGTTGGATATCTTTGTTCTTTCATATACGGACGACTATCCCATGCACATATTATAAAATCATATTCTTCTTCAGATTTTAATGCAATAATTTCTCTTAAAAATCCAAAAATCGAACTGGTTATTATTTCTTCTCCATCTTTTTTGACTGTTAAATGTTTATTCTTATATGCAAAAAATGATTTATAAGTTAAATATGAACTGTCTATTAATATTATTTTCATTTTGGCGGTCTCCTTTGTTTTTTAAATTACAAAAATACTTAGTCATTAGCAAAAAAAAATTACTCTTTTCATTAGAGCTAGTTTGTCTTAGACAATAAGTATTTCATTATATACTCTACCTTACCCTTATTGCGTTTTAATGAACATATTTGTATAAAAAAACATAAATCATATTCTCCTCCTTTTCTACTTGGTGAACTGCTGTGGTAAAACCAGCAGTTCACCATATTTACTATTTAGGAGTTATTCTTATGAAAATGAAAGGGTTAAGTTTAGCGCAAGAAAAAGCCGCATGTATCTTGGCAGTCGGAAAGTATAAGAAAGATAAAGACATAGCTGACGAAACTGGTGTTTCCTTGCGAACATTTCGTGATTGGAAGGCAAATACTAGGTTTAAATTAAGGGTTCTTCAACTATTTGAAGATAATATGGCGCTTGAGAGATCTAATCGGGCTAAAGTTATTGGTGTATATTTAGACAGAGTTCATATCGAGATAGGTAAGAAGATAAAAGAGGGATCAATTGGAGCTCTTGGTATAAAAGATCTCATGAGATTGATGTCACAGTTAAATAATGAACTTAGACAGGATAGTATAATTCCAAATTCTGTGCTTGTCAGGGGAAAAGAAGATGAATGGGAAAATGGTAATGATGAAGATGATGATCTTGATATTTTAAAAGAAGCAAAGGGTCTTTATTCAAATGAAATCAGCACCAGAAAGGTAGTAAAACTCCACGGAGTTAAATGAGAATTAAAAGCAAAATAAAGAGAACTCCTGTCTTAAAGAAAATCAAAAGAACTCCTTTCATCCTTTCAGGAAGAGATCCACGTGATAATAAAAAATTAAAGAAAATCAAAAGAACTCCAGCCTTAAAGAAAATCAAAAGAACTCCCCTTATCCTTTTGAGAAAAGATCCACGTGATAATATAGACGATTATAAAAAAGAATTAAAGAAAGCTAGAAAAAGAGCTCTGGAAATTGCCAAAAAGATATCAACTGAAGATGGATATATTGAGAGTCTTACCGAAACGAATCTTGAGAAAACTGTATTATATGTTTATCAAAAATCATTCATGAGAGATCGTAGTAAATTTCGGCATTGTGACAAAAGTAGACAAGTTGGAATGTCTTATTGCTTTTCATGTGAAGCTTATGCAAAAACTCAATTGCTAGATATATATACTGCTCTTCTTATTTCATATAATCAAGAAGAAGCTAATGAAAAAGTTTTATATGCAAGAATTCTAGACGAGAGCACTCCGCACAAATATAAGAAAAAACTTGTTGTTGATAGAATAACTGCTTTAGAATGGGAAGGTCGTTCAAGTTCAGGAAGGAAAACAAGAACAAGATTGATGAGTCATCCACAAAGAGAACCACGTGGAAAGGGATTCAATACGGATGTTTTTCTTGATGAAATGGCGCATTATCAATGGCAAGAGAAAATATATATAGCTTCAGTTCCAATTATAAGTCGTGGAATAGGGCAGCTTGCTATGGCTTCTTCACCTCTTGGAAAAGGGGGATTATTTTATGAAATAGGAAATGATAATAGAACTTATAATATGTATTCTAGGCACCGAATTTTTTGGTGGGATAATCCTGATTTCTTAAACGAATATGCTATTAAAAATTTCGATAAGATTCCGTTATTAGTTCAGAGTATGGATACAGAGGAAAGAGTTAATGCTTTTGGTAATGAAACTCTTGTCCAAATTTTTAATAGCATGCTCCTTGATTATTTTCAACAAGAGTATGAACTTGTTCCGATAGATGAAACTATTTCTTATTTTCCAATGGATTTAATAAAGCAATGTACCTTTGAAGCTTTGTTAGGTGAACCAGTTGTTGAAGATGGTGATGATTATGGGGAGCATGTTGCTAGGTTGAATCCAATATATCCAGGACTTGAATTTAATACTTTTAGAACAATAGAGGATCTTTCGGGTGCAATCGCCAGGGGAAAAGTAACTAAAAATTTAATTGCTGGACTCGATATAGGTAGAAATGAAAACAATTCAGAGATAATAGTTTTAGAAGAAATACCAAATCTTGGATATTTACAAATAATCAGACTCATATTGAGTATGAAAGATTTTAAATTTAAAGATCAATTCAATGTTATTGAAAAGCTTTTTAGTTTGGTTCCAGTAAAAAAGATGAAAGTAGATGTTACTGGGATGGGGAAAAATCTTGGTGAAGATTTAACAAGAAGGTTTCATAGTCGGATAGTCCCTATTGATTTTAATTTGTCAAATAAAGGGGATATGGCCTCTAATCTTAAATTAAGAATGGAGGACCAATCAGTAGCAATACCTAATAACAGAGATTTAATAAGACAAATTCATAGCATAAAAAGAGATATCACTTCAAACTCAAATGTAAGATATGACATAGCTAATAGCGAGAAACGTTTCCATCATGGTGATAAATTTTGGGCACTCGCTCTTGGTTCATCTGCTGGCGAACCTGCTCAAATGTTTAAGGTTAGGTTATTTTCTTCAAATATAAGTAATAAGTTGGGACATACCAGAATCATAAAAGCTCCTGCGCAAAGGATTTTTAGAAATCTTCAAATTATTCATGGTACAAATTATAAGAAATTGCCTCTTCCTCCGCTTCATGAGGCTGAATTTTTAAATATTGGTTCTGGAGTGATTTTCAGATGAGACAAACAATAAAAATTGTGGACCCAAATTTTAATGCTTTTAGGCAAAATGAGTTTGTTGATGATGGAAAAGAAATCATTTCTCTCATGAGGAAAAGTGGTGTTGATAAAAGAGCCAGAGATGAAATGAGAGTTTATCTTGCTGAGTCAAAAAGTAAGATGGCAAAAACTCAGTTGAAGAATATCACTACAAGGTCTGCTCATCCAATGTATATAGGGACATTTTCCCCGGATAAAGTAGGTGTATATAATCCAGATGCCATACCAGTAGACACATATATAAGAATGAAAAGTGATCCACAAATTGCTATTGGTCTTGCGATGATAAAAATGCCCCTATATGCTCTTAACTGGACTGTTAGATCTGAATCTCCGGATATAAAGGAGTTTGTTAGATCTGCTCTTGCTGTTATATGGAGAAAACTCATTAAATCAATGCTCACGGCTATTGATTTTGGATTTTCAAGTCATGAAAAAGTGTGGAATATTGTTCCATTAGATATTTATACTCAAACACCTAATGGTAGAAAGAAAACACATTTTAGTGGCAAGGGCGAGATATATGCTAAGATAAAGCCACATTATCCAGCTAGTATAAAAATAAGAACAGATGCCAAGACAGATGAATTTATTGGTATACGTCAAGCAGTTGGATTAGGTCAATTTGTCGAACTTGATGCTGATAAATGTTTTTTCTTTTCAGTTGAAGATGAATTTGGTAATTATTATGGTCAGTCAAGAATGAAACCAGCTTATAAGGCATGGTATTGGAAAGAAGTCCTTACTCAATTCATGTTAAGGTATTTTGAAAGAAGAGGAAGTCCGGCTTCTGTTGTGACACATCCGACCGGAGGAGGTCTTGATATAGCCGGTAATGAGTATGATAATGCAGAAATTGCTCTCAGGGTAGGTCAGAATTTGGTTGAAAATAGTGTGGTTACTTTGCCGTATGAACCTACTAAAGAAGGTAAGAATCAATGGGGCATTGAATTTTTGACTGATGATAGACGTGGTGAGATGTTTGTTAATGCTCTTAACTATTTAGGAACACAAGTGTTAAGAGGTTTACTGACTCCAGAAAGAGTTATGACCCAGGACTTGTCTACTGGAAGTTTCAGTATGGCTTCTTCTCACGCTGAAATATTTTTGTTGAGCCAAGAGGGTTTGATCGCCGAAATGGAAGATGCAATTAATACCCAATTGATTCCACAATTAATTGAATTTAATTTTAAACCAAAAGTCCAAATAGATTGTCATGTTGATATTGAGCAAATACAATATGATAGGAAGAAAATTCTAAAAGAGATACTTATTGAGATTATAAGGAATTTAAACAATTTGGTAAGGGAAGGGAAACATCCAACATCTATTCCTAGTATGGTCGATATGTGTAATGTATTAGGGGTCCCAATCAAGGTGTTTGAAGAAGAATATTATGATTCAGGAGTTCCCAAGGAAGAGACTGGAGGAAATGGGAAGACTGTGGATAATAAAGGAAAGAAAATAATAAAACGTCAACCGGTGACACAGGAGGTAATTAAAGAATGACAATTCGCAGAACAAATCATCCGATAATTAGAGACCTACAGGAAATTGGATTGCTGTCAACAGATGCAGCCCCAAAAATTGAAGGTCCGTTCCAAACTTTTACAGAAGCTTTTGCTGGCGATGCCAGTGGTGCCACAAAAACACTGGCCCAGACAGTGACCGATGTTGTTTCGGTTATGACTATTCCAATAGCTGCTGGAACT
>Ga0180008_1002241_pt1 | contig 10677 bp, 9 predicted proteins | sample MM_PW_MetaG_FD_121121 | JGI IMG/M metagenome (GOLD analysis project Ga0180008, IMG submission 121121) | Groundwater microbial communities from the Aspo Hard Rock Laboratory (HRL) deep subsurface site, Sweden - MM_PW_MetaG | ecosystem: Environmental > Aquatic > Deep subsurface > Groundwater... | reverse complement strand
CTCCTTGATAGTATAGGATTTTTGATAGGCCACCAAATTTTAAACACAGGGTCATTCCATTTTATTGCAAATTGCCTTGATGGATCATAGTAAAAAGATTGTTTATAGTGAAAAATTGATTTTTCACTTAAACACAGGTGCCCATTACCATATTTTGGAGGAACTAACACTTGATGTTTATTACTATCTGACAGTACAAATGACTCCCACTTTCCAAAATGCCCTGACTCCTTATCGTAGTTAACCACGACAAGATAGAACTTTCCATGTAGACAAGAGATCAATTTCCATGTGCACTTATCACCATGTATTCCTTTAAGTACTCCTTTAGTGGCAATAGAGATATCATCCTCTACAAAATCAATATCGATGCCATTTGTCTTATATAACTCTTTGTTATATAATTCTACATACTCTCCACGATGATCCTCAAAACTACCAAGTTTTATTAAGAGAACCTTATCTAATGATGTTCTTTCAATCTGCAAAATAGTTTTTCCTCCTTAGATATTCATCCTGATTTTTAACAAACCATTCCCAAGTTTCTTGTAATCCCATGAAAAGATCAGTTGTTGGATTATAATGTATGATTTCCTTGGCAAGTGAAATATCCATAACTCTCTTTGGAAAACCAGAAGGTTTTGTAGTATCAAATTCATAATTAAAATCAATAAAGCTGTGGAGAGTTTCCACCAACTCTTTTATAGTAACACCAACGCCACTTCCTAAATTAACAAATGGATGATCACCTGTGCCATAATATAAAGCAAGAATAATACCTTCAGCAATATCTCTACTATAAGCAAAATCCCTAACTGCTGAACCATCCCCCCAAACAACGACAGGATCTTCCTTATTATAAATCCTTGACATAAGTGTTGGTATTACCATTGCATTGTTTGGATCGAAGTTATCACCTGGGCCAAATACATTTGCGGGACGAACCACAGAAAAATTGTTTAATCCATATTGTATCTTGTAGGCTTGAATCTGCATTTCTGCCATTCGCTTGGCCCAACCCGGAAACATATCCATAGGAGGTCCATCATTTCCCATATCCTCTTTAAAAATCTCTGCACTTGGGTATGCCCCAATCGAACTTGTATATACAACCTTCTCTACTTTATTCAGACGGCAAGCTTCCAAAACATTAGTATTGAACATAAGAAGTGGAACAAAGAAGCTGGCGGGTTTTGACTTCGTTACCTCAATAGAACCTTTTATTCCTGCAAGATGGAATACAAAATCTCTTCCTTTAGTCAACAATTTGCACACAGAAAAGTCTGTGAGATCAGCAGAAATATGTGTAGCACGATCATCTACTATAATATCATCTAACGAAACAACTACCACATTTGCATAGACATCACAAAGTATTCTAACTACCTCTCTTCCAATCAAACCAGTGCCGCCTGTAACCAAACACCGGCTATTTCTAAAACTTTCTAAGACTCTATCTTCTATCATTTTCCTCCTAACTTACTTTATAATCAGGATATTTTATACGGAAGTCCCTTATTGCTTTTGTAACACTTAAAGTTTGCCTGCCTTTTTCTATGGTAATTAAGTGCTTCTGATGTCTTAGATACTCAAATTTCCGAACATATTCATCCAATTCCTGCAATTCCATATTGTATGGCTTAAAGAAAAAATGGGAAGCGTCGTTTAGGATACGCTGATGCCAATCTGATTTGCGCCATAAATCACTCTTCTCACCAGTAGTTTTAACAAATAAATTATCACGCTGAAGTTGTTCAAAGAGTTTCGTACCGGGGAAAGGTGTTGCAACTGACACTTTAAAGTCATCAATATCTAGTATTTCTATCATTTCATATGTTTCATCCAATGTTTCTTTTGTTTCCTCCGGCATACCCATTATGAAAAAACCAAGTATATGGATATGGGGGTATCTTCTAAATGATTTCACAACACGAAAGATTGTTTCATTTGATAGATGTTTGTTCATAACCTTGTTTCTTATAAAATCAGAACCACTTTCGATGGCAAGGAAACAATATATAAAACCTGCCTGAGCAAGTAGATCAATTGCCTCATCATCAAGGGTGTTCGTCATAATTCCATTAGGTATATCAAAAGAAAGGTGCAACTTGGCATTGATAATATACTTGCAAATTTGTTTGATCCTTTTATTATCAAGTGAAAAATTATCATCCATTATATTAAAATAACGTACATTATGGTCCCTATATAGATATTCGATCTCTTGGAACACGTCTTCGGCGCTTCGTGCACGGAACTTTGCACCCATAACAAGATGCATACCACAAAAGCTACATTTGAATGGACAACTTCTGCTTGTTAAAATTGGTACTGATGTACCTATATTAATTTTTTTTGGGTTGTACCAATCACTGGAATCAAGCTTATAATCTCCAAAGTTGAATAGGCTGTATGCTGGTCGTGCCAACTCATCAAGTTTTTTAATATAACATTTTTTCTCACTAACAATAACTTGTTCTTGCTGGTTTTTGAAAGCAAGTCCATCAATACTACTCCACTGGTCCTTATCAAGCGTCAGTATCTTTTCTAAAGTTGTTTCCCCTTCCCCAAGCACGATTGCGTCAATATTAGGACAGTTTAACAAAATCTCCTTATGGAAAATTGTTGGGTGCATACCCCCAAGAATAGTCGTAGAGGAGGGATTTACACTTTTTATAGCGTCAACAATATTAAAAACCATCTCAATTTGCCCAGAAAATAAACAAGTTACCCCAACAAAGTCAGGCAATAGCCGTCCAACTTCTTCTTTAACCGCTTCGCAGTATGAGAACTCCCCTGTTTTTCCTGAAAGAGAAAATTTCTTTTGGGCTACATTTAGATCAAGAATGTGTGTATCCACAATTAATCTTGTAGTCCCTGACAAATACAATAATGAAAGGGGCAGTAGATAATAGAAGGCACTCCTAATTTGGTCAGAATTCGGTGGGTTAATTAATAAAATTGATTTCATTTGTTTTCCTCCAATTATTTTATGTATGCAGGGATAGAAGCCTCTTGCCCATACGCAATAATCCATGCCCAATAACGCATTCTGCCATGAGTAAGGTCATAGTCATAATACCCAGAATTGTCTTCAGACAAAATCAGCTCAATGGGCCTCAACATCGAACCCTGCTTCAACTCCTCAGCTATAATAACAGGTGAAGGTTGAACGTTCATTTTGTTAGTTATAGCATCCTCAATAGTTGTGTAAATACGATGTGTTTCATCAGCATCTTCATTGAGTATACGTATACGTTTTGTAGGAACAAGCACTGGTTCACGAAAGAAAGCCATGCTTAGTATCTCAATATCGTCTTCTTCCAAGATAAACTGTGTAGCCTGCCCATTCTCCCTGATGTGTGCCAAACTCATCGTTTGTGTAAGCGCAACAACATTCTTATGTGATATTATCCAGTTCAGAAATATTTGGGGTGTAGTTACAGCATACTTCTCACACATACAATCAAGTATTGTTTTCTCTTGCTTACCAAAACACCAGTTACATCGGCTCAAAGGACTGTAAGCTATTAACGTCAGTTCTTTGTTTACACAATAGGGTAGAATCTCCTTCTCAATATACCGATTTGAAAGGCTATATTCTGCCTGCATTGAAACAATTTTATCATCGGAAAGTTTACACGCTTCCCTGAGTTGTTGATAGGTGAGATTACTGACACCAATGAATCTTACCTTGCCCTGTTCGACAAGTTTCAACATCCCTTCCAACGTTTCTGAAAGAGGTATCTGAGGATTTGGCCAGTGTATCTGATAAAGATCAATCCAATCCGTTTGGAGCCTCTTCAAGCTCATCTCGGCTGCCTTCATGACACCAGTAAAGGTATTATTTTCTGGTTTGAATTTGTTACTGATAAAAACTTTATCCCGTATTCCCTTGAGTGCTTTACCAAGCACTTCTTCAGCATGGCCATCTTCGTAATCTTCAGCAGTATCAAGAAATGTAATGCCCTCTTCAATGCCAGCATGAATAACAGCAATACGATCACTGATTCTTTCATGGGTCGTACCAATATAACCACCCGCACCAATTGTTCCTTGACCTATGGCCGATATGGTTACTGTAGAATTTCCTAAATTTTTATATATCACTTCACACCTTATTGCGGGGTGTTGGACGCCATACTGTTAACGAGTACGAATCATGAAACATACTACCAAAATACACTCTTCGTAGTTCTATAATCTCAATCTGGCGTTCCTCTTCAAGCTCCCGTAACCTGCCAAGATACCCATCAAGGTAGTTTCTTTTCCTGTCATATATCATGGCCAGACAATCACTGAGATTATTTTCATCATATAGTTCCATCATAGACTCTATATGAAATACCAAAATAGGCCCTTTGTTAATGAGGAACTGAAGAAAAGGCTCATAATTCCTACCAAGTTGCTCCATTGTCCCAATAGTAATGACACCTGATTTTTTTGTGAGCGAAAGATTATAATCAGGAGAAAAGAGATTGAAAATATGCCCTTGGAGCCCCCACCCCTTGTCGTGAACCAGCTTGTCAATTATTTTTATTGAAGCCTCAGCCCAATCAATGCCATGAATCTCTTTATCAGGAAAAAGTTCTGCAAGAACAGGTAAATGTTGGCACGAACCACATCCAAACTCATAAATGGCATCTGTGTCCGTCAAATATTTTATGAATGCCCAACGCCGGTAAATATCAATGAGGTCAAATTCAAAATTTGGATTGTGGGGTTCTATGTATTCTCTTCCCAATCTCAAGACTTTCTTCTCTTGAAGGAATTTTGGCATCAAATTAGAAACGTCTTTTGATTTTTCATATTCTTCAAGGTTTTCATTCCAACCTTTTTCCCAGATATACTTTTTATCCTCTCCAGATACCCATAGCTCACCAGATTCTATACGCAGGATGATTCTTCGAATTACTTCGTCCCTCTGTGCTCCCTCTAGTCTTTTGTAACTAAAATCCTTGGACTTTAGGATTTCCTTGCAATCATCTGATAGATCCTTTTCTTCGATTCCAAAACAGAGGGAGAGATCATCACTGGTGATACTATAAAATGATTCCTCAGAGTCTGGCGAAGTTTTTTTCAATCGGCTGAGAATGGGAGAATACCATTTCCCACTATCCTGACTCAGGAAGGTTGCCTTCTGATTACAAGGCTCTGATTCACCAAACTTATCCATCAGCACGTTTCTCACATGATTTCTGAGGCCATTTAAGTCTTGAGCAAAATCAAGGAGTTCACTATAATGTGCAGGTGAAATCTGCATAAGATCCTTGTTCGTCCAAACAAGAAGGTTTGCTTGGGCAAGGAGAACTAATAGCCCAACAACCACCCCTGTCTGCTTAATGTTTTTTTCTTGTATAATTGCATCGACATCTTGGGAGATTTTATGAGTCTCTCCAACGATAACATCCCTTCTCGCTCCCTTGAAGAAGACTTCCTTTATCTGATTTATCGTTAGTGTATCAACAAGGTCGGTAAGTAGGTAGGCATATTGGTGTTTTTCAGTTATAGGTGAGTCTGGGGATGTAAGAGGCTGGCAATCTGCTTGCGTTTCTTGGAGGATGCTGAGCTTCCAACCTTCGAGATCTTCCGTATCTATATTCGTCTTTGCCAAGGAACGTTCTTTGCTATCTGCTCCTTCAAAAAGATTATTCTTCAACTGATTACGAAGCCCGTTCAATTGATGACTAAGCTTCAGGTGTTCCTCAAACGAGGATGAGTCGATCACCATCCGCTCTTTTTCTTTCCAAATATGGAGGTTGATCTGAGCAAGAGCAATGACAAGTCTGAGAAACCATGACGTTATTGTTGGCTGACCAATATGGAGGAAGATTCCATCAAGTTCATCTTCGATCCTCTGAATCTCTCCTCCAAAGCTTTCTTTTCCTGAAGAGATAAGGACTTCCTTAATCTGATCAACGCTTAGACGGTCAATCAGCTCCGAAATAGATGGGGTAATATTTCTATCCATGAAGTTCCTTTCCCCTTCGGTCCGCCAGCGTTTTATGACTGAGATACCATTCCATGGTCCTTTTTATTCCTTCTTTAAGTGATGTCCTGGCTTCAAACCCAAGGACTTCTTTTGCCCGTTCAATGGCGAGCACCCTAACCTTGTCACCTGTGGGCCTTGTTTCATCCCATTCTATTTTGGGCCTCATGGGCAGAAAGTCTGCGATTGTTTCAGCTATTGTTCTAATTGTCGTCCTTGCACCACTACCCAGATTGATCGGCAGACAAGAAGGGGCTTCAGCAAGGGCGATGAGCATTCCCTCCACGACATCTTCCGAATAGATAAAATCCCTGACAGCACTTCCATCACCTGCAATTTTTATTGGATTCTCCCCATTCACCATGCGGGCAATCAGGGCGGGGATCACCTGGGCAGTGTGGGGATCGAAATCATCAAATGGGCCATAGACATTGGAAGGTCTTACAATACGAACGGCATCCCATCCATATTCGTGGAGATAAGCCTCGGCCTGTGCCTCGCCTGTACGCTTACAAATACCAGTGTAACGGTCATTTGCCTGTGGTGGACCACTCCACATATCATCTTCATACCGAACGTCAAGGGCTGGGTATTCACAGATGCTCCCTACATAGAGGTATCTCGAAACACCACACCTGAAAGCAGCCTCCATCATATTAGTGTTGCATAGAATCATAGGCACAAAAGCGCTTGCTACCTTTGACAATCCTATCTGAGTATTTCCCTTTACAGCCATTAGGTGGATAACATAGTCTTTACCTTTAGCATTCTCCAAACATGTTTCATAATTTTGGAGATCACCATACACAAATATGGGCACATCACCAAGCACCTGCTGAGCACGGTCAATGCTATCAATGGAGACAACCGTAACAATGGCATTTGATTCGATAAGCTTCTTAACAGCAAGAGAACCGATTGTGCCTGTTCCTCCCGTAACAAGAACTTTTTTACCTTTGTAAAAGCTTGCAATATTCATTGAACATCCCTCACATCTTTGACAATTACTGGTATTTGAACATCTACTCCGTAGGCAATGACCCAAGCCCAATACCTGAGCTTACCTTCAACGACTTCATATGAACCAGCACATATTTTTATGGGTTTCAGGATTTCACCTGACTTGATCTGAAGGGCAAGTTCAGTCGGGCTTGGCGTCAGCCCATAATTATTTTCATAGGCTTCTTCCAGAGTCGTGTAAATCTTTTGTGAATCGTCTTTTCTTATCCACATTAGTGATGCCTGGATATTCTTTACTTCACTGACGAAGATTGAGGATATTGTTGTAAGGTCTTCAGGCACTACAGTCAAGTCACCGGTTTTTGCATTATCTAAGAGATGCTGTTCATTGGAGGTATGTGTTAGTACCAAAGTACCTTGATGCCTAGTCAACCATGAAAGTATCAGTTGAGCGACGGAAAAGGAATATTTCTTAGCGATCTCATTTAATTTGGCTAAACGATCATCTTTTCTACCAAGCTTGCTATTCGCAAACGGGCTGTAACCAATAAACGTCATCCTGTTTTCTTTGCAAAATGGGATAAAGTAGGACTCGGCTGTTCGATCAAGAAGGTTGTATTCTTGTTGAATGGATATAAGATGTCCTTTCAAGATGGATGATTGGGCTTTTACTGCTTCTCCGATGGTACAATTGCACAATCCAATATACCTTACCTTACCATCATGAATAAGTGTTTCCATTGCACGTAGTGTTTCTTCCATTGGGATTTGTGGATTTGGCCAATGTGACTGAAATAGGTCTATCCTGTCTGTTTTTAGTCTAATAAGACTTTGCTCTGCAGATTCTATAACATCCACGTAAGAACTCTTTTCCGGTGGAAATTTTGTGGCAATAAAAACCTGCTCCCTAATACCTGAAATAGCTCTCCCAACAGCCCCCTCTGCTTTTCCTAACCCATAATCATGGGCAACATCAATGAATGTCATGCCCAAATCCACACCAAGACGGATCAACCTTTCGTCTTCGCCATCGTAAGATGCTGTTTTTGCAGCATTACCTACTCCCTTCCCCATGCCAAGTCCTACAATAGGGATTTTTTCAGATGATGTTCCTATAAATATATATTTCATTATATTAAACACCCTCCCATCATCTGCTGTTCAACCCATTCTCTGTCAGTCGAGTATTTAAAACAAAACTGATCACCAGCATTCCATTTAGTAGTTGGAATATAAATACCCCCATCGATCAACGCTGAGCAAACCTTATCCGCCAGTCCCCCATTAGCAACATTATCTTCCAGAATAAATAATTCCTTGTAGTTACGTATTAAAGTAATAAATAATTTTGTAGGAAACGGTTTTAAGCGGTAAACATCAAGCACACCTATTAAACGATCTTCTTTTTCTAATAAAGTATTTGATATTTTCAATGCTCTATGCACCATCATTCCAGAAGAAATAATACACATATTATTCCCTTTACAAAGCTGAGCAACACCCTCATCAGGTAAAAAATGAGCAGGATACAGATCAGGAACCACGCCTTTTTCAATACGGAAATATTTTGGACCAGACTCAATAAAACCTAGCTTAGCAAAAGCAGCAGTATTGACCGCATCAGAGCAATTATAAATTTTGAAATTTGGTATGGTAGACATGATAGCAATATCTTGTGTACCATGATGAGTAAAACCATCTGTGCAGTAAGTAAAACCAGCACCCACACCTACTATATTAATATGTAAATTCATGCTAGCAATATCTACATTGATTTGTTCAAGGCATCTGAGAATAATAAAATTAATAATACCATACACATAAACAATCTTACCAGACAAAGCAAGCCCGGCAGCTACACTAATCAGATTCTGTTCTGCAATTCCAACATTGAGATATTGTTTTGGAAAATCATTCCTGATCTTATCGACACCAAAAGCACCATGATCTGCTGTTACCAACAATACATTTTTATTTTCTTTGATCACATCATAAAGAGAAGCGAAAAAAGCATCACGCATATCGGTCATTTAAAAGCTCCTCTCTTGCTTTTTTGTAGACTTCTTTAGATATTCCACCATGGTGCCAACCTGCTATATTTTCCATAAAAGACACACCTTTTCCTTTTATAGTGTTGGCGATAATAACTTTAGGTTTTACTGTTATATAATTTAAAGCCGTTATGAGCTGATCGAAATCATGTCCATCAATAACATCACAAGACCATCCAAATGAATGAAATTTCTCTATTAAGGGATCTAACTTATTAATCTCTTCTGTATTGCCATGAATACATAAATAGTTACGGTCAACAATAGCTGTTAAATTAGTTAACTTATGGTGAGCAGCGAACATTGCTGCTTCCCATATAGAACCTTCATAGCACTCGCCATCCCCCAACAAAACATAGGTATTAAAATCATTACCATCTAACTTAGCAGCATACGCAATACCTGCACCAATACCAAGACCATGCCCCAATGAACCACTATTCACTTCAACGCCAGGTATATACATATCAGGATGTTCACCTAATAAACCACAATCGTTAAATCCCTCCAACTCAATAGGATCAAAAAACCTTAGATCAGCTAAAATAGTGTACAAAGCAACAGCAGCATGCCCTTTACTCAAAATGAACCTGTCCCGCTGTTTCCATTTAGGATTAAGAACAGTGTACTTTAGAACACCACTATAGTACAAAGCAACAAGTATTTCAACACAAGAGAAAGCACCACCTATGTGCCCCTTACCTACAGACTGTAAAGTATCTAAAATACTGAGCCTTATGTCTGCTGACTTCCGAATCAAATTATTGATTTTCATAATATCCTAGAAAAAAGAAAACGACTTACAATAGCAATTGTCAAACCAGTATATATTTCCCCTCTGATAATCTTATTTTTGACTTCCTCAAACGGGATACATTCAACACAATCTATTTCCTTATCATGAGAGCCTCTCTTTTTAAACTCGTTCTGTGAAATATCAATATGATATATTCTATCTAAAATAGGGCATCTCGATGAGTTTGTAATAGGAGCCAACAACTGAAGGCGATCAAGATCATCTATTATAATACCTGTCTCTTCTCGCAACTCTCTTGCTGCGGCATTCAAGGGTGCTTCTAATTCTTCTGCATTACCCGCAGGTAATTCAAGTGGGCTATCAGCAAGTACAGGGCGCTTCACTCTTACCATAACAATAGAATGATTGCTTACTATTGGTAGAATAGCAACCTGTGCATGAGTAAACTCCATTGTGTAATAACCACCCCTATTCTTGATACGAAACCATGGATTGCTATAAACTGTGGAAACAGGTTTTAGGGAATGACACTGAGGAACTGTCATTCTGAAATCATCTGCCGAACTATACATAATCCTCTTTTATCCTTTTAATAATACTTTCCTGATCCAAATTATTCACTTTATATAAATGCTCTCTATTCCCAACATCAAAAACATATTTATCCTCAAAACCAAATTTAGTCATCCCAATAAAGAATTTGTTTGAAAAACACAAATGCTCAATAACGGTATCAAGTCCACCTTTGTTGATGAAAGCCTCATCCATAGTGACAATATGTTCATAATGACTCAATATGTCCAATAACATCTTGTTATTAAATGGCTTTAAAAAAAACTGGTCAACTACACCGACACTAATACCATCTTGTGCTAATAGATCTGCTATCTTCAATGCAAGATGTGTCATATATCCTGCGG
>Ga0180008_1002240_pt1 | contig 10680 bp, 26 predicted proteins | sample MM_PW_MetaG_FD_121121 | JGI IMG/M metagenome (GOLD analysis project Ga0180008, IMG submission 121121) | Groundwater microbial communities from the Aspo Hard Rock Laboratory (HRL) deep subsurface site, Sweden - MM_PW_MetaG | ecosystem: Environmental > Aquatic > Deep subsurface > Groundwater... | reverse complement strand
GGGCTACAGCGAAGAAGTGGCTTGAGCTCATAGATTATATTCAGAATCAGGATGAACTTCAGATCCTTAAGGTTACTCGAGGTAATCTGGAATACAGTAGGAAAGGGAAAAAGGGGAGGCCTTCCAAATCATGACCCGCAGATCTCCTAAGGAAATCATCGACGCGATTTATAACGCCCTCTTCGAGAGGAGATGTTCATCGATTCCACATATCGCCGAGTATGCGGGCCTGGATTACAGGACGGCAAAACGCTATCTTGAATTGATAACTCACATTCAGAGCAAGCCCGATGTGCCGTGGCTGATAATCGAGAATTTCGCGGATGCCTCAGGGACTCACGTCGGATATCGTCGAGCTACGAAGAGGAGGCCAAAGAAATGACTCACCCTCATATTGCCTCCGTGCTTCGGTCACTGGAAAACTGGAAGGGCCAGCCTGCACGCTCGATGTTCGTGAATGATGAGCGTTACATGATGGTTGAGGTCAGCATCACGGCCATTCAGGAACTCATTGATCTGCTGGAGGATGTTGAACACGGCGTTCGGGGAACTGGAGGAGTCCTAGATGACTGACTTGGATATCGCTAAACTTGCTGAGGATCTGGAGATAACGGATATGCCGGGGGATCTCAGAGTGATTTTGGAGAAATATGTTGCCCTGCATACCTTGGCCTCGAATTGTCTTTCTAAGGATGTCACCTCCGGCATGGGATTGAATAAGGAAGTCTTCGGCTGGTTGGAACGTGATTGGGAAGGTGGAGACGAGGAATATGATCCAATCTGCGAAAATTGTTACAGAGATGTAACCGGTGATGAAGATGAGTGAAATTAAGAGGCCGAGGGTGTGGCCTGCTGGCTCCGGGGCTAAAACCCCTTACTACGAGCAGCCTGCGATGGATGCTTATCTGGAGATTATTGAGAAACGGGCTGAGGTCCTCAGTCTCCTATTCGGCGATGAGGGTGTCAGAACTGAAAATCTCATGAAGATCCAGCTGTGGCGGGATGCGAAGGAGAAACTTGAAGCCATCAAGATACTGGCTCCCGGTTTAATTGACTGGGTTGAACGGGGAGCATCATGGAGTATTAACGAAAGCACTTCGTCAAACGAGTCTGAAATCGAGCGAGAAACCTCGGAATTGGTGGAACAATTCAGGGATCTTCTAGGGTTGAAAGAGGAGGCTGAGGAAAAGCCATGACAGCCTGGGACAAGCTCTGGAAAAAGACGTCGGAAGACGCGGATTGGATGGTCAACAAGGATTGGCTCCTCGAAGTCAAAGCGGAGGGTAATAGCCTTAAACAAAAGCTCGAGGCCTCCAACGATCTTCTCGTGGAATGCCAGGCGGTGCTCACGGAGCTGAAGGATCGGGAGATGTGGCTTTCCACGGCTCCGCTGCTCGAGAAGGTGGAGGCCTTCCTGCGATGAAGATTATGGTGGATAGAGGGGATTTGGAGTATATCCAATCCTTACTGGAGTTGGGAAACGTAGAGGAGGCTCGTGATGCCCTCAACGAGATTCTGGAGAATGCATGATGATGAAGCGCAAAAAGAACATTGAATGGAGCAACCTCTCCTTTAACTGGTTCAGCGGCTGCCTTGGCCCTAACAAGGATGGCGTGCACTGTCCCGGCTGCTATGCGAAGAACATCGCCGAGAATCGGCTGAGGGGGCGGGCTGGATATCCTGAGGATGAACCCTTCAGGCCTACGGTGCACTATGACAAGCTCCGTCTGGAAGGCGGGTGGTCTCAGCATCCGTCGAGGCGGAAGAAGCCAACTATCTACTTCAACGTCGCCATGGGGGATTGGCTGCTCGCGCCCGGGGAGGCGTTGAAGGAAGTGGGGAGGATAATGCAGGATAATCCTCAGCACATCTTCATCACGTTGACGAAGCTCTACGGTGACCTGTGGAAGATCCCGTCGATCTTCGATGACGGCATTATCCCGGAGAATGTCTGGGTGGGCATCAGCATCTGCACCCGGGATCATCTCTGGGGATTGCCGAAGCTTCTGGACATAGATTGTGCGGTCAGGCTCCTCAGCATGGAGCCGATGATGCAGGATCTCAGCTTCATCGAGTTGGATGACATCGACTGGTTGATTATTGGCGCGCGCACGAGGCAGGGGTCGATCCCCGGATTCATGCCCAAATGGCGCTGGGTGACGAAGCTGGTAGCCAAGGCCCGGAAGCAGAAGATCAGTGTCTTCCTGAAGCCGAATCTATGCTATGAGCCATGGTATCCATTATTAAGAACATCGGGTCCGATTGAGGAGATGCCATTTCACCTGATGTCTGAGAAATCAGTTTGGCATGAGGCGGTAGCATGACCAGACTTGTCCGTATCGCCGTGGATCTGGATTCGGCTCAATTCATCATCGAGAGAGGCAGCTTCGTGAAAGGGGGAACTGCGCTCTCCGGGAAGGATGCTATAGAACTGGAGGCCCTGCGCCAGCAGCTGGAGCCTTACGGCGGGGACTTCACATCTTTCAAGGAGGTTCCCCCCGAAGATGTCGAGAAGATCGTTGAGGCGAAGAGGCGTCTAGCCACCCTCGAGAGGTTGGCTGCCTCGGAGGAGCATCTGATCTGGACTCCAATGGACGATGTGCGGACTGTGGTCTTGATATCGACGCCGGAGGCTCTCCCCATCTACGTCGAGAATATACCGTCGGAATGGATTGAGAAGCTGCTCAGCCAGCAGATGATCATCGAGAAGCCCCAGATCTATGTTGGCGGCGGTGGCGCCCCCGTCTCGAGGGAAGCGTCTCCCCCGACGTCCGGATACCCCAGAGATCCAAACCTGTCGGAGAGGGGAAATCTCGTCCGTGAGATTATCTGGAACCTGTATCCTAAGAACATGGAATTACTCGAGATCTCTGAGAATGCCAAAATCATCAACTTGTTTCCCACGGATTGGCTCGATGAAAAGTGGAGTCCAATCGACAAGGCTCTGAAGAGCCGATTCAAGGATGCGCAATGGATATCCAAAGGCGCCGGAGATAAAAAGGCTCACTGGGAGGTTCCGCAGTGAGGCAGCATTCAATCCGCTTTGAGGTTTTGCTTGCCATGCTCAAGTATCTGGAGGATATGCCCCCTCAGAGCAAAACACAGGTTGTATGCGCCTCAAGGACCACGCCAGCGAAGGCACGGGAAATCTTTGCGGATGCTATGGCTGCCGAATACATTGAACCTAGCGAGATTGAGCCGAGGTGTTACACGATCTCGGGAGCGGGGAAGGAGTTTCTGCGTATTGCTAATCGCTTGTATTTCACGCTTGGATGGGTGTTGAAAGGAGATGAAAAACGATGAGTGAAGACGCAGATATTCGTCTCTGGTGTGACCGGTGTAAGGGCGTTCTTGACCCTGAGACGGCTCCCATGATATGTTTGAAGTGCTACAATGAACTCAAGGAGAAGGCTGAGAAGTTTGATCGTTATGTGGAACACTTAACCTCAATAGAGGAGTATGGTGTTTGGGGGGCAATCAATAAATTGGATAATAAACTTGAAGCCATTGACACTCTGATGAGAAAACAACGCTACATACATGTCCTATCCAATGGTCAGTATTCCATTGAACCTTTATTCCCCTCTGATGGAGATAAACTTGTGTCAGCTATCATGATGATCCTGTTTCCCGATGAGAAGATTCTGGAGGCTTCTGCATGATTGAAGTGAATCTCACAAAGAAGCAGTACGACCGCCTACCCTACAAGACGACAACCATCTCTAAAGGGAAAACCTACGGCGAAATAATCGGCTTGCTTGAAACTCATGGGATACAGGACTACCAGTGGACCCGCTTCCAAGGCACTGATCAACTGGCCTTCCCTATTACGGTGGAAAGGAAGGGTGTGGAACAGAAGTTCGGGGTTAGGTTGACTGTGCCTAAGCTGATGTATCCAATGAGATTGGGAAGAGGAAGAAACGCTCCTAAGAGGATCACGTACTTGGAGAACGTGTCCTGGCGCATCTTCTGGTGGCACCTAAAATCGAAGCTGGAAGCCATTGAATTCGGCATAAGCGACGAGGTGAAGGAGTTCATGTATAACATTCACTACGCGCTTCCTGATGGAACTGAGGTAAGTCTGGGGGAAACCCTGATTGAAAACGCAGATCAGCTTGCGAAGCTCTCAGCTCTGGAGGATAAGCGGGTTGTAGAGGCAGAAGTCAAGTATCCCGAGATTGAGGCAGATGAGGAGAAAAATGAATGAGTGATGAAGCGGGTGTGAAGGACCGATTCGATGAGGTCGAGGGGCTCCGTTTTTACGGCATCATCAGGATGAAGGCCGAGGTCCGTAAGAAGGGCGTCGACCCCAAGTACACTGACAAGGTGGAGATCACCATGGAGCGTGGCTTCGTAGCCGGGGATCCGGAGGAGCTGGCTTCGAGGGCCAAGGGCGCCCTCGACAGCATCCTGAAGGAGCAGAAGCGAGCCCTCGAGGGAGATGTCAAGGATGCTAACGACGATAACGCTGATAACGCGGAGGAGACGCCGCGATGAGCATACTCCTAGGATTTGAGGTGGGATCCGGGAAGGAGGTTTACCTTCCCCCAGGACACACCGTCATCACGGGTATGACTCAGTTCGCCGGGAAATGCCTGTTCCCGATGAAGATGACGAGGAGTCAGATCGCTCTCGGCATCAGGTTGACGACGAAGGATGGCTACTTCAACGGGGCCTTCAACAAGCTGAGGAAGAATAAACTGATCATCTCGGCGGGTGGAGATGACTGGATACTTTCGGAGGGTCCTCCTTGATTTGCCGTGAATGCGGGTCATCGGATATTCAGGTCACCTCCGATAAGGGTCCCAATGAGGAACCGATAGACCTTTTTGTTGAATGCCGGAAATGCGGGGCCAAGTACACGGAGAAGTTCGGCTGGAAACCGGGGGAATTTCACGGGATACTCGGTCAGCTGAGGTCTTTCGATGCTAAAAAAGATGAATGGAGGATATTCAAGGGATTCGTCAATCTACTAATGATGATAGCGGGGGGTCTGCTCGCGCTGAGTGTCTATCAATGGGACTTGATATTATTCGCGATTTCTCTTGTATTGGCTGTTGGAGTAATTCAATTATCGGTTCTAATAGGCTTCATTGATGATGTTCTTGAGGGGGCTTCATGATGGCTGAGGAGTGGGAAAACACGAAGAGAACACTCCTCTATTATGAGGAAGAACCTGACAATTGGGGCATGAATTTCCCAGTTATGATATGTTAGTCAATGCAGCTTTCGCCCGAACTGAGAAGGATGGAGGAGATTGAATAATGCCAATGACTGAAAAAATGAAAACCATACTGATGTATTGTCCGACAACTAAGCGAGAAGAATTTCAGGAGATTCTCCGGGAAGACGATGACGGCATGTACCTGAAATGTGTGGGATGTGGTAAAACTTATGGAAAGGAGATCGGTGAACTGTATTAAATGTGACTTCAATCCACGGGATGATGAAGATGAATGATAAAGAATGGTGGTTTGAATTCCGATGCCCGAAATGCGGGCATCAGCCGCATCCTCTTCCATTGACCACCCTCGACACGGAAGAGCATCTTTGGTGTCCTCGCTGCGAAGAAGTTGTAGCGACGCGTCCCCAAGAACATGTGGGCGACATATCTTACATCTCCTCTTATAATCTCACCATAGCCTCGAAATTGATGGTGCTGGAGGCAGGTGAATAGATGCCGACATCTGGTAAGATTCTGCGCTACCGGGAGAACCTGACCCTCAAGGAGATGCAGGGGAAGCTGCAGGGATACGAGTATGTCCTCGACGTCGATGATGGGGAATATCAAGGAGACCTGGTGTCGAACATCGAGCATCTGATGATCGGCGATGAGGAGCTCGCCGGCCTCTTCCGCTTCGACACGCTGACGTCTGTCCACCACCGCTCCGGTATCAAGGTCTTCGCGAAGACCACGGATGCGCCCTTCATCTTCCTGAAGTATGAGGGGGAGATCCTGCTGGTGGTGCGTGCGAAGAAGTCGATTGCGAATTCAGTAGCCAACTCGCTGAGCATGATACTGCACAGGGAACTCGGGGCCATCACGGAGATCACGCTGGACTCAGAGGCTCTCGAGGAGTTCTGTTCAAGGGCGGAGACTACGAAGGTGCTGCTGCTGCAGGACCTCACGATCCCCAACTTGAATAAGCTGACGCTTTACGGAGGCGACGTGCTGCAGACGGATCTTCATGGCGAGTTCCGTGGCGAGGGGGTGCCCCACTACTTTGTGGCGAAGACGAAGAGCGGTCACACCGTCGGCATCGTCGACGATGCGTCGGTGACGATGTTTGATTCCGTCGACTCCTCCCAATATCAGGCCTTCCTCGAGGAGGAGATCTTCCCGATGCTCAGGGGGCGAGCATGGTAATGTCTGAGATGCCGGCTGACAGGTATCTGGAATTCTACGATGCAATGTTCAGGAAGGATCATTTCAAGGTGAGGACGCCATGGTATGCGCTCAGGAACAAACAGTTACTCAGCATGGTCAAAGGCCTCAAATTCAAGAGGGTCTTCGAGTTCGCCGGTGCCACTGGATTGCTCAGCGGAATGCTTCTCGACGAACATCCTGAGATTGAACACTGCCTCTTCAGCGATCTCAGCCCTACCGCCTGCAAGCTCACGGAGCGTTTTCTGAAGAGGCATCTGGACAGGCTGACGATCAAGCCCATCGACATCGTCAAGGAGATTGATGAGATTCCCTGGGAGGAGTTTGACCTCGTCATATCCACGAGTCTCGAGCATCTTCCGAAGGGCGTCGATTTCGAGATCCTGAAGCATCTGCCTGAGGGATGCCGGATACTCTGGAGTCTTGCGACATTTGAGACGGATTCGAAAACACATCTTCATCCATATCCCAGCGTCGACTATGTGGAAGACCGTTTCAAATATTATCTCACGGATGCGTCGATAGCCTGGTGTGATCTCAAAGGAGCCAACAACAGAGCCAGATACTTTTTCCCGGCTGGAAGCCTGCGGGATGTGGATGAGGATATCCGCATCATCACGATGGTGGACCCCGTTATCCTGCTCCTTGGAACTAAACGGAGATCTAAAAAATGGCAGTATCTCAAGGATGACGGATATAGGGGGCGCATCCTCTTTGAAGCACTTGAGTCCTATTTGAAGCCAGGAGATCGCGTGGCGGATATCTGCTGTGGCTATTCGCCCATGGCGAAGCATCTCGTAGATTCGTATCATTGCATGGGATTTGACCTGAACGGGGATGCGATAAAGATTCTGAAAGACCGTTTCCCCGAAGGCGAATGGGTCACCGCCTCCTACACGGAGATGACCCTAAAAGATTTCTCAATTCTTCTTTTGCTCGGAGTGAGCGCCCATCAAATTGAAACGGATTTCCACAAATTTCTGTCTGAAACCCTTGCGTCGAACCATATCCGTCTTATCATGGTTGAGGTGAAGCTGGATTTAGCGGAGCGGCCCTGGATGCAGGCTGCCCTAAGTCTTGAGAAGTTCTTCGGGAAAAAAGGGTATGAACGACTATCCACCGGGGATTATACATATTTGAATATGCAGAGAACTTACACGTTCTGGGGGTTGAAGGATGCCTAGGACCATTGAACTGGATGCGGTGCTGAGGATCAAGATCACCAATGCCGGAGAGAGGAATGTGACGTATGCAGCTGAATTGATTCTCAGCAAAAATGATAAATTCGCTCTGCAGAGGGAACTGCTGACGACGGAATTGACATCGGTGGCGGTGAAGGCCGAATGATACCCGACTCCTTCAAACAAGTGATGGAGGAAGGTGAATGTTGCGTCTGCGGAGGCCCGTTGAAGGGCAGTCACATCAACTTCGTCAACCTGGATAAGATGGTGACATGGCCTTTCCCGGCTTGGGGTAACATCCTGGTGGATGAACCCTGGCAGCGGGCGGTGGCCATCCTCTGTGACAACTGCGTCGATGAGGAGAAGGGAGTGATCAAGGGGGAGGTGAAGAGGGCGCTTGAGATCAGGGATGGCGCCCCGGTTTACCATGACGTCGACGAACTTGAGGATGCCCCAGCCATCACCCAGAAGATGGTCGACGGTGGAGGGATGTTTGAAGATGGCTGAGAAAAAGACCCTGAGGGATCTGAAGGGGTGGAAGGAGCTCTTCCAGATGCGATCTCCGGAGGGGAATCTCTACGCCGTCTACGTCTCCCCCGATGAAAACAGGATGGCTCAGGTGCATGTGGATGATGACGAGGTTTCCCTGATCCTTAACCGGAAGACGAACCATATCGAGTATGCACATCCTAAAACCCTGCTGGGGGCGGAGAGAGTTCTGGGTCATCCGGTCACCATGGAGGAGCTGGAGAAGCATCTGAAGGTGAGTTGAATGACTACCATTGATGTTGAATGCCCCAAATGTGGGTATATAACCCAAGTTAATCCAAATACTAAAAGGTCGAAGGCCAAATTCTGCAGGCATTGCGGCTCACAGATAATGGCTCCACGTATGCCGAAGGCATTAAATGAAGTGAGAGGTTAGAAAACTGTATGGACACTATAGCCCTGTGGGCTACCATGATCTCCGTTTTCTTCGCCGGGATAGCGGTGGGTCTGATGATCGCTGTGTGGTACTCACGGAAGAGAGGGGGATGACATGAGTGACATGGAGGGAGGGCCTTTCAACCCCAAGATATACGAGACTTTCAGGGAATTCCTGAAGCGGCAGAAGGAGAAGATACCTCGTTACCCGGTGGGCACGGAGTTCAAATGCATTCAATGTGGGGAGTGCTGCACTTGGCACTACTTTGAAGCGAACATCGAACCGAATATCCGTGAGAAACTACTCGAATACTCGACGCATCCTCATGGCCTCTGGATGCTGAGGCCTTACGGGATGTCGATAGATATCTATCAGCTTGACCCCGGGTCGATGAAGAAGGAGAACCGTCCCTGGTTTGGAGATCTGATCTCTGCCATTCCCATTCACTTCAGCGCGGAGCTGCCGGAGGATCACCTCGAATATCTTCGGGTCACCGGGCGGATGCATGGCTACTGGGTTCTCGATGATCTGCTGGTCATATACAGTCCCACTGTATGCCGGCATCTGGTCGACGGCGTGGTCTGTGCGATCTACGAGAAGAGGCCCAAGGTCTGCCAGGACTACTGTTGCTGGAGATATCCCGTAGTCCGTTCGGATTCGGTTCGCGTCGAAGCGAAGAGGTGAAATAATGGTGCTGACGTCGCACAACAAAACACAGCTCAAACGAGCGTATAAGAGCCTTCACAACTGGCGAAAGACAATTCTGAAAAGTTTCAGGAAGGTGGGGGAAACAACGTACAGCCATCATCAGGCTAAAAGGGCGGACGAAATGATCAAGAAGGACATGGATCTCCTTATGCACATCGACTCGTTGCTGGAGGCTCTCAACACATTAATTGGCACACCGCTGCCGACGGAGATCCCGGAAGTTAAACCCCTTATTTGGCCCGGTGAAGTGACGCTGCAGAGCGATTTCAGGGTGTCCGAATAGACGTGTCACTTTTACTTGACGCCTCCGCAGGCAACAGGATGTACTGGAAACACAAGCATCCACCTCTCACCGTTTTCATGGATAAGAGGTCCAGGGACTTGGTGATCCCCCCCGACGTCGTCGGAGCCTGGGAAGCCTGTCCATTCAGGGAGGGGGTGTTCAACACGGTGCTCTTCGATCCTCCTCATAACGTGCGGAGCGGCGGCTATGATCCTCGCTTCGCAATGCACCGGAAATACGGGACATGGGCCTCGAAGACTGAAGCCATCATAGCCATCGTCAAGGCGCAGGAGGAGTTCGCGAGGCTGGCTCCCCGTCTCTGCTTCAAGTGGTGTAACACCAGGGATGGCCCGACTCTCTGGGTTTTACTTCCTCTCTTCGAATTCTGGAGGGAGATACACAGACGGATGGAGAAGACGAAGGGGCAGGGAAACGTGCGCGGACGCACCTTCTGGATCACGTTCAAAAGACGAGATCCTCAAACAGCCCTCTCCATCTGAGGAGCTCATCTCGATCCTTCAACACGGCTAGGGCTAGGGCGGACGCCGCCGGTTCTATCAGCTTCTCAGAGGCGTGGCCTCCCCCACCATACTTGTGGAGTATGAGGTGTAGCTCTTCATGAAGCATGGTGTCCAGGAGGAAGAATGCAAACATGGAGGGCCTTTCCTTCTCTTCCTCGAGGGCGATGTTGTATAAGCTGGGTAGATACAGGTTTGCGAACCCTTTTTTCCAGTAAGCACGCCCCAGAAACTTCTTCGAGAAATATATCCTCCAGAGGATTGTCATTGAAAGTCTCTAAGGATCTCCCTCTTCTTTAGTTTCCTGCTTCTATGGAGACGTCTTCTCTGGGATCTGCTGAGGTCCCATCTATTGAAGTCGGCATCATTCCGGATTCTTCTCATGCGCCTAGAAGACCCGGCTCCATCTTGAGATCGGGGTAGCGATCTCCCCTGGGGCGTGCTTCACATCGGTGCCGTATTTCCCGTAGTAATCCCAGAACTCCAGGGCCGGCATCGAATAGGCCCGGCCATCAGCGAAAATCGCGACGAGTTCAATACTCTGGGTGGCAGCCCAGCCGACGAGCTTCATGTTGCAGAGCACTCCCTCTGCGCGCTCCTCCTCAGGGACTTCGGGGAAATGCCTGGCGAAGTTTCGATACAGCTCCCTTTTGAACATCACCAGATAGGTTTTCGCGTTG
>Ga0180008_1002239_pt1 | contig 10680 bp, 20 predicted proteins | sample MM_PW_MetaG_FD_121121 | JGI IMG/M metagenome (GOLD analysis project Ga0180008, IMG submission 121121) | Groundwater microbial communities from the Aspo Hard Rock Laboratory (HRL) deep subsurface site, Sweden - MM_PW_MetaG | ecosystem: Environmental > Aquatic > Deep subsurface > Groundwater... | reverse complement strand
TAAGGATTGTTTAAAACGTGATCCATGAGCACAAAGTCTGCGCCTTTTCCTCGCATTTCGTCCAACTTGTCCCAGATTTTTTTCCAGGACAAAGGTGAGAGCTCAGGATCAGTGGTACACTCCCGAAGTTCCCATTCCCCTGAAATCTTCCTGACAAAAAGGAGCCTTGCTGTACCTTCAGCAGGATCTTTTATCAAATCAAGTACTAGAGACATCGTCATCCTCCCTTTCTTTTGCAGGTATTACTGCATAATAGATTAAGGAAAAAATTCCAAAGAGCGCGCCACCAAGGAAACCCATAGCCGGGTTATGTCCTTTGGAACTCGCGATCATGGAGCATGTTACTCCAAATATTAGAGCAAAAAGGATTACTACTTCCATTATTCTTCATCTCCTTTCATGTAGAGTTCAAACGTAGGAAATCTTGTATATTCTCCCCTGCAGTACAGCTGCTGATCTCTGGTAAGAGCCTTATCGAGATCAGCGCAATCATCGAAATCCCAATTGAATCCTGCTACAGCTTCACAAAAGGCTTTAGCTTCCGCGACGTATTTAAACGACCCGGTTATTTTAAGCCCTGTTGGAATGTGCCAGACTTCATATCCCCACCGAGTTTCCCCCGTGATCCCCAGAAATTCATTGCATTCCGGGAATCTTGCTTTAACTTCTCGTTTACTAAAGAGTAAAATAGTTCCCATTTTCATGGTTGGTCTCCTTTCGTTTTTTTAAAGAGCAAACTAGTGGTATAGGAAACACCCGCCCTTTCACTACCAAACTAGTTGCAACTATTCTTAAACTCCGCTCCCAAAGCTATTCCGAATATGTTCGGTACATGAGCATCTTCCCTCAGCAAGCAACCTCTAGGCAGGTCACCCGCAAAGGAGAAGAATAACTCCAATAAAAGCCAGAGAGCGTCCGTTCGACACGACACTAGTATTATATTGATTCCAGAAGTAAACGTTCCAGCATTAATCCCGCTAAAATACCTTCGTGCAGGGTAAGAGACAGATCAAATGAATGAAGCCCAGCCAGGAACGCCTCTTCTGTGATATCAAAGTGTTCAGGATTATCATACCGGAGCACAGCCCATGCAAGTGATACCCAGCTACTGTACTTTCCATGCTGTTCCCAGAGCTCCTGACAGCGTTCGTTTGTCAGCATAATTTTACCTCTAAGGTTATACTTGTGGGAGTGTGCCAGGAATAACGGTTAAGAGCCCGGAGCATCGACCCTCCTCGAGCCTTCCACACACCACTACAGCCACACACAGTCAACTATACCACTATTTACCAGAAAACACTGAAACTAGTGGTATTAGAGAATAAAAAGTTATTCCTTAAGAACTATAATTATTGCAATAAAAGAACAGATCCACAACAAAATCCAGGTTATTTCCATGAGATTCCTCCAGATTAAAAAAAGAGCCGGATAAGAGAGCCCGTCTCGAGGACGTTTTGCAGCTCTCTTGCAGGATCCCAGAGAAGTAGTGGCAGTGCAGGTACCTACACCCTGTTTACTTGTGGCTTTTTTTGTAAGACTTCTACAGTATAAGGTAGCCGCTAACCTGCTGGGGTAAGTACCAGCACTACCACTACTTTAGATACACATTACCACTAGAAACCAGCTTCTATTTCTAGTGGTATCCCATTGAATACCACTACATTAGCGATAAGCTGTGGGAACTCTTCACGAGCATTCCCTACAGCTTCAAAGCATCCTTCACATACTGGCTCGTATTCGTCAGTGAGAGGATTGTAGAGTTCCTCTGGAGCGGAATCGAGCAGTTGATTACAAACTGTACAGAATTCCATTGGTTGGTCTCCTTTTAGTTTTTTAAAGAGCAATCTAGTTGCCACTAATAAACCTTTTTTCTCAAGCTGTTTACAGCAGCACCGGAGTTCCATGCTCTGGTACCGTCGGACCTGTTCACAGGGTTTTCCAGGTTCGTTTTTGTAAACCTGGAGTACTTATACTCTTTGTGACCAGCTTTGTCCATAGAGCGTCTCTCACGACCTGTCAGAGAGCGCCCACGTAGCTGATTCAAGCGAACGCGTGCTTTCATAGAAAAAACCTCCTTATAGGAGCGGATTAGAGCCAGATTAGAGCGCGTAGAGCCCGATTAGAGCCCGCGCGCGTCAATAACATTTTGAACTATTTTGCGTAAAAAAAACAAAAACTACCAAAAAAATTCTTGGTAGTAAGTAAGCAATTACTCCAGGATTACTAACTAAGTAAGTACTTACTTTTCCGCGACGTCCAGGTCAGTAAGTACTTACTTAGTTATACATGGCAAATAATGAATATAACAAAGGTAAAAAAAGTCCCCATATGAACTATATGGGGACTATTCATTAATGAAGTTGAATAAGAATCAAAAAGATTGAAGCTTAAAATACATGGCGAAGAATGATTTTTGGCGACTTCCCTTTTTTAGTCGACTTTTGATATTCATAATCCAGACAAAGTTTTGCATATAAAGTACTTAATCCGGTTGTTGAACATATACGTCCTTCTGAATCCACGGGTATAACTTTCAACGTTCGGAAAGTATACGCATCCATGGCAATCTTTGTATCCATGACACAAGCCTTTACATTTTCCGTGATAACTTGTGCCTTTTTTACATAGCGCTTTTTCTCTGTTGTTAGCTTTATCGGTGCTACAAATTTGAGAACGCAAGGCTCTGATCCATCCGAATATCGGAATCCGTGTATGTACTTATCTTTGATCACACACGAATCCATATTCACGATAAATCCGGCGGCATTGTCAATAATGCGAGTATCACGAATAGGCATGTATAATTCGTGATCCCTGGATAAACCTTTGTTGTTACGCTCGGCCCGTTTGTTATACTTATCAATCTTCGCAACTGATTCGTCGAGTGCCGCTTGGAATACCGGATTATATGCTTCACCAGCATATTCACGGATGGACTTTGTGAATTGAATAAATACATTCTTACTCATTAGTTGGCTCCTATACCATTTTTAATTTACCTGTTAAGGTAGAATGGTATATCATTGAACTATAAGTAATTCAATGATATACCATTCAAAAATGAATAGTTGAGTTGATTTTAATAACGCATACAGTATCAATTGTATGGTATCCAATCCAGACTTCGAATCTATCCTTGTGTATCAACCTTTAAGGACTTCCATCATCGCAACCACTAGATATTGGTATATGTATCAATCATCTTTCCAACATCTTTAAAACACTGATCCGATGTGTGCTCTCATATTCTTCGAGCCGTATACGTATTATACCACACTTTATACATCATTACAAGCCCGCTGTTTATGCACCTTACAAGGCATCGTAGTAGCATAACCTCTGCAATCCCTGATTAACACTGGCATTCAAACTCGTTTACGTTCAAATCAATACCACTATTTTAAAATAAAAAAACACCCTTAATTATCGGCATGGTTATCAGGTTCCCGACCTCCGCAATGCCTGTTGAATAGTGGGATACAACGCATCCACATCCTGCCATATCAGGCATCCTGGACCTCCTGGACCTCTTGAAACCCGCATCAATACAGGGTTCCCGACCTCCACAACTCCAGTATTCATCAGGCCTACAGATGGTATAGGGGGGTATGGTTAAAATCGGATGCGTCGATTGCGTCCGGGTACCCTAGAAACCACAATCGAAGTAAATTTGCAGTTTTGATACCACTAGTTTCAGTTTTTAAATGAAAAAGCTAAAAACAAATTAAAATTATCTTTTTGATACCACTAGTTTCAGTAAAAAGAAAAAAACTAGCGGTATAGGGACCAACTTACTAGTTTTTTTCTTTTTTTTGTTGCTTTTTTTGGTTAAGTATGGTAAAGTTAGGTCACTATGAGCGCAAAAATACTATACTACGACCTCAACAATCCTACCCAGGTGCTTCGTGAAGGCTGTTTGTTTATTGATCGGGGCAAAGACAGTGTCATATGGGTAGATGATCCTGACAATCCGGGCACTGGGACGCTTTACTACAGGAGCCGATTATACACAAAGCTGCGAAAAGCGAAAGATGGTACTTTGAGTGTTCCAATATGGGATGCTTTTAAGAAATAACCACTACTTTAAGGAGCACAGCCATGAAGCACCACGACGATAAGACTGCTGATAAGCCGATAATATACCCCCGTAAGTGTCCAATTTGCCGTTCAGGGCATAGCGAGGATGCTATGGAGGAAACACTATTATTCCTTAACCAACACGACCGCACCCTCCTGCGGGAGTTTTGCTGCGACTACTTGAAAGTTACTTGTGAAGATAGACTTAGGTTAGAGGGACACATCGACCGCTTCCTTGCAGAGAAGGAGAAACCATGAGTACAGAAGAATCAACATGGCCATTATTTGAGGTATCTATCTACGAGCACCACAATATACACGTGGAAGTGGATGATAGGGAAGAACTGGTGGAAATACGCGCAGGTAAGCTTATACCTGACGGAAATAGTTTTCCTACCCATGCTCATGGGTGTTCAGATCGTGCTGATGTGTCGTGTGAGGACGGAAAACTACTGAACCCGAAGCAATTCCCGATATTTGAAGTACGAGAGCCTTGGGTGAATTATCGTAGTTTTGGAGTAATCAGGATATTCAGGGGAAATGGTGGTATATCCGTTGATGTTTGTGAGGTAACTGGGGAGCTCTTAGTGCTGGTATCTGTGATCGACGGAAATGTAATTCGGAATGCACCGACGAAGTTACGGATTGATTGCGAAACAGGCAGTTTTGAACGGTTTATATAAAACTACCACTACTTTAAGGAGAAACTGATGATGTTTAACTACTTCCTGTTATTTGGCATTTATACTTTTTCAATGATCACCGCATACTTTTGCGGGACGGCAGATACATATCGAACAAGGACTATCCAACTTGGTGGAAAGCCCTCACCAAATCTTACACCGGTTCTGATTGGTGTAGACGTTTTGATTTTTTCTGGAATGCTTTACTGGATACTAGTGGTATAGTAGACTATTATGAGCAAACCACTTACACAATCCGAAGTTGATAACCTCCCAGAAGGTACTCCCGTCACCGTCACTTGGACCGGAGGGAACGGACCTCACAACTACCTCATCGTCAAGAACCGATACGGCGAGTCCTGTACCAACAACATCTACACCGATCGACTCGACTTCGTAGGACCTGAACGACCCTACACTATCGTCTATATGACAATTGTTGAATCTGAAACTCCCTAAAAATTATTTGGAGGGCAGAAAGGAATTATACGGATTAATTGCGAAATAGGCAGTTTTGAACAAATACTTTAATTTTACTACCACTAGTTTGTTAGAATTCGTATTATTTCGTACGCGAGCTGTTTTCTGGCGTCAGTTTTTACCATAAAATACCAGGACACAGCAAGGTCCTGAAACCACACGAGTTTTACAGGATCTCTTTCGTACCTGATATGCTCGAGAAGGCGGTTTTTTGTGTTATAGAGAGCGTAGAATAGTTCAGGGTGGCTTATGTGCGCGAGGATTTCTGATAACCAACGCTTTTCGTGGGATGTAAGTGGGATATTGGGACGGAGATCAAACCAGGTGGGGTGCTTTGGATTGAAATTCGACCAGTTTTTATTAATTTTTTGTTTCATTACCACTAGTTTAATATCCGTTCTAATTCTCGTAACAGTATTAGTGCGTCGGCCTTGTTGAAGGTCATGTTTTTCCTGGATCGTCTTGAACTTATAGAGATATCAATATACTCCTCCCCAGTCTCATGTTTGGCTCTGTGTACACGCAGGACCGCAGAGGAGCAGTCGTACATTTCCACACTGGCTTCTATACTTGATCGACCCAGGTGCTCTGCACTTGGTTTGAGAGGAAATTCCGGATAGTTAAATACTCTGTACTTACCGGTCTCGAGCTGCTTCGTTCCGCCGGGTCGTCCGCAATTGCATTTTTTCAGATCTGGTATCGGAAGAACAGTGTCGCCCATTCTGTGGTCACCCTGATAGACATAAACGTTGCGAAGAAGAACCAGGCTGATTGTTATGAGATTACACACAAAATTACAGTTCCTCATATGCCCTACCATACATGGCAGGTCTGCTCTGACGATTATTCTATCATCCGGATTTTTTTCTTTGTAGGTTTTGTCACTTTCGCTACCGGGCACCAGAGGCATCCCGAGTGCTGATACAAGGTTTTTAATTGTGACTTGGCGATCTTTCTCGGTTTCTATTCCGATGTTGCAGTAAAGATCGGACGGCACCATCGTACCATCCTCGAATTGCTGTTTATAAGCTTCTGACATTATTGTTCTCCTTAGTCTATTTTGATATACGCCTGTTTTCCGGGGTTGATGATTTTTGCCTTAAAGCTGACCATGTTATCCTTACACGAGAATTCCCAGTCTTCAACTATTTCTGGTGTAATATCGTACATCCCAGCTACCAGCAGCATATAAAGCAGGAGCGCTTCTTTTACGTCCTCCGGAAGGTTCTTAAACAGTGTCTTTTCGAAATCAGGTAGGTTTTTCATTATATCTGTCATGGTTTCTCCTTGGTGTAAGTGTATCAGTTTGTTTAAGTTTTGTCAATTGCTTTTTTTGATTAAGTATGCTATAGTTAGGCCGTGGGTACAAGCGCATACATGATGATTACAATGATAAGTTCTCGCGAAGCGGAAGAACTTAGCGAGGAGCTTGTTAAAACAGAGAACGCATCTGCGGCTGTAGAAATCAAGGAATGGCCATTTATGTGTATCTGGATGCGGACCTGGCAGCTTAAGCCTACTATTGATGTAGTATTAAAATTTGCTACCACTATTTTGGCTATCTAGTGGTATGTTTGCTTTTTCAGGGGTATAGCCACTTCAATCCGATGTACATCAACAGAATATGGAGAGTATTATCGGCCACGATCTGCACAAACCATGTAATAGAGACGTAAGAAGCACCTGTTATAGTGGTAACGTCCGCTTTTTTAAGATTTTTAAGAGATCTGCCGCTTACTGACTGTAAATAGTAGTCAACTATGTTCGTACCGTCAATAATAATGTGAGAACAGAACACTACCACCCACCAGGCTACGTTGGAACTTACTTCCGGAGTAAACAGGCACACAGCAAGTGTATACAGTACGCAGTGTGTAAATAGTGGTAGTAAGTTTTTCTTTTTATTCAGTGCCATCCAGTTGTTCTGAAGGAAATAATCTCCTATAAAATGTCCAAGCAGCATTCGAAATAGAATATCATCCATTATTCTGCTCCAGCTTATTGTTGAAATTAGTGGCGAGGGTAAAAAGTTCTTCAATAGTACAATTTGAATCGACACAGGTCATATCCAGGTTGTTTTTATTGGCGATCGTTATTGATTCTGTGAGATCCGGGATAACATCAGCAAATTTGCTGTGTTCTGGTGTGCCTCTTTCAATTAGCCTTTGTTGAATTTTTTCTTTGGAACACCCAACGAAGAGGATTTTGCCACCTAAGTAGCGATAAGAGGATTTTGAAGGCTGCAGACCGTATGGAACTTCTACAAACAGGTTTTTAGTGCCTCTGCTTCGATGTAAGGCGCTTTTTATCAACGCAAGCCATGGTTCTCTGCAAATGGCGTTTACTTCGCTCTCGCGAGTGATGGCGGCTTCCAGGAGATTATCGCAGTTCAGCTTCTTTTTTACGACGTGCCCGAGCACTGGGAGAAAATCATCGGTGTTTATTTGTTTATTATTTTGTGTGAGCAAACACAACATCTTTAGAAAAGTAGATTTTCCTGAAGCTGGGGGGCCTACCACCATAAACAGGTTATCAAGACCGAGTGCCTTTTCGAGAAGACAGGTTAGTGTTACCGGTGAAACAAGACTGGCAAGAGAACTCAGGTCCAGATCGTGTGCGGCATTTCTGGCTGCCGTGGAAGATATACCACTATTTTCAGCATCAGAGAAGACGTACAGGTATTTTGTGATACCAAACGTGCGATTGTTGAGCAGCATCACGTCCCGTTCGGTTTCCATATCAAATTCGTCACGAATGCCCCGGACCATAACTACGTCGCTGAGATCTCCAACTTGTTCTGTTGTTCTGGTGACAGTAGTATTGTCTGGCAAATTATAAGATTCCCAGCAGTGTAGGCGCTGCTGGATGTCGAGATGCGTCGCTTTGTCAGGATTTTCTGCACAGAGTACAGTGACGTGTTCGAACATACCTGCGATGTGGTTGAGTATTGCAAGATGTCCGTAGGTTGGTGGATCAAAACTTCCTGGGTATACGATTTTCATAGTATCAAAAGTTTAACATACTTAATCAGATTTGTCAACGTGGTAGGGGCCAGCATACTAATCAGAGTCAGTTGATAGCCTTTGGGATTCCATCATCTCATAAAGACAATCGTGGCAATTGACATTCATTCTATGATCTCGATCTTCACCATGACAGCGCTTTCCGTTCCTGAACCACCAGAAGGAATCCTGGAATCGTTTGCGGATGGCAGTCTTATCACACGCGGTTTTTATTATTTCTGTAACTTCGTCAATATCTACACGGGATCCTGGCTTGAAAAAGTGCCTTATCGGTTTGGGTTTTGTTCTTCCGAGTAAATATACAGGGAGCTGGTTCTTTTCTTTGTTCATTGGTAGTCTTTTAATAGGTAATGGAGAGCGGATTTTACTTAATTAATAGGTAACTTACTTATTACTTCTGTGTTTTACTAGATATCTTCTTTTTTGACAGGATAGCCCTGGCTGGTGAAGTATTCATACGCCTGATCTATTGTGACACAGTTCGCAGGAAAGCATCCCCAGTACTCTCTGACGTCGTTCTCGGCCAGTTTATTGGCTGGGTAGTCTATATACACGTAATGTGTGTGAAAAAGCCAGTATCTCAACCACTGCTGCCAGGCAAACGCACTGCTTGGAGTCAGATAAGCGGGAGATCCACCAAAGTTTTCACAATACCTCCTTTCTGCGGAGAAAATAGTGGTGACTACTCCAGTTAGGGAGTCTAAGTATTTTACTTTACATTCGCGATCGAGCGGGTAAACAGGATCCAGCGTCTCTTCATAGCGGATTTCTATGTCTGGATGAGAGATTTTACCTTTCAGTAGCTCATACGCGAGATTGTTCTCGAGAGTACCAAGGGAACCATGGAAATCTGGAAGGTCTAGTATTTTTACGCCCGCATCCTCAAACTGCTCAGGTTCGAGTTCGATGTAAAAGCGCCGCCGGAAGCGTGCCACTATTGTATTATCTCTTACGGGATGATAGATGTCTCCTTGTATAAAGTGTACTTCTTCCATGATTTTCTCCTTGTGACCACTATTTTACTTTTTATTGAGATTTATGGCAATCACACAGCAGGGGATTGGGCAGATATAGAGGATTCCAGCTTTTCGATCAAAATAAAACCCCACCCAGAAGTCGTACAGCGCAAAAAACCACTTGATTCTGGTAATTGTGCCTGCACCATCACATTTAGTGCATCTTGGCATAATACTTTCCCAAATTGCCACTAGTCCGGATCCACCACACGTTTTGCAGATGGTTTTGTTGGAGTACCAGGGTAGTTTTATTGGAAAAAACCGTGGGCATTCCGCGAAGATTTCAGCTGGCAGTGCTGGTGGATTCTCCAACTGACACTCGTGGGGATCGTTTATACAGTTATGACAGAGATGTCCTCGTACCATTATCTTTTACTGTCCTTTTCTAATATGTTGGGACCTCTTGGTTCTCTTTACTATATTTGAAAAGCTCACACATCAACTGCTGGAGGGCACCGAGCATAAAACCGTATGCCACTTCTTTGCCGTGTCTTTTAGCTATTTCTTCAGATCGACTTCGGTATATGGCTAACAGACCGACAATTGCATTTACGTCGTCGATTCCGGTAAAGTACGGGGGTTGGGTTCCCTGTTCAATAGTGTCATCGATCCAGAAAAGGATTTCTTCTTTATGCACAATGTCGGTTTCAGGATCCGCTATACTACGTAGTGCTACAAGTGCCCGGAGTAGTTCGTTATTGTAACCCAGTCGCCATTTGAGTTCGGCTCTAAATTCTTTCCAGGCCAAGGCTCTTTCTTTTTCCGGGAGACTGATTTTGCGAATACTCTCGAGTTCGATCATGCTGAGTAGTTCATCGTCACTGAGGTTTGTTAAGTCTGTCATGCTGAGTAGTTCATCGTCACTGAGGTTTGTTAAGTCTGTCATTTTTACTCCTTTGCTGATGTAAGTGTATCAGATTGATTAAGCTTTGTCAATTGACAGAAGTGATTAATTATGTTATTGTTTAGGTACTATGACCAATGACAACACGATGACGTTAGATGAGCTGATGGAGAAGATTACAGCAGAGCTTGTATCATGCAGGATGGGTTATGCTGTGTGTAACGAACGTGATAACCAACACTTACTGCTTGGTCGTTCTGCTGGATATGAGAATGTGCTTAAACTCATCAAAGACAATCGCCTTGCCCTTGAGCGCGGTATGAAAGAGAAACGGAAATAATGGAGTATCAGGGGTACGATGCTGTCATTCATACTTGCACTGCACCATTTCAAATAAAGGTAGTTACCAAACAGACTCAACATCAAGCTTATATTTCTATCAAAGGAGACGACGATGAAACCACTTCAGAAGAGAATTTTTAAAGCCGAATCACGAAAGCTTTCCATGAATTTGCATCCCAAAGCTCGTTTGAACCGGTTGCGAAGACTACGATTGG
>Ga0180008_1002238_pt1 | contig 10682 bp, 9 predicted proteins | sample MM_PW_MetaG_FD_121121 | JGI IMG/M metagenome (GOLD analysis project Ga0180008, IMG submission 121121) | Groundwater microbial communities from the Aspo Hard Rock Laboratory (HRL) deep subsurface site, Sweden - MM_PW_MetaG | ecosystem: Environmental > Aquatic > Deep subsurface > Groundwater... | reverse complement strand
GCTGCTGGCACAAAATAAAAAGCGGTAAACGGCTTCATCAACATTGAAGTTGTAAACAAAGCTCCCGACAAATACAGCGGGAGAGGTTTCTCGTCTTCTGTAAACCTAACAAAAAACCACAATCCAAGAAGGGCAAGGGTTATAGCAGTAGGGTCAGGCAATATCACTCGAGTGAAATATATATTAAACGGTAAAAGCATATAAAATGCTGCAGCCAAAATACCGCCCCATTTGTTTATAAATTTTTTCCCAAGCAGATAAATTACATATGCAGAAACCAAAGAAGAAAAAATTGCAACTAATCGTCCCCACACTTCTAGTGATAATTGGGGAAATGTATTGACCAAACTGGCATGAATAACATTAAAAATCGGCAGTTCAACGAAACGATAACCATTCGGGTTATACAACCTAGACTGTGTGGCGGAAAAATCATGATAGCGAGGATATAAAAAGTTAATTCCCTCTTCCACATAAATTCTAGTTACAGAAGCTGTGTCGGCCTGGCGAAAGGAATGCCAGTCTGCCACAGGGTTTCCTATTTTATATAGTCTCACCAATAAGCCCAAAATCAATATTATTGCTAACAAATAATATTCAATATTCTTTACTTTTTGTATTCGTTCAATTATTTTTCTCATTTTTTAATAAAACAACGGAAAAACCGGCTAATAGCCAAAAGATTATAGCAAACTTCGATGCCTCGAAAACATCTATGAACATTGCGTTTATAAATATTCCCGGCAGAGCGCCCACAAAACCTGCCATAAAAGCAAGCTCTACTCCATTGAAATTTCTCACCAAAGGAAGCGAATCGTATATTTTCTTGCCAATTCTAATAAAAACCAAAAAGAATGCAAAAAAGCCTAGTATTCCAACTTCACCTAGTAATCTTAAGTAGTCATTGTCTGTTGCTAGTGTAATTGAAGAATATCCTGTACCCAGCAAAGGATTTTTTGAAAGAGCTCGCAATGCCCTTGGCCACTCAACATCAAACCTAATGGAGGTTGATCTGTCCTCAAAAACCGGAACAGGCGTAGGAGTTGGGATTGTAGTTTTTCTCCTTAGGGAATTATCATCAAGCTCTTCTATGGCTATCACTTCTCCCAAAGATTGATTAAATAGTAGTTTATTATTAATCTCTTCTATTTTTTCCTTTCCAACATCAATCAATCTTTGATATCTCGATGTTAAATTCGAAGACATACCAAAGACCAAAATACCAATTAACACCATAATAGGAATGACCTTATATTTTTTGATGAGAATTAATGACAGAATGGCAGCAACAAGATATGAAGCGGCTGAAATTCTTGATCCCGAAAAAGAAAGCAACCACAATCCAGAAAGAATAACAGCTAATATTATCGTCTTGGCTCGAAAATTTTTGATCAAAAGCAATAAAGACAAATAAACGGGTAAAAGCAATATCAAAAAAGTAGCAAGATCGTAATGTCCCGCAAACGTAGCGTTAATATGTCCTCCCTGGACATAGCGTAGAGCGACGCCTTTGGCATATTCCTCATTTTGAGTAACAATGATCGGCCAATTTAAATGTCGCTGGCCAAAACCGTAAAGAAATGCCAATAATATCGATATCATTAATACTTTAAGGAAAAATTCCAGATTGCCCTTGTTTTTCCTGATTGCAATTACTCCCAAAAAGAAAGGAATAAAATATTCCACTCGTCGTAGCCAATGCAACACTCCCAAATGAGGCTGAACTGTTTTGGTCACAAATATGGCGGAGGAAAGAGATACTAAGCCCACCAATAAGAATACAAATATTGCTATATTGGTCTTATTTTTTAAAAATTCGGAAAGCCTGGGTAAAATATGAGCCACTAGCACTAAAACGGCAATTGCCAAAAGAAAATCCTCCAAGCGAATTGAAACATAGGTTCCAGGTATTCTCAAAAGAGGAAATTTCGGATACAAAGGGATTGCCAGCAAAATAGTTGCCACTAAATATTTGGTAATGTCATCAAGCCGCTTTAAAAGCTTTTGCATAAGTTATTGCTGCCTCCTTCCCTTTAAGTAACCCGAATAGCGGCACCCTAAGAGCTGCACCGCCTTTCAAAAATAGCCGAACCAATGGTGTCTGCCAAGCAGGTTTATTCTTTTTGTAAAAAAGCTTCACTCCTTTGTATTCAGAAAGTATCGGAAATTCTGAAGTAGAGCTTGCTCCTCCCAAATGTGTAATATTCCATTTGGGGAGAAACCAAATCTGCCAACCCTTTTTCTTTATCCGCCAACATAAATCAACTTCTTCTGTATACATAAAATAATCCTCATCAAATCCTCCCACCTCCTCGTACAAATCTGTTCTTGTTAGCAGATATGCACCCGTAACCCAATCTCTTTGGTGTGCTTTTTTGAAAAAACGTTCTCCTTTATATAGTGGAGATTGTGGGTGCATGGGATGAAATGGCTTTATAAGACTATCAACAAGTGGGATATTTTCTAGGAAAAACATCCAAGCAAATACTTTAAATAGATTCGGAAAATAACCACCTGTCCCTTGCAAGCTACCGTCCAAATTCCTTAAGGCGCAGGTAGAAGCTCCCACTTTAGAGTTTTTGTTCATCCATAAAACCATCTCACCCAAAACATTCTTTTTCACTATTGTGTCTGAATTCAGGAATAATATATATTTGCTCTTGGCAATTTTTGCTCCTTGATTATTGGCAATACCAAAACCAGCGTTTGTTCTATTGGCAATAATACGTATGGGGTATTTCTTTGCAAGCAATTTCAAAAGCTCTACACTACCATCCTTGGAATCATTATCAACAACAATTACCTCATATTTTATTTTCTTTGTTGTTTTTATTACGGATTCAAGACAATCCTTTAAGATTTTTTTCGTATTAAAACTGACTATTATTATTGATAAGTCCATTATTCTGTTTATACCCTTTTCTTTCTTTTCAGAAAACCTTTAATAGCAGTCTCCCACTCTTTGCCAACAATTACCATCAAAGCCAATGTCAACACTATTACGGCAACTCTGGCAAGACTATTGCTTGGTACAAATCTCACCGTAATTTTTTGATACCAATCTTTACCTTCTATGTATATAGCATCTTTCTTTAAGGCAGGCTTAAAACCATTAATATAGACCGACTCTCTAAAAGGATGAACAATCTCTTCTAGAAAAGTGCTTCTTGTTTGGTCTCTAATAATCATTCGCGCTTCTTCCGGGGGATAGTTTAATCTGTATGAAGGTAAATATATTCCGAAAATAACAGGCTTTTCAAATTGGTCTTTATAATGAATCATTACCTCCTCACGGGTGTAGTTTGTAAAATATGCTTTTCTTAAAGGTGTTTCCGTGTCTGCTGGTTCATTTGACTGAAGTGCATCTGGTGGTGGCTCCGGAAAGGTTGGATTAGGCAATAAAAGGTAAATAATAAATAGTGTGCTAAAGCAGCTGAAGAATATCTTTGTTATTCTTTTCATTAGAAGTATTATTGAAAAAGTCTTGCCCTACCCAGCTTGTATTTTAGATTTTTGTTTTTGCGTTCTCCAATAGTTTTCGCCGGTACTCCTCCTGCTATCGCAAAATTAGGTACATTCTTAGAAACAACCGCTCCTGCAGCTACTATTGCACCTTTGCCAATTTTAACCCCGGGCAAAATAATTACCCTAGGGCCAATAAACACATAGTCATCTATCTCTACAGGCTCTTCTCTTGCAGAAAAATCCTCTGCTTCGATATCATGCTCTGAGTTATAAATCAAAACATTTGAAGCTATGTCAACATGATTTCCTATTGTTAGTTTAGCCCTACCGTCCAGAAACACACGATCACCAATAATAGATCCTTCTCCTATCTTTATGTTCTTGGGTTGAAAGAAATTGGCCCACATGTGAATCACTGATCCTCTACCTATTTTCATACCAGCCAGCTTATAGAAAAACTTGCGGCAAGTGTGGAAAGGTATATGTCCCACCCAACGTAAAACCATTAATTCAAGATCAAGAAAATAATTACAAAAACGACTACATATTTTAGAATACGCTTGGACGAGAGTAAGGCCTTGACCCATTCGATCGCGAAAGATAGGCATTATAAAGGAATTATAACACCTACGAGCCTACCTGCCCACTTTAGAAGTATTTACTTTCTCTAATATCTTAACTGTCTTTCGAGCTGTATCCTCCCAAGAGAACTTTTCTGCCTGCCTCATACCTTTTCCAACAAGGAGCTTATAGCTTGTTTCGTTCATTGAAAGAACCTTAGTAACTCCCCTGGCTATATCTGGAATATTATAAGGATCAACAAATATCCCAGCTTTATCTGTAACTTCACGCAAGGCTGCTATATCGGAAACAACGACAGGCGTACCACACGCCATTGAAGTCAAAGCATCCATCCCAAAACCTTCCCAAAACGAAGGAAGTGTAAAAACTTTTGCACCAGAGATTAGAGCTGGCTTATCCTCTTCAGAAATAAAGTCTGTAAAAATAATTTTGCTTTCTAGCTTCAAATTCTTAACCTTTTTGAAAATTGATTCATATAACCAACCCTTTTTACCAGCTATAACCAGTTGATATTTCGGAAAATCTTTAAGAACAAGTTTCCACGCCTCCAAAAGACCTTCTATGTTCTTGCTAGGCTTGAGAGTGCTGATAAAAAGTACATAGTCACCAACTATAGCGTACTTATTTTTGACACGTCGCACATCATTGTCGCTTATATTTATGTTAAAGCGACTCTTATCATATCCATGCTGCGTAACCTTTATCTTGTCTGAGACGGAAGGGTAGTGTCGTACAATGTCACCCTTTGTACTATTTGATACTGCAATGATAGCTTTTGATATATAAAGTGAGATGGCAGTCCAATATTTCAACTGCCAAAAGTCATATTTCTTAAATTGTCCCGAAAATTCGAGATATCCGAGGTCATGAATAGTACATACTCTTGGAATGACAGAAATCGGTGGAACATAATGATTTGGAGTGAAAAAAACATCAGGTTTTTCTTTATCAAAAAGCAGCCTAGGCATCAACTTTGTGAGAACCCAGAGTTTCTGTCCCGGGATAATTTTATATTTCCATCCAGAATTTTCTTTAGGAAGGTCTTTTTGGGGACTAGAACTCAAGTAAACTATGACCTTATGTCTATTTTTCCATTCCTCCTGTAGTTTATAGATATTTTTCAATAATTCGAAGGCATATTGGTTCACACCAACCCTTTTTTCAATATTTGCTTCGTTTCCGTCTATTCCAATTAACATAAAAGTCTATTTTTTAGCCTCGTTATATACTTCCAGAGTCATTTCTGCTGTTTTTTCCCAAGAAAAGTCTTTTGAGCGCTCTAACCCTTTACTAATTAACCCCTTCTTGCGATTTAGGGCGTTTTTTATCCCTTCTGTAATAGAATTTACATCAAACGGATCAACAATTTCCGCTGCATCACCGGCAACTTCGGGAAGACTTGAAGTATTGGATGTAACGACGGGGGTTTTGCAAGAAAAAGCTTCTAATACGGGTAGTCCAAAACCTTCATATATTGTGGGGTAAACCAAAGCTTCGGCCCCTGAATAATACGTAGGCATTTTACTTATATCTACCTGTCCGGTAAAAATTACTCCACTCTTCTGCTCAATTCTTTTGTACGGGTGGCCAAGAATAATTAATTTTAAATTTCGTCCTGCCCTTACTTTCTCATATGCTTCAATGATTCTTTCTGTATTTTTTCTTGGACCAACCCCAACCGCAAGAATATATCCTTCCTTAATCCTATGGCTTCTTTTTAATTTTTCTATCTCTTTTTTCTCGGCAGGCTTATAGATAGGATCAGCAGCTTCTGGTATTACTCTAATTCTATCTTCAGACACACCATTCACCATCAAATCCTCTTTGCTGGCATCAGAGGGAACAATAACAACGTCTATCTCTCTTTTAATGTGTTTCAGCCTTGCTTTGTGGGCCGACACTATCCTCGGGTGAGAATATTGAGGAAAACGCAAGGGCACTAAATCATGAATAGTTGTCACTTTAAAAGCGTTGCTGGGTGGTTGTGTCCAGTCAGAAGAATGGAAAACATCCAGGTCACCAACTAGTTTTTCTATTCTCAATACATGAAGCCTATTCCAAAGAATATCTGCCATGGTCGGGGGAAAAGGATACACTTTACCGCTGACATTGCCCTTAAGGCCTGTAAGAAAAGCTTCCAATTCGTTCCTTCTTCTTAAAGAACCCCCAAAGACTACATAGTCGCTGTCTTTATCCAAAGACAAAAGTGCTTTAATAAGATTTCTGGTATAAGTTGAAACACCAGTACCGTAAACAATTTGTGATATATCAATTCCGATTTTCATAACTACTTTGTCCAATATGTTACCTGGCCAACACCTATAAAATCAAAGATTTCATCTTTTCCAAAGCCCACATCCTGTATCGTCTGCACCACTATTCCTTTCGGGTCTGAAAGATCGTGCAAGTATTCAAAATAATACACTCCTTGTCGATTGTTGATAATCGACAAAGTTTTTTGTTTTGTTTCAGCTTCGTCTGCCAATATTGAGTTTGTTGCCCCAAAAGCATCAATTTCTCCCTTCTCATACCACATATAAGGAGCGAAAGGTTGGGGGTTCTCAAAAACAACCACATCTTTATCCTTCTGCGCTCTGCTTTCAATAAAACTTACTGCCTGGCGCCACTGTTCTCTTTGTTGGTAGGGCTCGCCAACATAAAATAGCCAACCAACAATATTCACCGCAAGAAGCAAGCCTCCAATTAGAACTCGCTTTTCTCTGTCTTTAATTTGATTAACACCCCAGGCAACAAGTAAATAAAATGCAGGAACTACATATAAAAATCTGAAGTAAATAAATGCGGGAAAAACTAAAGAGGCAATAAAGGTCAGGGATAAGGGTACCAAAAGCCAACTCCATATAATACATATCTTTTTTCTCTCTTTAAGCGCCTTACTAAGCGAATAAATAAAAGGCAAGGAAGAAATTCCTATTAAGCTGTAATATAAAACCTTATTCTTAAAGGAAATTCTTCCTAAAATAAATTTTGCCCAAACCAATAAGGCTTGTTTGGGGGTTGCTCCTCCAGCTAGCCTGCTCCACGCAGGAAGTTTTTGCATAAGCCAGGCTCCTCTTTCCAGCTGAACTAAGAAGATGGGAAGCCATAATGCCCCAGAAAAGACCAGGGGCAAATGAGAAAGAAGAAATTTTATCCACCAATCCTTTTTTTGTTTTTTTATAAAAGCAAACAACCAAAAAAGAGGTAATAGAAACACAGGAACATAATCTGTGAATACTAGTGCCGTTATCGATAATGAAAAGAGGATCCAGGGATATTTTTGTTTAACTTTGGTATCAAGTGTCAGCAAGAAATAATAAATAGCCATGGAAGCAAAAAGCCCTGCCATAATATACATTCTTGCTTCCTGAGAATAGTAAATATGGAAAGGGGAGCTTGCTAATAAAAGCGCCGAAAATAAGGGATAAAATACCTTTTTCTTATTTGTAAATATTTTCGCGATTAAAAACGTAAAATATACTGTCAAAACTCCGAACAATACTGACAGGCCCCTTAGTGCCACCTCTGAATAACCAAATAGATTACCCCAGCCCTCAAGGGCCAAATAATATAGTGGTGGGTGATTATCTCCTTTCGGAAATTGAGTTGCTATTTGAACAATGTTTTGTTCTTTGACTACCAAGGCTCCTATTGCCTCATCTAACCAGAATGATTGATTGATGACAACAAGCCTTAGAATCAGTGCTAGGAATAATATTGATAATAAATATCTGTAGTTATGAAGGTATTTAAACATCTATTTTGACTGTTTTTTCAAAAAAATATATTCCAGGATACCAAGAAAAATTCCAAAATCATATACCACCTTAAAAATTAAAAATGCAGGCTGAAGTTTAATTATTGATTTAAACAAACCAACAATTAAGGAAACGGGCAAAGACGCGCGGATGAGTGCAACCATGCACCCCAAAACACCTAATTTATACGGCCTTTTGCCTACCCACTTGGCATGCTTAAAAATTTCAAACAAAGAGCTTGGATTTTTATGATAAAACCTGGCTCCTTTGGCAACCACGGCTTCATAGCCTAGTTTTTCGCTTAAGCTGTAATCATCCGTGTATCCACCAGGATCAAAACCGTCCACTTTATCAAATTCACTCTTTAAAATAGCCCTAAATACTTTTTGTTTGTCCGGATAATTCGCAGGGTGGCGACGCTTATCAGCCCAACCTTCATTAATATTCCAGCATTTGGCCCATATGTTACCCCAATTTGAAACATGTTCTTCTTTACTAAATGTTCCTTTTTCTTCTCCTGAATCAATTGGCTTTACTAATTTCTCTAGAAAATCTTTATCAAAAGTCATGTCTGCATCTACAAAAACAAGAATTTCGCTGGTTGCCCTTTCTGATCCTAAATTTCTTCCTGCTCCTGGACCCTTATGGTTTTGTTTAATAATTACTAATTTGTATTTATTTGGATTAAATCCCTTAACTAACTTAGGCGTCTTATCTGTTGAACCATCGTCAACAATGATCACTTCGAAATTGGAGTGTGTTTGTTTGTCTAGAGAGGATAGGCAATCAATAATTACATCTTCTTCGTTGTATGCAGGAATAACTACAGATATTTTTTTCATTTTGTTAATTTGTAAACAGCATAATCTTCGTCAATGTTGTTTAATACCCCTACTTCTTTGGGTTCAAAAATATTGATTTCCCAAACTCCTGCTTTATCAAAATCATAGCTCTTTTCGGAAATAACGTACAGGCTTTGAGCTTCCTTATACTCCTCCACCCCCATTGGCTTAACACCATAGAGGTACTCCAAAGGATATCTCAAGATGTGTCCTCTTGTGTCGAAATCTAAAAGCGAAATAACATTAAATTCTTCTGGCTTATCTTGATTTATAAATTCTGAAGCTTTTAGAACTTCTGTTGTACTTAGTCCTTTTGGCATTCCAATAGGATTCTTGAAAGAAACTAGACCTGAAGAAAGATTAACAAAAAGATAGATTGCCACGAAAATAACTGCCGCAATTTTATTTCTTTTCCAAACAAAAAGCAGTAACAGGCCGCCGAGAAGCGCAAAAATAGGCCAAAAGTGAAGAAAATGATAATAAGTAATGGCGCTTTGCCCAGGATTCATTAAAGTATCAACAAGATACTGCCACAAACTCCTTAAGTGATAAAAATCATGTCTCAGGTCAAAAATCAGCATTGGTAAATTGCCCAAAGTGCCTCCGGCAACAAATATCAGGCTCGTCTTTGTTTTCTCTCGCGAATAGTAGATTAAAAAAAGATAAACAACTGCTGCCGTCAATAAGTATAAATATTCGAGCCCAAAGCCTACTCCGCAGAGAAAGCCTAACAAAAAAACATTAAACAAGCGCTTGTCGTTCTTAAAATCAACAATGAGATAAAAGCTTAATATTCCAATCAAGGGTAAATAATTTAGTATCCAAATAAACATAGAGTGGTAAATCATGTAGTCGTTAAAAAGAAAAAGGACAGTAGACAGCAGAGCCAGTCGGAAATTAAACAATTTTTTCACCACAATAAATAAAACCGCTCCCGATAAAAGGCTTAGGGCTGCAAAGTAGGCTGTTATTGGAATCGGATCAAAATTAAATATTGTCTGTAGTGGAATCAAGCTATAAGTAAACAATACTCCTGAAAATATTATATGGCCCTTAGATGTTATTCTCTGGACATTTTCTTGCCCCAAAAGTGTAAATTTTGATTTCAGAACTTTCCCGGAAGTAATAAGGCTTATCGCTTGTTCTGGTCCAAAGGTAACCCTCTCTGTAAAATTGTAGAAGCGGACAAAGAGGGCAAAAATAATGATTAAGAAAATAAAAAAGTTCTTAAAATTCATTTTAGAAGGTCGGTAAAAAGCACTTCATACTCTTTTGCAATTTTGTCCCAATTAAACTTTTCAGCTTGTTTTCTGGGCTTATCTCCCCATTCTTTCTTAAGTGCCATATCAAGTGCCTTTGAATATTTTTCAATATCTGTCGGGTCTATAAACATACCGGCGTTTCCAACTATTTCTCTTCTTTGCTCATCATCAATGGCTACAACTGGAAGGTTGACTGCCATTGCTTCAACATAAACTATTCCAAAAGCCTCTGAGCCTTCAGGTGCTAAAGTGAATATATCAGCCGCACGATAAATTTCTGGCATTTTTTGAAAGGGGACTTGAGCCAGTTGAAATCGGTTTCCGAGTAATCTTTTTCCCAAATCTTTTAATTCACCTTCTGTGTCACCATCTCCAACAACCAAAAGGTTTACGTTCTTTAGTTTTGCCACAGCCTTTATAGTCAAATCTATCCTTTTCGAAGAAGTAAGTGCGCCCACACAAAGAACGAGAGGGCTTTTGAGTTTTGTTTTGTATTTTGGGCCCGAAGGGTTGAAATTATTTAAATCTACCCCATTGGGTATATATTTTGACCTTATAAGAGGATTTGCCCTTTTTGCCCACCTTAAAGCCTTGGAGGAGAGAGCAATAAACACATTAGGAAAACTCCAAAGATTGTTTCTATCATCCCATCCCATACCCGACTGGCCTGATGCAACCATTTTGCCACCATAAAACCAGGTAGTTAGTCTAATAAAGGCCGGCTGCCAACCCCCATTAAGGGGAATAACAATATCTGGCTTTTCTTTCCAGAT
>Ga0180008_1002237_pt1 | contig 10684 bp, 14 predicted proteins | sample MM_PW_MetaG_FD_121121 | JGI IMG/M metagenome (GOLD analysis project Ga0180008, IMG submission 121121) | Groundwater microbial communities from the Aspo Hard Rock Laboratory (HRL) deep subsurface site, Sweden - MM_PW_MetaG | ecosystem: Environmental > Aquatic > Deep subsurface > Groundwater... | reverse complement strand
TATTCCCTCTGGTATGTAGCCATCTTGTCTTTGTGACTCTGGCGATATTCCCTCTTGTATGCAGCCACCTTGTCTTTGTGACTCTGGCGATATTCCCTCTGGTATGTAGCCATCTTGTCTTTGTGACTCTGGCGATATTCCCTCTGGTATGTAGCCATCTTGTCCCAACATTTGACACATAGTGGTTTATCACCGAGTGCTTCATCCCATTCGGTCTCTGCGCCACAATTGACACATTTAGCATCGGAGCAGGTCTTACAAATCATTTTTCACCTTTCTTGGAATCATTTAATATCTTCCAGCCATACTGACGGCTGATATGATAAACCCTACAGCAAGCCGAGAGGCTCCATGTAGGATGCGCTTCTCGGAATTTTATGAATTTCTCCTTTTGTTTAAAGCGTAGATATTTCTTTTCCATACTTCAACCTCTCCTATTTAGCCGCTTATCTCTACCCTCTAGCTCAACCAGCTTAAATCTACTATCGTCAGCTCTGGCTAAGGGGCAGGGTAAAAGGCTAACTTTCCTTGTTAAGCAATTCGATTAACCGTTGCTTTTGCCATTCTTGTTCAGCAGCCCCAGCAGCAGCCCCAGCAGCAGCCCGAGCAGCCCAAGCAGCAGCCCCAGCAGCCTCAGCAGCCCTTGCAGCCTCAGCAGCCCCAGCAGCAGCCCAAGCACCATAGAGCATCCTCTAGTCCACAGACGTCAAGGACTTCGCTCAAGGGAATGGGCGTATCCAATCCCCACTTCTCGATTCCTCCCTTGTATCTTGCAAACTTGCGATAGCTCGATTTACAAGCACCAGCCTCCCCCGCTTTCCGGAACGTCGTATGTAGCATTAGTTTGCCTCCCCTTTTTTCTTATACCTCCTGGTTACGCTCAACAAATTCTTGTGTAACCAGTTTAAGGTTAGCGTCCTCTACGGTCGCTAAAAAGACGCTAATCTCTGGGTCAGATAACTCTTGCCCTGGAGCCAACCTATTGCCGATAGGCTGGAGGACAAGGAGACTATCCCCCACCTCCAAGCTGACCGGAGCACGGTCAACCTGTATGTTGACTGTGGGATGCTTGACTCTCACAGTCTTATACTCACCACCCCTGTACGAGGTGTGAGTATCAGAAGCTAGAAACCTATTTACCTTCGTTTCTAGCCATCGGGCAGTCCCCTCATGCCCGATGCGGACGATTGGCGCTGGCTTCTGTAGCCAGAACAGACTCCAGTCCGCGTCTGGAGTCACTTTTATTCTCCCCCCAGTTGGCATCATCTGGAGGGAGAATGAGCTGGTTATGTACCTCGTAGCCATTTCCGTTCCTCCTTTTTATACTCTCATTTTATCTCTTGTTTACACCTATGTCAATAGTGTTTATTTTACAATAATAGAGTTTGGTTTTACATAAGTAGAAATATATCTAGGCAATAAAAAAATACCCCTTGCCTTCCGACAAGGGGTTAATGAAATCCCTATTCAATTATTAAACAAATGCCTAGATTTGGACTAAGAACGTTTAGGAATGCCGTTCAGTTTGGTTTCCACTACTTTTATACGCTCCGTCAAAACGGCAATCAGCTTTTGTAATTCGTTTATCTGTTTGCTTTGCCCGCCTAAATCTCCGTTGCTGTATTTGAGGTGCTCTTCTACCCTGGCTAGGTTTACAGATATGCTTGAATAATGCGCCAATAATGATTCAAGTGCTTTCTTATTTTCTGCCAAGCTTCCTACGTTAACTCTAACCTGTGTCTTTAGCGAAGCATAGCTGACAACGATAGCCACAATATTGACGAAACACAAAACTATTATTCCGGCAATCCCCCATAAATCAGTCATGACTCATTCTCTCCTGAATTCTTCAAACTTCGCATAATGCCCGCATAAAGGGCAATGTTCCATTTCATAAGGTTCACCTTCAACCTCGTATTCATAACCGCACTCCGGGCATTTTAACTTTATCCTGTTTGTCCTGGCATCCATCATCTAATCACCAAGATAAGCTGGTAATTCCTGTTGTCCTTCTATCCATCTTGTTCCGAAAATGAGGTGAGCTAGCAAAAAACTACCTATTGCTACTATGATTGCGCTGGCTGCCCCATGCCAAATAGATAGAGTTATCATACCCCCGTAAAATAAAATAATCAGCAATACAGCACAGGGGATATGGGTATAAATCCAATCTCTCCAAATGAAAGTATAGGGGCGCCTATCTATCGGAGTTAGCCAGAACTCCGTCTTAAACCAGAGCCATTGATAGAATCTGCCCAACCAATTCATTTCTTCCCGCTGTCCTGCTTCTTTCTCCAGTAGAATTGCCACATGTCCGAAAGCATCTTGCATAAAATACCAGTTACCACACCCATACCTAGAGCCGCCCAAACATCCGCATCAAGCCATTCGCAAACATAGACACTTACGCCTATCCATACTAAGAACACAACCCAGATTATGATACCTTGTATATCTCTCATAACTCACCTCAATTCAGGTACAGGATTATTCTATACCCATTCCTCAATTTGTAACTCACAAACGAGATGCATTTGATTCTAAAGTCGGTTATCTTGATATTCACTTCAAAGCTGCTTTTTAATATCAATCAAGACGTCAAGAATTTCTTTCAGTTGCGTGGAGACTTCGATTTGTACAAGGTGCGGCTGTAGTAAATCAGGGTGTGTCACTTTGACTATTCGGGTTTCGACATCAATATCCAGCTCTTCATCAATAACAGTCACTATCGAACCTGGCATTAATTGTTCAAAATCCCTCCCAGCTAGAGTCGATAAGTCAAACAGGGATATATCATAGTAATAGAGCGGGTTCTTCAGGTCGTCTAACTTGAGACGGGCAGCCGCGATTAACTGGTCAGTGTAACTCGTAGTAAATTTAAATATCCGCCTGATTTCGCCATAGGTATCTATCGTATCCCATGCTTTCAGATATTCGGCATGCGTATAATCGAGTAGGTAAGTCGCCGCAGGGTCATAATCCCCAATATCGCACCGGATAGTTCTCTCGTCTTCCCCCTGCTCCCAGTCGACAGTAACATCTGCCCCTTCTTGTCTGAAATCAAACTCATAGAACCTGGCCATCTGTGCATCTGGGCTAGAGTTGCGGAATTTAATCCTGGCCTCTTTTACCTGCTGCGAGGCAAATTCAACCTCCACCCACTCGTGGCTCGGCGGATACCAGCCAGCATAAACGTTAGTCCATGAAACTCCATCAGGCGAGACATCAATCGTAATTCTAGAGATTTTTAAAAGCTCAAAATAGGCATCAAATCTGATTGCGTTACAGGTAATTGCCGCTCCCAGCGTGAGATGTAGATAATTCCCCTCTGAAAAAGCGGCTATATCCTCGTTAGCGAACGTGTCATTATCATCATCATAGGCCCACGTCTCCATGTTCCACGAGACAGATGGGTCGGTATGGCCTGTAGGAGTTATCCAGCTCGCCGCTAATTGTTCCGTAACAGTAATATGCCCGGGAAGAGCAGCTCCTTCCGCCGTCCAGCCTTGATAACAGGAATACTCACCACCTAGAGTCAAATAACCATGCCCGGCGTCAGCATCCTTTTCGGCCTCTTCCTGCGTGACATCTAAGTCCAATAAATCAATGCCCGTACCACGAGGATAGAGTTTAGTTGTTAATTGCGTCGGGTCAGTTGTTTTGCTAATATTTTGGAGATTCTTACCATACCGGATTTGTTGTCCCTTGTCTTCACCTATGTCTTCATACCAATTTAGTTCTAAACCGTTGTTTACCTCAATATAGCCACCTACAATGTCCCTGAGTTTATAAAAGGCAGCTAATATCGAACCATCCTCCAAGTCAAAGGTCGTAGTTGTAGCTATTTCAATGATGCCTAACGTTATCGGCACCGGGTTGATTTGAAAATCCAATAACTCCTGAGCGATAGTTTCCACAGTATGCGGCGTGGCTCCGGTGTCATAGCTAGTTATCAGTTCGTCTGCTAATTGACTGAGCCTCCCCGCAACAGACACTTCAATGACAAGCTCGGTATGTTCCCCCCCTCTTATATCTTCCCTCCCCACAAAGCGGAACTTACACAATATTACTTGAGTCTGGTAATTACGGAGCCAGAATTGATAATCTTGGGTATAATAGGCAGTATTGTCATCGGCGGGCACTCGGAAGATAAGCCCCGGCGGGTCATGTATTGCCTCCACCAGTTTAATCCCGTGCGCTAGAGGCAAAAACGCAATTAAGTCTCCGGCACTATCATGAACCTCAATAATGTACTTGAGCGATGTTTCAGGAAGAGATTCAAGATAGGCTTCGATGTAAATCTGCGTGCATCTCGTCTGATTAGCTGCCCCTGTTTTGCCTCGCTTGCAAGCGCAACCTAACTGGAGTGAATTAATATCGGATACCGTCCAGGGCCGATGCGTAACTGGATTCTCGGTGTAAGTGACTGAAAAATTCTCAAATGTATTTGCGGCGGCACATTGGAAGTAAGATTCAAGTACCTCTTCCCCGACCTTCAGACAGATTTTAGCGTGGTTCATATCGGGTATGTCCGTATTATGTCGGAACCTGCCATAGGCTATTATTTGAGATATTATACCTTCAGTAACACTTAAATTCCCAAGATTGTATAAGTCCCGCTCGTAGTCAACTTCATTAGAGCCGACATAGGAAGTATTATCATCGGCCACTACTTCATCAACTGCTGCCCAATGAGTCCCTACACCACCGCCGACAACAGTCTCAATATTTTCCTCATCCCCAACGCCATTTGGCCTTAATGTTTCCATAATTTAGTTCCAGTTTATCGAGCCGCCTGTTATTTTTATTTCTGGTATCTGAGCTTCTGGTTGCTGGCTACTATTTTTGGTTATCAATCCACCCTGAGCCGCTTTAAGCCCGATGTAATTGCCTATACCGCTGGAATTGTTGCTGTGAATCTGCCCCATATTATTTGCAAATATGGCTATGTTTTTATTCGACCACACACAGGAGTTGCAGGCTACCACAGCATGGTCAACTACCTGCAGCCCATTATAGTTGCATTCTCCAACAGCTATGATATATTCCAACTTAACTCTCGGTTCGCATCTTGAGATAAAGAGCGCATCAGTAGTAATCGTATCAAATTGAATATAATCAAATTCTACCCAACCGATGCAGTCCTTGAGTACCAGATTATTGATAGTATGATTAAGCGAATCAGTCGTTGTACCCCGGATAGTCAGTTTTGCTAGGCACAACCTACCCTGTAAATCTAGAGTCTCATCCCAATCACCCTCGTCCAACCAGATAAAAACATCGTTCCTTACCAATTCGGGAATCATGCTTATAACATGGCCGATAGTCAAAAACGGTTCACTTTCAGTGCCCGGATTAGAGTCGCTGCCAGCAGGTGAAACCCAGTATTCTATGTCATGGACAGTATAGAGTCTAGGTAGCCCAGCCGTGACAGGAGTAGCAATAGAGCAACAAACCAGAAGGCACATAACTAATAGGATAGCAGCATTTTTAAGCAGTTTTATCATCAGTTCTCCTATAAATATCTGTTGCGATAGACAATATTCAGATTGCCTGCTGAGTTCATACCAGTAACAATTAAAGAGTTAGCTACCCCTGGTAACAATCTTGGGAATTGCCCGCTAAAAGTTGCCATTGATAAGGCACCTTCTTTTTTGATTGTCCAGTTAGCGACATCAATTTCAAGCTCCTGCCCATTGCCTAAATTGCCGACCCATGTTGTTTCTTCCCCAGTGTTATTGTTTTTCAATTGTATTGTCGCGGCAACTAGGTTGTCCCCGGAGGTCAAAGTAAAAACTGGTTCGATAAATACGTTCCCTCCTGGGGTCTCGGAAAGGGTATCAGGGTCAGCATCTATAGCATGGTCGTTGTCTTCTTCGGTTACATCATAGCCTAGCGGGTCGGCGCAAACGAATTCCAGAGTGCCTCGCCAGAGTAAAGTTCCCATATAATCACCTTCGATATTTCTAAGTAACGCATTGTAATAGCGGTCATTAAAAGCATCGAAAACCAGAGTGTCTGGAGTTTCTGTTCTCAGGATTTCCTGAATATCGTCCAAGTTTGCATCAAGAGCTGCTAGACTACTTCCAGTGACTGTCACAATGACATGCAATTCTCTCGCTTCTCTCTGCGGAGTGAATGGATAGCCCTTATCCTTGAGCTGGACAACGGGAATAACTTGTTGTATTTTTCTAAGCCCAGTATCAATTACTCGCAAGTTGTAAGCAGTAAGGTCGATTTCATTGAACGTCATACTAGCGGTCATAGTCCTGCTCTCATAGATGCATATCTGAATTTTGAGTATAGCCGTTGCGATATTTTATCAATATCTGCTTCCTCTCTCACGATTAGTTGGGAAATCGGGAAGCTAATATTAACAATGCTACTCGTCTGTGATTGCATCCCTCCTGTGGGGACAATACGCTCTGGTCTTACTTCGGCCATTGTTGCATAGGGCACCATGTCCCTGAGACGTGTAAGCAAGGTCGGCTCGGAGATAACGCCACCAGATTGAAACCCCGGTAGCATCGGGTAACCGAATACGCCTCTTTCCATTTGTTCTTCGTAGGTCGGCGGGGGTAATTCATATCTAGTCGGCGAGCCGAGCGCTTCCATGATCCGGTTATACTGGTCAATCGTATTCTGTAAAAATTGCTCAGTGAGGTCATATTTGCTTGCCAACGTCTTCTTCCAGGCATCAATATCCTTCTGATAAACTGTTTGCAAGTCGCCGAAACGAAGTTCAGTAATATCTATCTGCTTCTGGAGATATGTCATTTGGTCATCATACTGAGCTTGCAGAGAACTTTCTTTAGTGTCGGCGACTTCCTGTATCTTATCCTTTTCGTCTTCGGCTGCCTGCTGAACTTGCAGCATCTCTCTATAGATAGCCTTCTGTCTGTCCTGCTGCTGCCGTTCCCACCGTCTCTGCTCAATTTCAGCCAAAACATCGGCGAGTTCTTGCTCCATTTCCTTGCGTTTAGTACCACTGAGCTCAAAGGATATGCGCCTCTCTAACTCTGCAATTCTAGCCTGGTCTACTTCGTCCTCAGCAGCCCGCCTTCTGTCTTCCATTTGGTCGGTTAGGATATCGCTTTCGTCTTGCAGAGCAGCCAATCTAATTGCCGTCTGGCTATCGACTGCACCTAATTGTGCTAGTGTTTCCTCATGTAAGTTACTGATGCGCTGATTATGTAGCTTTGTCTCAAACTGCATCAGGCTTGATAGAGTTCGAGTTATATCGTTTACGGCCGCCTGCTGACTAGTTTTCCAGTTGTAATAAGCATCTTCTAGGCTAGCAATTAGTTCGCTCGAACGCCGCTCTACATCTAACGCCACTCGTTGCATCTGATAGGACATATCGGCCGCTCCAACACGGAATTTATAAGTCACTTTATCCCAGTTCAAGGCCAGAGCTACGATTCCTGCCGTCAAAGCAGCAACAGCCGTAATTATCAATCCTATCGGAGAGGATAGCATTGCCCAACCCATAGCTATAAAGCTCATGGTTGCCTTTCCTGCTGCTGTGGACGCGAACAGTAACAGCGGCCCCAGTGCAGTTATAGCTAACAGAATAGGCTCTAGCGGTTCTAGAAATGAGCCAGCGGCAAAAGTCATCTCATCCCATGCCTGCTTAACCTTCGCCATAATGCTATATTGCGTGTTCATGGCATCTGCATGCTCGTTAGTCAAACCAGTGGCATCCTTTATTTCCTTCTGGTATTTGTCTATTTCCTCATTTGTCAAGTCAAGAGCCTCAATCAAAGTCACCGAACTATCTGCAGCTTGGCTGACGGCCGTTCTGAATAGGCGGGTGGCAGTGGCACCACCTTTGCCTTTAGCCTCCAAAGCTGCCATTATCGCAATCATTTCATCAAGGGTAATATTAAGGCTACTGCCATACATAGCCACATAGTCCATTACCGACCCAAACTCAGTCAAATCGGTAGTCGTGTTCTTAACTAACCACGTAAATTTGTCCATTTCGTTAGAGGTAGTGGGTATTTGTTCGCCCATCGCTCTTAATGCGGGAATCAGAATATCGGCTACAATCTCGGCACTAGAACCTGTGGCATCGGCAAGGGCATCGAACGCATTAGCAGACCTGCGCAAGTCTTCAATATTACGTACTCCAGCACGAGCAAGAATATCAAACGTGGATACTACGGACTTTATCCTGAAGGTGACATTGGTTGTCTCCAGTGTCAAATTCCTGAGTTCCTTAGTTGTCGCACCTATCGTGATAGCCGTTGAGCTCAACTGGGCATTTATCTGCCTAGCATCAGCTACCATCTTCAACCCAGCAGCTCCAACCGCCGTGAAAGCAATACCTAGTTGCCTGAGAGCGTCTTTCACTCCCGATGTTGACTGCTTAACTGAGTTAAGTGCAGCCGAAGCTTCGTCCCTGGCCTTAATCGCGAATGTTAAGTCCTGTTCCATTTATACTCCAACTTAGAGCGTTTATTATTTCGCTTTCAATCCTACTAAGTCCTCTATTTTCTTCTTTAAGGCTGCATTCACTGTGACCGATTCAGCAAAATTAATATCTGCAATCTGCCCGTTCTCGGTATTTATATTCAGAACATCTCCACGCTTCAACCCTAAGAGACCTTCTAAATCCACACAGGTTCGTGGCTTGCCATTTGTTAAAGTTACTTTAGTCATTTTATAACTCCTATTTCTTCTGAAGGATAGTCACTTGACCAATCATTATTTTAGCATTGGCAGTAGTAGCCTCTAAGCCCTGAAGCCTTTTGGTAACGAATACCTCGTCAGTCTCCGCAGGTTCTCCGAATTGTATACCATCAGTCACTATAGAGTAAGGAAGTTCATACAGCTTACCAGTGTTCCAGTCCTTGATAATAACTACGTCGTCAAATGTCCACATAACACCGATTTGCTGCATCTCATTCGGAGAAACACGGAAAAGCGCATCTACAGCGCTACGTACAACCTCAAGCCTAGCTTCAATGGATTCACTTTGCGATTTCATATAACCTTCCTTAGCTATTATTTACACATTACCACTATATGTGTATGTTTGTCAAGACATTTTGCCCTATCATTTCACTGCATGATTTATCTACTATCTGCCACAACCACATCAAAACTAAGTGTGCTCTCAATGACACCCGGTTTAACTAATTCAATCTCACCTAGATAGGTGCCCATCGTATCAAAGTCGCCCACAACAACAGTATAGTAACACATACCTAGAATCACACCAGCCTCGCATGCAGCATCTACTAGCATTTCAGCATTCTTCCAAACCTTGAGTTTCGCAGAATATTCCGCCAAATTATAGGGTGCACCATCGGCATCCACCACCCTAAAAGCAAGAATATATCCGTAATCACCTTTTATTACTTTTAACATTTTCGCACCCCCAACACGGTTGTTAGATTACGATTAGGCAAATACACCTGTAGCAGAAACATGCTCAAAAGACTAACAACACGAGAATCTATACCTGCACCAGCGTCAAGTGCCACTAACAATGCTTCTAGCGACGAAATATCTGATGCCAGTCCCGCCTCATAAGCAACGAAATCTCTACCATTTATGGCCTCTAGCCCCGCGCCACTATCTAAACCCAAAATAATAGCTAACAAAGCCGATAAGCTATCATCACCAACACCGTATTCCCCACGCAAAATACTTACAACAAGTTCGCTACTATCAACTCCCACACCATTATCCACACGTTCACCTGTATGAAAGATAAACGGGAAAGTATAGGGAAACGCTACCTGTGAAGGCATATTATTTACCCTCCATAAGTAATACCACGAGATTTCTCCTACTAACTCGGCTTACTTCTTTTATATTTCTCCTTCTTGAGAGGAATAAAGTCGATGGGCTTAATCGCCCTCCTAAATTAAGCATTGTGTGGAAACTGATGTTAGCATTCTGATTCGATGGTGCATTATTCACATTCAAGTAAAACACACCTGTATTCACACCATTATTCCAATTACTACTGACATGGAACGCACATCACTATCACAACCTTATCCCTTCGACTTAAACGGTCACCCGTTTTGTCTACAAATTGTGGCGATTAGAGCACTGCGCGGAAACCGAGGGTAACATCCCGATCCGACGGCGCAATATTCACAAGCAAGCAAAACACACCCGCACTCACACCAAAATACCAAACACCACCGACACGGAACGCCATGGCACCTGTAGCTTGATAATAGTAATCTTTGCCAAAATCATCATCTTGAGCACCTACAGAGCCCGGCAGTGCCAAATCAGGAACTCCGCTATCCCCCACAGTAGCCAATCCAGTTAGATAGTTATTACTGGTTGGCAACTTTAATGCTTCGCCCATGAATCCAGCATCAATGATATGGTTTTCACCCGCGCCTCCCATCTTTCCCTTACACCAATTATACACATTACCGTTCAGCCCCCACACTCCACTAGATTTACCATTATGTCTCCACGATAACGGACCAGTACCTGTTAGCACTTTAGCTATTTTATGCCCTGCTCCGGGGTCAGCATCGGGGTCAACCCTGCCATAATACTGGAACTCATCGGCATCGCCAATATCCTTACCATAATCATTATTGCCCTTAGGGTAATCCATATGGTTGACTGCATACTGCATAGCTGCCAAATACTTCATGGTAGCCCATTCATAAGGACCCCACAAAGTAAACTTCTTGGTGGTGTA
>Ga0180008_1002236_pt1 | contig 10685 bp, 15 predicted proteins | sample MM_PW_MetaG_FD_121121 | JGI IMG/M metagenome (GOLD analysis project Ga0180008, IMG submission 121121) | Groundwater microbial communities from the Aspo Hard Rock Laboratory (HRL) deep subsurface site, Sweden - MM_PW_MetaG | ecosystem: Environmental > Aquatic > Deep subsurface > Groundwater... | reverse complement strand
CTTTGTCGTCCATGAGACTGTCTAACCACTTCTGGTATTCTGTGTGAGGGATTCTGAATCGTGTAATCGGGAATGGTGCAATGGGGTCTCCTGCATAAGTTCTCATTTTAGGGGCCATGGAGTCTTCCCTTGTAAGGCCTTCAAGAGATAGGTCTGCTATGACTTGCCTTAAATTCCTTGGCCTGCTTAGGTATTCTAATCTTCGGGCAAGCGGTGCCTCCCAATCGTATTTGATTAAAGAATGCCTGCTTCGCCTATCCAAAATCTCGCGAGCATTTTTAACTGCATCTTCGCATGCCTTTTCTGAGTCGTGTTCTAAAAATGCTGTTAGTAGCCCGCCTCGGACAATCCAATATCCTCTTTCTATAGGCCTTCTTGTGCTCTCTTGGTTATGATGCTTTTCTGGCGATACCATCATGAAGAAGGTTGCTAAGTTGAATGGAGCAACAACAATTCTTTTTTCTGCTTCTGCGATTGCTTTAATGAGCGTGCCGTTTTCGTGTCTATGTTGGCCGTTTGTGTTTCTGTTGCCGTATCTTGCGAAAGCATAATCTATCCAGGGAATCTCGTCGCCACGATATCGGCGGAAGGCGAGAGCAAAGGCGTACGATTCAAATTGTCTTGCTGCACATTTATATTGGAGACTGTGTCCAGAGGAGGCCTTGACTTCTGTAAATCCCCTTCCGGTTCTTCTAAGATGGGCAATATCTGGCCTTAGTTCTCTTGTTTCCAATGATCTCGGGTAAACAGGATCTGGCCAAGGGAAGACCATTTTTACCTGGCCGCCCTTTATTGGAGGAATTCGTTTTCTACCCCTAGTTGCAGCAGCATAAATGTGAGAACAAACGCTGGAAACATTTTCCTTAGCAATCATGGACCTTTGATCAGCTGTGTATTGGTCCTCAACCTCCACTTGGTCTAGTATTTCTGGATTTATTACTAAAGCCTTATCATCTCTTTTGACCATAAGACCTTGATAAATTTAAGGGCTTAAAAATTATTAGGTTGTCAAATATGATTATTCCTTAGAATAAATGCCTGTTAGCTGGGCATGGTCGAGAACGTGGTTTCGCATTGATGACTCGATGTCGGATTTTTTTGGTGTTCTGGAGAACTCCAGGGTCTTGTCAAGGGCATAAAGGTTGAGTATGTAATGGTGTTCTCCTGATGGGGGACAAGGTCCGCCATAGTTTGATTCTTCCCAGCTGTTCTCTCCCTGCATGGCCTCTTCTGGCAAAGAGTTTTCAGCAAGGGATATATTTTCTGGGGGCAGATTGTAAACTATCCAGTGGGTCCAGGTTTTTAGTGGCGCGTCCGGGTCTTCTAGTGTCAATACTAGAGACTTCGTTCTTTTTGGGATGCCAGATATTTCTAGGGGCGGGCTAATGTTCTCGCCCTGGCAGGTGTATTTTTGAGGGATTCTATCGTTGTTGTTGAAACCTGGGGATATCAATTTTAGAGTTCCGTTTGCAGTGGTGTTTTGGTCAATGGGGGGCTGTTCAAAGAAAAGAATAATTGTTCCTAGGAGAATTATTGTCAAGAGCAGAACCCAAAGATAATTTTGCATAGAATAATTAGGGGAGTTAGATATTTAAGGGTTGGTTTTTACGCAGATTTATGAAAATATTACTCCATGTTTGCTGCGGGCCGTGTTCTACTGCATCAGTTGAGCGGCTTAGGGAGAAAGGTTACGATGTTGTTTTGTTTTTTCCTAATTCGAATATTTATCCTGAGGGGGAGTGGGAGAAGCGCCTCGAGAATGCGAGAAAGATTGCAGAACTTCATGGGCTGGAGCTGGTTGTTGGGGAGTATGACCATTCTGCGTGGAGAGAATTTGTCCGTGGGTTGGAAAATGAAAAAGAAGGCGGGGCGCGATGCCTGAGATGTTTTGAGTTTAATTTGGCAAAAACTGCAAAGAAGGCGCGCGAGTTGGGAATTGAGAATTTTACAACGACTTTGACAGTTAGCAGGTTTAAGAATTCTTCTCAGATTGCGGAAGTTGGCCGTGTGGTTGGTGCGAGAATTGGCGTGAATTTTCTGGAACATGACTTCAAGAAGCAAGGCGGTTTTGAGAAAAGCGTGGAGCTGGCGAAGAAGTTTGATTTGTATCGACAAAATTATTGTGGGTGTGAGTTCTCACTTCGGAATTAGGGTTTTGCCTGGTTCCATAAAATGTCAAAGAATTTTCTAAATGAATCCGCAGCCTCTTTGTTTCTTATCCTGACAACAATTGGCTTAGATAGCAACATAATGAAAAGCACAGTATCTCTGTACAAATTTATTTCTGTAAATGTTTCCTGATGTAAAAATCTTGCTTCGTGTCGTTTGCTCTTGACAAAATAATTTGTTCTTTCTTTATTTTTTCTAACCTCTTCGTTAAATATTATTTTTGTTTTGTATCCTTTTTCTTCCATCTTTGTATAATACTGTGAGAAAAAAACATCTGCCTGTTTCTCGTTTCTTCCTTGGCTTGCGCCGAAGACATAATTTGTATCGCCTTTTCCAAGAGTTCTCGCGATGTCATTAAATACTGTTTTCATCCCTCCCCATCCGTAAAAAACGTCTATGTCTGCTCTATGCTCTGTTATTTCATATTTAGAAAGGAGTAAAGGCAGCATTTTTTCAACGACTTCCTTTTCCTTTTTTATTTCCGTCTCTTTAAGTTCAATAAAATCTTTTAATCTTTCTGGATTTGCTGCACTGAAGTGAATGATTCCTCCTTTTTTAACAATGGATATAATTCCCTTTTCCAGCAACCTGTTTGCTACGTCATAAATCTTGGAAGGTGAAATTCCAGATTTCTTAGCCAATTCTGTTCTTGTAGTTTCTCCTATCTCGAGCAAAGCAGAATAAATTTTTATTTCCCCTTGCGTCAATCCGATTTTCTTTAGGTCTGCTAATTCCATGTTGCTTCTAAGCATAAGGATTATTTAAAGTTGCCCCCTGCAGGGACACTTATATTTAAATAGCGGAATACAATAGAATCATTATGAAGTGATAACAAATTACTTCAGGAGACAAACATGACAAATGAAACACAGACAACAACGAAGGAAACCAGAATTTCATGCTTAGTTAGACAACTAAGAGAAATGAAAGGAGGTATAGAATAAGATGACAATTGAAATACCTGGGGGGATATGGTCGCTAGAAGAATCTGTTGAAGAATCTGCAAAAAAGGAAGCAGAAAAAGCGTATAAGGCTACAGTAAAAAGTTCTAGCGGAAAATTAGCTTCAAAGATCGTGAAATTTGGCAGAATTATTCTACCTTCTCCCGTGGAAGTTGCTCTGGATGGAACTGTCTCCTCGGAACAATTTATTGATAAGGAGGCGCGTAATTGTTCATTGTATTCAGATAGATTTCCCAGTATATTTGATAAATCTCCCTTTATGTTAGATGAGAGTGGTTCTGTTTATTTTTTCAGTAGACGGTGCTGGGGGTGCCAGGGAATCGCTAAACAAATTAAAGGATATCTTGACAGGACAGACGGCACATCAGTAAAGGGGAAAAGAACAATTCTTTTACTTGGTGAGAGTACGGGATCCGTAACTAAGGAGGTTATTCAGAAACAATGGGGCGAAGATTGCGGGTATCCTTATGGTTCGGGCGACTGTAGTAGGCCAGTAGTTAGTTTGGTTCGCGATTTGTATGAAAAATTTTCAGTTAGGGACGTGAAGCTATTACACTAACGAAAACTAACTTTTTCTTTTTTTTCATTGAGGTTATCAACTCTTTTTTCTTTGATTTAGGATGGCAAAACAAAGCTCGAAACAGGAAGGAACGATGGCAGTGATTGCAGCTTTGATTGTGCTGTTTTCTGCGATGTGGGATCCTTGGACTTCTGTTGTTGTCGCTCTAGCTATGATGGTTTTGTATGCGATTTGGAAGTTTATTGGGAAGTAATTATGTAAACAAAAAACATTCCAATTAATTCAGTGGTTGTATAAACTTTGATGGTGTTTTGTCTTTCTCTAATTGCTGTGTCATCAGACCAAATTGGCAGGTTTTTTGAAAGGGCAAGAGCGAGATACTCTTCATCGTCGGGGTCGGGGCAAACTTCTTTTGCTTTTTGTATAAACTCAGAGAACTCTTCAAAGGGGATTAGTTTTATTCTGGAAAAAGTTAAGTTCAAAGCGATTGTCAATTCCTCATAGCTGATCTTTGTTTTTTCTGCTATTTCATTTTTGTGTTCTTCTATTTCACTTATTAAAAATTCTGGAGCAAGAAGTTCTAATTCGTCTAAAAATATCAATGCGCGGGTTTTTCCCTTAAAATTTACTAAAGCAGATATCATGATGTTTGCGTCTACAATTAACTTCATCAGTAAATATCATCCCTTTTGTTTATATTTTTTATGCATTGATTGTTTGATTTTTCTTCCAAGTTCTAAAGCCTCTTCTGCAGTTAATTGCGATTTTTCTGCAATGGAGTCCAATATCGCTAACTGGGAAAGGCGAATGCGGATTGCTTCTCTTGCTACTTCGCTCCAGTTTATGAACCTTGATTTTTCCATTTCTTTCTTCAAGTCCTCGGGAATTGATAGTGTTATTATTGCCATTTTATTTAATTTATTTAATGCACATAATATATATAAATGTTTTGTTCTTCATTTCAAAATCAGCATCGCATCCCCTAAAGAATAAAACCTGTATTTTTCCTTGATTGCTATTTCATAAGCTTCCAATATCTTTTCCCGGCTATAGAAAGCAGAAATCATCATGAGCAAAGTTGATTTGGGGAGATGAAAGTTTGTGATTAAACCAGTGTAGTTAAGCTTGAATTTGTAGCCCGGATAGATGAAGATTTTTGTTAGTTTTTTACCTGAATAAATTTTGCCATCTTCTGCGAATGATTCTAAAGTTCTTAATGTGGTGGTGCCGACGACGAAAAGTCTTTTTGCTTTGTTGATTATATCTGAGTTTTGCTTGGTGATTTCACAGACCTCTCCGTGGATTTTGTGTTTTGTTGGGTCTTCTTCGGTAACTGGGAGGAAAGTGTCCCAAGAAACATGGAGGCAAACTTTTGCTATTTTTACTCCTTTGTTTTTTATCTTTTGGAGGAGTTCTTGGTTGAAATGAAGACCGGCGGTTGGTGCGGCGAAAGAACCTTCTTGGTTTGCGTAGACTGTTTGATATTCGTCGTCGGATTTGATTGGGGTTTTGATGTAGGGCGGCGTAGGCAGAGAGCCTATTTTATTTATTATTTCATTAACAGGAAGGTTGAACTTAAGGCGTACCTTATTGTCTTTTTTGGAAAGGATTTTTGCTTTGATGTTATCTGGAAAGATTAAATCGTCTCCAACCTTAGCGCGGCCCTTTATTGTTGCTTTGTTTGAATTTAGTGCAAGCATTAGTTCAACTTTGCCGCCGGTTTGTTTTTTGCCAGTGATGCGAATTGGTAGGACTTTTGTTTCGTTGATTACTAGGACATCGTCTTCTTTTAGGTAGTCTGGGAGGTCGTAGAAATGTTTGTGTTCGATGGGCGGGGAATTGGGGGCTGGATTGTTTAGAATCATTAGTCTTGAGTGTGTGCGGGGCGAGGCTGGGCGCTGGGCGATTAGTTCTTTGGGTAACAAATAATTAAAATCATTGATGTTCATGCTAATAAGATTTTGAAAAGAGTATTTATGCGTTTTGCTTAGACTCTATTTGTTTCCTGACTTCTTCAGACGCCTCATTGAAAACTGATTTTGCAAAGTCTATCACATCTTCTACTTCAGTTAATTTTGGTTTGTAGCCGTAATAATTTACGTTATGCCTGAGAATGCGCAGGGTTTCGATTAGATTTATTGGGCGTGGAGTGCTGATTTTAAGTTTTGATAATTCTTGCAGGGGTAAAAGATGATCTTGAGAGATTATGCCTTTGCTGACTAAAATAGCGTCGCCAAGCATTCTAAAAGCTTCGTAAATGTTTCTCACTATCGTCGGGCCCGCGCTTTCCTTGACGTCTAATGAAAGGGTATAGTTCATTTCGCCTTTGGCGGCTTCAAGAATACTCATTGCGTTTTTTCTATCTGGTCTTTTGTATCTTTCAATCAAGGCCTAACCTCCAACATCCCTTCAATTACGATGCCATTAGCTATATTTGTGAACAAGTTTAGGTCTATTTTGTTTTTTGAGAAAATGTAAAGATTAACCGGAACATTTTTCCGATATCCAAACTCTGAGAACTCTCCTAGTTTTATGATTCTTAATTCTTCGTTATCAATGACTTCTACAGCGAGGTCTATGTCGCTTTTTTCTGTGTCGTCGCCTTTTCGGTAACTTCCAAAAAGCACTATCGCGCGAGGATGTCCGATTAGTTTGTAAATCATGTTTATCAGATCTGACTCATAGATCAGACTTAAGTTGTAGGGTATTTTCCTTGTGATATTGTATAGGTGCCTTTGATGACATGTTAGTCTCCAGCTTTTGCCGATGATTTCTCTTCCTAGAAATTCGTCGTTGACAAGCTGTTCGACAATCTCGTTGGCGGTTTTCTTGGATATTTCTGCTTCCTTTGCCAGTTCAGTCAGACTGATTGGGGTTAATGGATAAGAGAAGAACCAGCGCATTACTTTTTGATATGCTTCATTAAGCTCTAGGAGTTCTACCTTGCCTAGTTTTTTGTTTTCTGGTGATCTCATAGGCATGGTGACATGCGAAACTATATAAATCTTTTGGAAACCATATGGCTTTATTTAGAACCGTTTATTCTTGGTGAGGATTTTTATAAGTTTTGCCCCTAAAAGATATTAACCAAAAGCTATAAAAACTTTGTATTTTACTAATGGGTTAATGGAAGAGCTTTTAGAAAATGCGAGAGAGTCTTTTGAGTCTGCCGAAGATGACTTGTTGAAAAAGAGATATAATTCGGCCGTTGCGTCTTTTTTCAGGGCAATCACGAATATGTGCGATTATCTGATTTATAGAGACATGAAGATAATTTCAAAAAATCATAACGAAAGGTTTAATCTTTTGAAAAAGTATTTTTCAGATATCTATGGGAAGGTTTTCGAATTGTTTGGAAAATACAGAGATTCATATAATCTCAGACTCTCTGAGAAAGACGCAAGGGGGGTGAAGGAGTATGCAATCGAGCTCGAAGAATTTATCAGAAATAAAAAGAAGATTTAAAGAGGTCTTGAAAGATAAAACGGTTTGGGACGTAATTATTTTTGGTTCGGCTATCAAGGGCAAGGCCTTGCCTGGAGATATTGATGCGGCGATTATTTCAGATAAACAGGACCTTAAGGTTGAAGGCGCTCATGTTTCAATTGTTTCTCCGAGAGATTTTTTTGGGAAGGTGCCGACGATTATCACGACGTTGATTAGGGAGGGGTTTAGTTTAAGACAGGACAAATCGTTGTCGGAATGCTGGAGGTTTAATTCAGGAGTTTTGTTTAGTTATCAATTGTCTGGATTGGACAACTCTAAGAAAGTAAAAGTCGTTAATGCCTTGAGGGGGAAAGGCGAAAGGGGAACTGTTGCTGAAAAAGGCGGAGAGTGGATTTCGCAGGGAGTGTTTGTTGTGCCAGTAAATGCAGAGCATATTTTTGACGGTTTTTTCAGGAATTTTGGAATAAAATACAAAAAGAGGTTTGTTTTAATGCATTAAGGTAATATGAAGAAAAGTGAATATAAGAAAAATCTATTAATTAAAAGATCCGGGCTGAGGAAACTGCTTAAGAAAGAAGGAATTATTTCTATCAGCGAAGATGCCTTGACTGCCTTGGAGAACTTTGGAGATGAAGTTTTTATGAGGCTTGTTGGGGCCTTGAAGGAGAAGTTAGTTATTGGGGCGAGAAAGGTGGTTAAGAAAGAAGATGTTGAGGGTGTGGTTGGGGAGTTGTAACAAAATTGAAAAGAAGATTTTTGGAATTCTAGCTGGGTTTTTAGAGGAGCATATTGGGTATTGCTGTAATCCCCTTGGAAACCATGTGGTTCTATTGGTTACTGGTGGTTTATTATGCCTATTGTGATTTATGCGATCGCGCTTGTTTTAGTTAGTTTTCAAGTGGGCGAGGTATAATTATGATTGCCTGGTTGCCGTGTTTGGCAATGCGCTTTGTTATTGTGAATTGTTTAGGGGAGGTCATTTTCTTATTCTCATTAATACTTAAACAACATATAGTTTTTTAAAAAAATAAAAGAGAAGAGGACAGACAGGAAAATAAAGACTCTGGGAGTTGTTCATCCAATCCTTAAAAAATCTTTTGAAATGAAAGTCAAGGAAAAGTATTATCAGATTAGGTTCAGCGAAACAGCTCCGCCGACACCAATAACTATTGGGGAGAATTCTATCTTGTTAACTCTTTGGGGTAAAGAACCATTATGTATTGAGATAAGATCAAGTAGGATGGTTGAGAAATATAGTAATTATTTTTATGACGCTTGGAAACTAGCCAAAGCATGAATATTCATCTTTCAACTCCTTGAACTTTCCTTCTTTTATCGCCCCCCTTATCTTCCTCATCAAATCCTGCAAGAAATAGAGATTGTGGTAAGACAAAAGTTTCTTGCCTGTGGGTTCATTTGTTTTGAACAAATGGTGCAAGTAAGCACAGGTGTAGGTTTTGCAGACCTTGCAGTTGCAGTTTTTTTCCAGAGGTTCTGGGGAATTTTTGTTTTGTGATTTTTCTATTTCTAAATATCCTTCGGATGTGAAAATTTTTCCATGTCTTGCGTTTCTCGTAGGCCAGACAGAGTCAAAGATGTCAATGCCTTGTTCAACTGCTTCAATGATTTCTTTTGGTGAGCCGACGCCCATGAGATATTTTGGTTTTTCTTCTGGCATGTTTTCTATCGAAATTTTTATCATTTCTTTCATTTTGTCTAATGGTTCTCCGACTGCCAGACCGCCAAGTGCGATGCCGTCGAATGGGAGATTGGAAATAAATTGGGCAGATTGTTTTCTTAAGTCTGGGAAGGTCCCGCCTTGGGCGATTCCGAACAAGAGTTGAGATTTACCTTTATGGTATTTGATGCATTGTTTAGCGAATAGATGGGTTCGGGCAGTTGCTTCTTTGACTTGTTCATATGTTGAACTGTAGAGGGGCATTTGGTCGAGGCACATGGCGACGTCACTTCCGAGAGTTTGTTCAATTTCCATGACTTTTTTTGGAGTTAGCTCGTGCAAAGAACCATCAAACGGGCTTTTGAATTTTAATCCTTTGTCTGAGAATTTATCCTTGAAATCATTTAGAGAAAGAACTTGGAAACCGCCCGAGTCTGTGAAAATGCAGTTTTTCCAGTTCATAAAATTATGAAGGCCTTTGTGTTTTTTTATTACGTCCAAGCCGGGTTTGAGATAGAGGAGGAAAGCATTTGAAATTATTGACTGTGTGGAAATTTCTTCAAGTTCTTCAGCGTCGAGATATTTGACTGCGGCCTTTGTCGCGACCGGCATAAAGAAGGGCGTTTCGTATTGGCCTGTGCGTGTTGTGAAGATTCCTGTTCGTGCTTTGTTTGATTTGGAGGTTATTTTAAAGGGTTTCATAGTAAACTATTTATTGCCGGCTTTTTATTTCTATTTATGAAAAAGGCAACGTTAAATAAGTTATTGACTGTTTCGATATTTGCGGCTGCAATGGGATATTTGGAGGCGGTTGTTGTGGTTTACTTGAGAGAGATGTTTTATCCGAACGGTTTTGATTTTCCGCTTAGGGGATTTATACAGCCGGATATTCTTGCGATTGAGTGGGTGAGGGAATTCGCGACAATTGTGATGCTTGTGAGTGTTGCTCTCTTGGCGGGAAAGAAGTTCTATGAACGAGGGGCGTATTTTGTTTATGCGTTCGCTGTTTGGGATATTTTTTATTATATTTTCCTAAAGATTATTCTTGGATGGCCTGCTTCGCTTTTGACATGGGATATTCTGTTTTTGATTCCGTGGCCGTGGATTGGACCTGTGCTGGCACCTGTGTTGTGCAGTTTGTTAATGGTTGTAACTGCCGTGATGGTTTTGAATTTGACTGATAAGGGAAAGAAAGTTAGGGCGGCAGTTTTGGAGTGGGTGCTGGTGATTTTAGGGATTGTTTTGGTTTTGATTAGTTGGATGCGGGATTATGGGAAGATTATTTTTCAAGGAGGTTTTGCTGGAGACTTTTTCACGCTTGCTGAAAACCCTGCGTTTATCGAACGAGTTGGGTCTTTTATTCCTTCTTCGTATAATTGGTGGTTGTTTGGTGTTGGTTTTGTAATTGCTTGTGGTGGAATTGTGAAGTTTTATGCGAGGAATTTGAAGAAAAAATGAATGCGCAAGCCTGTGCTTGCACTTCACTTTTGCAAATTGTAGGAAAATACTGCGAAATCGAAGATGCTCGTCTACTCATGGTCACACGTACAGATTATTCCTTAATTTCTCATCGTGCAACACACTCGCCCTCGGAAATTCTCATCCGGCACAGGCTTCGTTCGAATCCTGGAATGCGCAAGCCGGGATTCGAACCCGGGTCACCTCGTTGGCAACGAGATATACTAACCACTGTACTACTAGCGCTTGGAAGTGGTAGAAAATAGAGTTATTTAAAGATTTTTACAGAACGACAACCTTAAAAACTATCTACTTATTTTGTATTTATGCCCTGTAAGCTAATCGGAACTTCGGTTCCTCAAAGCTGACAGTGCTGACAATGGCCCTGTAAGCTAATCGGAACTTCGGTTCCTCAAAGCTGACAGTGCTGACAATGGCCCTGTAAGCTAAT
>Ga0180008_1002235_pt1 | contig 10685 bp, 21 predicted proteins | sample MM_PW_MetaG_FD_121121 | JGI IMG/M metagenome (GOLD analysis project Ga0180008, IMG submission 121121) | Groundwater microbial communities from the Aspo Hard Rock Laboratory (HRL) deep subsurface site, Sweden - MM_PW_MetaG | ecosystem: Environmental > Aquatic > Deep subsurface > Groundwater... | reverse complement strand
GATGAAGGTATAATAGACTATTTAAGTATAAACAAAAACAACTTTTATGTGAAAACAAATGATACTGTTGTTGTTACACTGGAAAATACTTTAGGAATTGATAACACGATTCAACTTAACGTTACTATTAAATCTACAAATTGCGAATTTATCATACCAACATTTATATCAGAAAAATATACGCCACTAGATGCTCAGGAAGGCATAGATACAGGTAAAAGCACTGATATGATTAATACCTCTGTCTTTTTACAGAAATTCGACGATATAAAGAAGAACGTAATATCACATGGCGAACTGTATCTTTATTTTACGGTGTTTATTGTTATAATAATTGTGTTGATTTTTTTGATAGGAAAAGTCAATCGCAAGATTATACCCACTTGAATTTGATAGAATTTGGTTGAAATTATGATGCATAAAAAATTGTAAAAACCAATATTATAACAATCGAAATTTACCAACTAATATTTTTATCGTCGCATAAAACAAGTTATGTTAAAATTTTTTAGTACTTATTTCTTACTATTATGTATTTTGAAATGTATATTCTAAAATATATATGTTTATTAAGTAGTTATAACATATTATAATTTAAAATAATTTGTTATAACATATTATAATTTGTTATAACTTATTATATTAAACGGCGAATGGCGAATTGAACGTGAAAACTTTAAATATTAAAATTTCAGATACTGCTCACGATATATTATCTTCAATTCAATTTAACAACGGAATAAAAAATAAAAATGATACTATCGAGTTATTATTGTTAACTACTGATAAAAATATTATCATAAAACAAAATGCAAGATGAAGAAGAACTGAACAAACCGTTTTGGGCTTTCATAACATTGATTGTTGATAATCCAGAAAATTATTTGAACAACAAAGGTAAGATATTATATAAGATAGTATTAGACGAAGGAGAGATAAAAAGTTTTACCAAGTTAGCTAAACACTTGAATGTTTACAACCATACAGTAACCAGATTATGCAGAGACTTAACTTGTGTTGGGCATATCAATGTTGAAAAACATATAAAAAACAAAACTATTAAATATAGCGATTATGCGTTAAATAGAGGGTTAAATATTGCTTATGAGATTTTAGGTAAAAATGAATATTAAAAGAAGATTAGGTCAAGGTCTGATTATTGTAGGTGTGTTTTTTATATTAATAATAGTATTGTTTTTCTTTAACTCACGTACTGCCAAATGCGAAGAACAACATTTTTATATGAACGAAACTAACAATTGTTATTATTATAATTCTACATGTAAAAAAGGAGAAACTCAACAAACTTATAACGGCGAATCTGCTTGTTTTTATTCACCTATCACGTTTTTGAATAGTTCACTTATCAAAGGAACACTAGTTTTATTAGCTGGATTTTGGGTTTTATTGTTAATAATTTTGTTAGTTTCTATAGCTAGAAAAGGTCAATCTAAAGATGAAAGACCTTTCAGAAAAGAAGAAATTATCGATGGTGATAAAGCTAAAGATTTATGGGCGATGTGGTTTTCTAAACACTATGGCATCCCTATTATTAACAATACTTACTCGAAATCTGCGTTCAATTTTTATTATGCATCAGAACCTACTAAGAGAGAAAACGAACATTTTATAAAATTTCAAGTTGAAGTATTAGATGGTTCATATCCTGGCCTGTTTACAGTTGTTTTGAATTTAAGTAGAGGAGAAAACTGGATTTCAAACGGTATGTCAAGATGGAAAGAAGTTAATTATGACGATTTTAAAATCGACAGAACTTGGCCTCTGCACACTCCAGATGATCCTAGAGAACGATTAATAGAGCAAATGTTTGAACGAAATCCAGAACGAGCCTTAGAATTGCAAGAACAGATTGCAGAAAAAGAGATATTACAACCAAGAATAGGATTGCCAACACCAGAAGAAATAAGAGAAACAGGAATGCCTGTTCAAATAGCTCCTCAACCGCAACCGTATAGAAAGCGGTATACATATAGAAGACCAACATACATATAAAATGGAAAATGACATTGAATATTTTCCAATAAAAGATTTAAACGATTGTCACATAATATTTAGATTAAAAACACCAGAAAAAAGACAAATCAACGAACTAAAAAAACACTTGATAAACAAAAAATCAAACATAATCATCGGAATTAGCAAAAATTTGATTGATAAGATAATATTTAAACATACTGTATATAATATAAGCAATAATTTAGAACATTTGAATTTAATTTGTAACGATTTACAAATTCAATGTTCTGTAGCAAAGGTAGTATTGGAAAATAAAGGTTTAATAAAAACAATGTAATAAAATGGACTTAATTTTAAATGAAATTAAAGAATTGTGCATTAAAGAAAATATTACGTTAGAACAAGCACTACTTAATGCTATTATCTTACTACAAATTAAGACTAATAAGAAGTTAGATAATATGATAGACATATTAGACGAATTAATACAAACAGTATCGGGAAGATGAGAATGACCTATAAAATTATTTTGTTTGTTAGTTTACTAGTTATATTTGTAAATACGTGCAAAGCTGTAGAATTTAATTATTCATTAAACTATACTAAACTACCGTTTTCAAGTAGTGTTAATATTATGTTAAACGGTATTGAAAATCTAACAATAAACATTAGTTATGGCAATTTTACTAGTGGTGTGAATACCATCACTTTTAGTAATGCCAGTGAATATTTAAATATAAATATTAATGTAACTAATACTACTCAACCTAACAATTACACAGACGTTGTTAGGATTGACGGTGGAATAAACTATTCGACCAACATAAACTTTAATTTCTTTATTATTAATGAATCTTATCGACTTCCTACTACTAGTTATATAGAGATAAGCATAAACGAGTTTGAATATATGTTTTGTGATTACCTATTGCCTTGGAATAACACTAAAAAAATTATAGTTAACGGTTATAGCAGTGAAGAGATCTACACTACTTACAATTCTAATTATTTTACTCTACCTAATTACTTTACTATTCCGAGTGAAGGATTTAAAGAAATAGATATTAATATGCATTTAGATAACTTAAGTGCTGGTTATTACACAGAAGTTGTTTCATTTAGTGTTGTTAGTAACTTTTCTAATATAACCATTCATTTTGATATTAAAGATTGTGTTAGACCTTATCCAGAATGCGATGAAATGGAAAGGGTGTGTGGAATTGAAAATAAAACAACACAACAGTACATTGAGTGTAAACGATTAGAAATAGAATGTAGCCAAAAAGTGTATGAGGCACTATTAGAAGCTCAAGAAAAGACTATTATTAATAATACTATAATAGAATACGTTAACTACACTGAGAGAGTTCCTGTGTTAGATTTAAGCAATGCTGAAGTTATTAAAGCATTGAAAGAATTGCCTACTAACATAAAACAACTTATTAATGACAATAGAAACAAAGACAACACTATAACCAGCATAAGAACTGAAATTGATGCTAAAAATCAAGAATTAGAAAGTTTAAGAAACGAAAATACCCAGAATTTATTAAATATGGAAGATAGGTTAGAAAAAAGACTAGCACGACTAATAGACGAAAATATGCAAAAGCAAGATTTAATAATGCAGTATGATAAAAGTTTTATCAAGAAATCAAGCATTGTATGGTGGATTGTTATTTTTAGTTTGATTAGTTTAAGTGTATTTGGATATTATAAAGTTCAAGAAAATATGTTGTATTAATAAAAATGGTAAGAGCAAGAACTGTTTATATTTGGATTGGCGAAGATAAAGTTACCATAACTCGAGGCTATCCGTTTGAACGGTATGAAACTACTAACGGTATTTTGTGCAAAGGGATGGTAAGGCATCGAGGAATGTTTGGCAGTTTTGTGCCTGTAGCTAACATCCCAGAAATGTATGTTGGAGAATCAAAAAAGTTGTATGTGAAAAACAGAATACTGCCACAATGGGAATCAGTGATAATAAATATGGACTACGAATCTCATATACCAAATACTATGAACTTAAATGTAAACTTAATATCAAGATTGGAAAGTCTGCAAAAGGATGTAGAAATTTGGAAACGAAGATTTTATGATTTAGATCGTAAACTAAAAGACTTAGAACAAAAAGATAGATTCATACAAAAAACAAAGCAAATATTTAAGTTTGTAGGTGATACTAAAAACCTAGTTTATAGCGGATACGGTGACTCTTTTTCACCGTATTCTTATCGTTATGGACTTGGTTCAATGCCTTCAACACAATCGCCACAAAACGAGTAAACAATGGAAGAAGAAAGTTTTATTAAAATAGATATAGACTATGCTAAAAAGCTATTGTCTAATATTCGAGTAATGAAAAATTTAGGGAACATAGAAGTTATTAATCCTCAAAGCGGAGATTTAACATCAAAAAAATTTAAAGATTGGATGAAATGGTATTGTGATTATATTAATATGTACGGAGGAATAGGAATTGAAGAAGATGTATTAAAAGTATTTTCAGCAATAGATAATCATAATTATATTATGGTAGAAAGGATAGAAGAAGGATTTAGAAGATTATTAAATGTTATAGATAAAAAAGATGAGATAATAGAAAGAAATGCTTTAAATTTACAAGAAATAGAAAAAGAAATTATAGATTTAAAAAAACAAATCAATATGGAAGGTAATATTACTTATAACGTTGTAGACGATAAAATCGAAACAATACCACAGAAGATTGAAGAACCTATTAAAAAACTTGTTGAAGAAGAAATAAAAGAAACAAAACCCAAATTTACAGGTATAAAAATATCAGTATGATAAAATGTCAATAAAATATCACGAAGTTAAATTGGAAGTTGAAGAAGCTTTTAAATGTCTGCTAAGAAAGAATAATAAGTCTGTTCACTATAATAGACAATGTTTTGCTATGTTAACTGGAAGAGAAATGAAAACATTTGGAAGATATTTGTCCGCACTTTATCAGCACCATTTAGACATAGAAAGTGGCAAAGAGGAGAGAAATATTTACCAGTTACAATTAATCAAAAAAAGCAACTTATCATCTGCAACAATTACTGGCCTTTCATGGAAGTTTGCTCCAATTTTTGTAAATGTAACCACCGCCCCTGATAAGCAAGAACAGAATAGAGCAACTTTTTATTCTCTAACTGAAAATGGACTGTTATTAGTAGAAAAATTAAAAGAATTACAAGAAAATGTATGAAGAAATAGTAGACGATATACTACAATTAGAAAAATCTAAGCCTGTAGATTATTGGCGAGATAGAGCAGAAGTACCTATACTTACAGAACAACCTTTTTATAATTATAGTAATAATATAATACCTGACGAAGAAGTTATAACAATGAGGATAGATACTCGGGGCGCTCAGGCAAGTAATCCGTTTAATTGTTTAGTATGTGCTAGTACTGGTGTAGGTAAAACTAGATTAATTAAAAATATAGTTAAAGCATATCACAAACAAAATTATAAAATATTATATATAGAACCTAAAAGCATTGAAATGTTGAATGCTAGAAAGATGGGTCAAGGTAGAAGATTACATCTGTTTGATAAAAACGAAAAATTGCCTGTTGTCGGATATTGTCCTAATTATATTAGAATGTATTTAGAAATGAATTTTCCTAGAATTGTAGATAAAATTAAATTTTATTCACCTAATATTAAAACAATGGATTATGTTGAGATATGGCAAAGTTTTGGCGTTCCAGTAAAAATAGCATCACATATAGTAGATATGATACGAAAAGGTCATACTAACATAGATTATTTCCAAAAAAAACTAGACAAGCGTGACTTACATCATGCTACAAGACTAGCTTTATCAACTAGTTTAGATAGTTTAAAAGCAACAAGTTTTTTTGGTACAACTAAAAAGTTAGAATTAGAAAAAGAGTGGGAGAAAAATAATATTGTTGATATCCCTTATTTTAGTCGTGATGGTGCTATTATGAACACAGATATAGGATTAGTATTAGATTTAGTTAGAGATATTGGTATGAATGAAAGCAGACAAGGGCTAGAAAATGTAAGCAAAAAACTGATAATATTTGATGATGCTTTTATGTATGCAGGAATAAGTGCAACACTAGCAACAAAAACAACTGGCGGAATAAATTTGGCTATTCGTAATATTAGTAACTGCCAAAACAATTTCCGTTCGTGGGGAATTAATAGCATGTTCGTTGTTCAAAGCCCAGACTCTAACGCTATTATGCCTTTGCTTATAGACGGTTGTACTACTAAATTGGTAAGTTATACTGAAAATCCACAAACGCTTAGAGGAAAAATTCCTTTATCAGCATTTTATTTAATAACCAATACCGATCCATCTAAACCTCAACTTTATATTGACGAAGAAAGCTACACATTTCAATGGATTTATGTTCAAGGCAAATCAAGATGGAAAACAGGTTTCCCGTTTGATTGTAGTGTAGGTCATACATAAGGGGTGATAAAATGAATAAAAATAAAAAATCTAAAATTAATATAAGTGACTTTATGATGGTTTACGGATGGGCGATTTTGGTTGTTTTAGTTGCAATAGGAGCTTTAGCATACTTTGGAATATTCAATCCAGAAAATTTCAAAGAACAACCGATTAATACAACTAAAGAAGTTATGGTATGCAATAATCTAGAAAAGCTAGATAACACTACTTTACATATATATCCAGAAATAATTAACAGAAAAAATTTGTTAGAAGCAGATTGGTATTTTAGGATAGTTGACATTAAAGGCAACACTAGCATACCACGTCAGTGGGATAATAACGGTGTGATGTGCCAGATGAACGCTGAGATGTGTACTTTAGGTTATACATATTGTTTAGATATTAAAATAATTATACCAGTAAACTATACTGAATGGGATACTTGGTATAATGAATAGACATAAAATAAGGAGGAAAAAATGAAAGTAGAATGTAATAAATGCAATAAATTAGTTGATTGGGAAGATGCATTTGGAATATATAGAAAAAATTTTATTGGATTATTGGTATACGGTGAAACCTTGTTAGTATATTGTGAAGAATGTTATGATAAAACAACAACACAAGAAATAAAATTAGAAGAAAATCTAGAGGAGGTAAAATAAAATGTTTGGAAGAAAAAAAACAGAAGAAGATTTTAGCCAACAATCAAATCCGTTAGCCACACCATTGCCACCAATGCAAGAATACAATCCACAACTACAACAAACACAAAAACCAATACAAAAACCCGAAGAAGATGAGATGTTAGCAGAACCTTTTACTATAGTAACATCTTACAAAGTAAAATCTAAAAAATTTTACATAGAAACAATGGATGATCATTACAAATATATGCAGAAATACGGTATAGATGTTATTGAAAGTTTAGACATTAGAAAACGAAATGTCTGATTGGAAGACGCATGTATTATTTGGTATAGTATTTGTTGCTTTATTTTATTTTTTATTTACTCACAAACAACAATTAACTCTAATAGATTTAAAATTTTTCATTTATATCCCGCTATTATTCTTTTTTGTTCAACTACCTGATTTAGACAGCGAACATAGTTTCATTAGAAGACTATTAAATATAATAGGTATACTAATGATTATCGGGTTTATTTTACTAACACTATTATTAAAAAATAATATTTATATTTTAATTAGTACGATTATACTAATTATTTTGTTACTGTCTTACTTACTAAAACATAGAGGAATATTGCACACTATACTTGGTGCTATTGTTCTAAGTTTACCACTACTTCTAATTAGTTTTATATTATTTTTTGTTGGATTTTGCGGTTATATATCTCATCTAATATTAGATGGAAAAATTAGTTTATATTAATAAAAATCCTAATAATCTTTCGAGGAATTGGCAACGACTTAATAATGCTAACCCGTTGCTGGTTGCTTCTGTTAGCTCTTACAGCATCCTTTCGAATCACTAGGATTTTTTCTTCTTTTTATTATCTTTCTCTAAGTTATTTTTATAATATTCTGACATAGGCAAAAATCTTGATTTATAGTTTTCAATTTTTGTAAATTCTATTATTTCTACTACATTGTTTAATCTTTTTATACTCCTCATTAACTCAACCATATCAGTTTTTTCTTTAATATTTATTGTTAAATTTACTGTATCTCCTCCGAAATTACTCCATAGATATCTACTATATGTTTTATCAAAGTTTCTCATTTTTAACCTCCAAAATATGTATATTTCTTAAACATCTCAATCTTCAAAATAATCGTTCTTATATTCTTCTTCACCTATTACTTTACCACTCGTAGACTCAATATAAACTAATTTATCATCGCAATCATGGCATTTAACCCAAACATGCGGATATTTAGTATACCCATCAACTATTTCAGCGTTCTTGCCTATTAATTCTAATCTTCTAACCAATTCTTCACTAAACTGAACACAATTGAAATTATCCCAATCATACTCCAATTCATTGGCTAAATTCCTAGACAACACTTTATAATCCCCTTTGGTTATATGCTTAACATATTTATACGTGTAACCTATATACATTGACATAACTATTATAACTAATAATAATGTAAACGCTATTATATTTTTTTTTCCCATTTTTGTTCACCTTTTATAATGTCGAAGTTTAATTTCGTTTTAATGGAATTAAATCTGCGTTTGTTAATCCCATTTTTATAACCTCTTACACTTTTTTAAATATTCTATTAAATCTAAATTAGACTTGTTCAGTTTATTTTCTTTCAACCTTCTATGTATTCCTTCCATTTTTATTCTACTAAACAAATATTTTATTTCTTGTTCTTTTGTCGGGTTAAAATTGTATCTCATTTTATATCACCTCAATTATCTTCAAATCCTAAATCTTTTAATATCTTCTTGCCTAATTTAGTATTGTTTTTAATTTCAAAAGCTATAACATTTAATGTCATAGGATGAATAGGGTAATTGTAAACTAGTTCTTGTCTTGCTTCTTCTGGTAACTTATAAAATATATCTAAAAAATTTGTTTTAGCACTCATTTTATTCAACAACTATTTTGCCTTTATCATCAACCATAATCAACCCGAAATGTCCTCTTTCACCTACAGTTTTTCTAGTTATAGTTGAAGCTAAATGTAATCCATATTGTTGGTACTTATATGCCTCATTTAATTCATACCAACAACCTCTGCAATTCGCAATCATCTTCTATTCACAATAATACTTATAGTGGTCTACTTTTCCATCTCCACTCTTTTCTATAATAAAACTTATATCACACTGATTTCTTAGTTTTCTACAAGATACCGAAGCACTATGCAAATTGACTCCAACACTTTTCGCAATTTCACTAACCGTAAACATTTTATTAATACTGCTACGTTTCTTCAAAAACTCTAATACGCTGTCTTGCCCCATTTTTTTTTAATTTTATGGTAAGTGTTTTAGGTAAAAAGTGGTGATATATACAACAGAAATCTCATCACAAAATAGGGAACCTCTGTAGTGTTACCATTCCTACAGCACTTATCTCCATATCACCTTCTTCCTATCAAAACGCCTAGTACGACACCCCAAATTACTCCTGCTACATTTATTAGCAATAACGCTAACACACCTAACTCATTTTCACTCATTTTATTTCACCTCAATTATTTTTTAATTTAATATTTATCGCCATTGAACATTCTGTAAATGTAAATGTTGAATTTCAGGTGTTACTTTTAAATACATATCCATTGTTATCTTTATATTACTATGTCCTAACCTAGCACTTATAACTTCAATTCTTACATTTTGATTTAATAAATGTATGGCCATACCATGCCTAAACAAATGGGGTCTTAACGTTGTTATTTTCTCTTTGCCACTTTTCCACATCTTTAACGCTCTCGGGAAATTAATATCAACTGCATATTGCCTGATTATTTGCCATGCACGTTGTATTGTTATAGGAAATAATAATTGCGTTTCTTCAACTTTAAATTTTCTCATATAATTTAAAGTGTCTCCATATAGTTCTGGTGAAATATCAAGCACGATTGACTTTTTTCTCTTTTTTGTGTATAAATTCAATAATCTACCTTCAAAATCTTTAAAAGTTATATTGACAATATCACCTATCCTTCCACCTGTCTCCCACATATAATCTATCAACAACAAATCCCTGTTTACTATTTTAACATAGTTTTCACTGAATTTCTTTTTTTGTTCCCAGTGTTTAATTACTGATTCTCTTAAGTTTACATATTGTTTATAGGTTATATGGGGCGGTAGTTGAGATTTATCTTTAAGATAAGTCGAAGGCTTCACTATTAATTGGTTTGAATCCATTTTAACTAATAACAACTAAGTTAAAATATCTATAGCGTTTCTTAATACAAACAAAATAATTATATTAAAATATTTTAACTTACATTTATTTTGTTTTAACTTACATTTTTTGTTTAAATAATTTTAGATAATATAATCTAACATATATGTTCCAATAATTAGTTTTCACATCTTCCTAAAAAACGCATCACTAATATACAATTTAGTTACATCCAGTTTCTTTTCATTACTTATACCACAATAATAACTGATACAAATCAATTTATTAATATCTAATAAACCATCTATCTCTCTATTGATTATATATTCATTTACATTCAAATCATATTTGACTTTAATATACCTTATCATAAACCATACCGAAAATGGTTTTTTAAAACCTAGCATTATTC
>Ga0180008_1002234_pt1 | contig 10694 bp, 9 predicted proteins | sample MM_PW_MetaG_FD_121121 | JGI IMG/M metagenome (GOLD analysis project Ga0180008, IMG submission 121121) | Groundwater microbial communities from the Aspo Hard Rock Laboratory (HRL) deep subsurface site, Sweden - MM_PW_MetaG | ecosystem: Environmental > Aquatic > Deep subsurface > Groundwater... | reverse complement strand
TGCGCCATCAGCGCCGTGCTGATGGGCGTGTTGCTGTATGTGCTGTTTGACTACCTGCTGGATGTGCCGCTGCCCCTCGGCCTGTTCGAAGCCTTTGTGGAGAGCTGAAATGGAAACCCTGAACTTCTTGATGCAAGGCTTTGATGTCGCCACCCGCCCGGAAAACCTGTTGATGGCGCTGTTCGGTGCCTTTGTCGGCACCATTGTCGGCATGCTTCCAGGCCTTGGCCCGATCAACGGCGTGGCCTTGCTGCTGCCGCTGGCTTTCGCCCTTGGCCTACCACCGGAAACCGCACTGATCCTGTTGGCCGCCGTGTACCTGGGTTGTGAATACGGCGGGCGTATTTCCGCCATTTTGCTCAACGTACCGGGTGATGCCGCCGCGGTGATGACCACCCTTGATGGTTATCCGCTGGCCCGCCAGGGCAAGGCCGGTATAGCCTTGTCGCTGTCCGCGGTCAGCTCGTTTATCGGCAGCATCATCGCCACCTGCGGTGTGGTGCTGTTTGCGCCACTGCTGGCGAAATGGGCGGTGGCCTTCGGCCCGGCCGAATACTTCGTACTGATGATCTTCGCCATTGCTTGCCTCGGCGGCATGGTCGGCGACAAACCGATGAAAACCCTGATGGCGGCGTTGATCGGTCTGGCCCTGGCCACGGTCGGCGTCGACTCCACCACCGGCGTATACCGCTTCACCTTCGGCAGCGTCAGCCTGTCCGACGGCATCCAGTTCGTCATCGTGGTGATCGGTTTCTTCAGCGTCAGTGAGGTACTGCTGATGCTGGAAAAAACCCACAACGGCCAGAAAGCAGTGAAAGCCAGCGGTCGCCTGCTGTTCAACTTCAAAGAGTTCACCTTCACCTTCTGGACCATGGTGCGCAGCGCAGTAGCAGGCTTCGTCATCGGCACTCTGCCCGGTGCCGGCGCGACCATCGCCAGTGCCATGACCTACATGAGCGAGAAGCGCATGGCAGGCAGCACAGGCAAATTCGGTGAAGGTGACCTGCGCGGCCTCGCGGCGCCAGAAGCGGCTAACAACGCTTCGGCCTGCGGCTCGCTGATCCCCATGCTGACCCTCGGCGTGCCGGGCTCGGGCACCACTGCAGTGATGATCGGCGCACTGACGCTGTACAACATCACCCCTGGCCCGCTGCTGTTCGAACAACAACCGGATGTAGTCTGGGGCCTGATTGCCTCGCTGTTTATCGGCAACGTGATTCTGCTGGTGATGAACATTCCGCTGGTTGGCCTGTTCTCACGCATGCTCAGCGTGCCTAACTGGGTATTGGTGCCGGCGATCACCGTAATCAGCATGGTTGGCGTCTACGCGGTGCACAGCACCACCTTCGACCTGGTGCTGATGATTGGCCTCGGCGTGTTCGGCTACATCTTGCGCAAGCTGGACTTCCCGCTGTCGGCACTGATCCTTGGCTTCGTCCTCGGCGAGCTGATGGAAGACAACCTGCGCCGCGCCCTGTCGATCTCCGCCGGCGACCTGAACATCCTCTGGAACAGCCCAATCAGCCTGTGCCTGTGGTCACTCACCGCGCTGATGCTGGCCCTGCCAGGCCTGCGCTGGTGGCGTGCACGTCGCACGGCGCAACCGGCCAATGCCTAAGTTACCCATGCTCACCGGCTGGCAAGGCTGGTGGGCCACTCCGCTGGTCGGCCTGGCCGGCGGCGCGCTGGCCAGCCTGATCGGCTGGCCTTTGCCGTGGATCATCGGCTCGCTGCTCGCGGTTATCGCGGCACGCTGCAGCGGCTGGCTGATTACCGAGCTACCGGGCGGGCGCAAGACCGGCCAGTGGCTGGTATCCAGCGCCATCGGCCTGCATTTCACCAGTGAAGTATTCGGCCAGCTCTTCAGCCACTTCGGCGTGATCCTGCTCGGCGCCCTGCTCACCCTGCTGCTGAGCCTGATTGGCATTATCGTGCTGCGCCGCGCCGGCCTCGATCGCGCCACCGCGTTCTTCGCCAGCATGCCGGGCGGCGCCAGTGAGATGGTCAACCTGGCGCAACGGCACAACGCCGAAACCGCCAAGGTGGCGGCCGCCCACAGCCTGCGATTACTGCTGGTGGTATTGCTGATTCCGGCAATCTTCACCTGGAGTCTGCCGCCTATCGAACCACCGGTGCCGGCGCCGGTGAGTTGGCCGTGGTTAGCGCTGCTGTTGCCTGGCGGTGCGCTGATGGCCTGGTTATGGGGGCGTTTGGGCCAACCCAACCCCTGGATGCTTGGCCCGCTGAGCGTTTGCGCCGTGGCCAGCGTTAGTTTTGACCTGCATCTGGGCTTGCCCGACGGCCTTGGCCAGGCGGGACAATGGCTGATTGGCTGCGCATTGGGTTGTCATTTCGACCGCAACTTCTTTCGCAGCGCGCCGGGCTTTCTCGCGCGCATCCTGCTGTTCTGCCTGCTCGCCATGCTCGCCGCCGCCGCATTGGGCCAGGGCCTGGGCTGGCTGGCCGGAGAAAGCCAGAACGCGCTGATGCTCGGCATGATGCCCGGTGGCATCACCGAACTGTGCCTGACCGCCGAAGCCCTGCAACTTTCAGTGGCAATGGTCACCGCCCTGCAGGTGCTGCGGCTGTTTCTGGTGATGTTCCTGGCCGAGCCCTTGTTCAGGCTCTGGCAGCGCCGCTGAAAACGCATTAACGACCACATTTAGCCCGCCTTGTGCGGGCTCTTTTTTGCCGGCTTCGGCAACAATTTTTGTTTAACAGATATGTCCATCACCACGCAGACGCATTGCGCAGGGGTACTCTCAGGGCCTGGCTAAATGAGGCATTTGTGTATGAGCGTACTGCGCTGGCCCGCCGCAAAAACTCTGCTGCTATTGCTCTGCCTGAGTTTACTGGTCACGGCCTGCAGCCGCCTGGGGCTGGCCTACCGTAATCTGGACTGGCTGGTGCCCTGGCGGCTGAACGATTACCTGAACCTCAACAGCCAGCAGCAGGCCTGGCTCAAGCCGCGCTTGCAGACCCACCTGCAATGGCACTGCAGCGTCGAGTTACCACGTTATATCGACTGGCTGCATAGCACCGAGAGCCTCCTCAACCAGGCGCAACCGGACAGCAGCCAGCTGCTTGCGCAATTCGCCCAGTTCGATGCTGCGCTCAAACGCATCAGCGTCGAAATCACTCCCACCGCCATCGAACTGCTGCAAGGGCTGAACGAGCAGCAGGTTAGCGATTTTTACGCGGCGCTGGATGAAGACAATCTGGAAGACCGTCAGGACTTTCTCGACCCGCCCCTGGCCACCCAGATCAGCGAACGCCAGACGCGCATGCAGGAACGCCTGCGACCCTGGCTGGGCCGCCTAAACAGTGCGCAAACCGAGCATATCGCCGCCTGGGCCAATGGCCTTGGCGAACAGAACCGTTTGTGGCTGGAGAATCGTCAACGTTGGCAAGCACAGTTGCGTACCCTGCTCGTCGAGCGTGACAGCGCTTACTTTGCGCCCGAACTGACGCAGTTGTTGCAGCACCGCGAACGTTTCTCCAGCGACGCCTATCGCACCAGTTATGCTCGCTCACGCCAGGCGCTGGCCACGCTGCTGAGTCAACTGTTAAGCAGTGCTGATGAACCACAGCGCGAGCGCCTGAGGCATCGCCTGCGTGATTTACGTCGGGATCTGGCAGAGCAGCAGTGCAGTGCCGCTTAAAGGGTTCTAGCAAGCAGGCTCGGGTAAGCGCCAGTCTATTGGGCTCAGTTCATGCTGCTGCAGGAACTTGTTGGTACGGCTGAAATGGCCATTGCCAATAAACCCGCGATGCGCTGATAGCGGCGAAGGATGCACCGACTTCAGCACCAGATGCTTGCTGGAGTCGATGAGTTTTTCCTTGCTCTGCGCATGCGCGCCCCACAGCAGAAACACCAGCCGCGCCTGCTGCTGACTGACCACCTCGATCACCTTATCGGTGAAGGTTTGCCAGCCGATTTTGGCGTGGGAGCCGGCGATGCCATGCTCCACGGTCAATGAGGTATTGAGCAGCAACACGCCCTGCTCCGCCCAATGCTGCAGATTACCGTGGCTGGGAATATCGATATTCAGATCGCGCTTGAGCTCTTTATAGATATTCACCAGCGACGGCGGGGTTTTCACCCCAGGCTGCACCGAGAAGCACAGACCATGGGCCTGCCCCGGCCCGTGGTAAGGGTCCTGGCCGATCACCACCACCTTGACTGCCGCCAATGGCGTGGAATTCAAGGCATTAAAAATCAGCGCACCCGGTGGGTAGATCTCTTTGCCCGCCGCCTTCTCCGCCCGCAGAAAGTCGCCCAGCTCACGCATATAGGGATTTTCGAACTCCTCGCGCAGCGCAGCTTTCCAGCCGGCTTCGAGTTTGACGTTATCTGCAGCGCTCATGCCTATGTCCTGCCTGTACCAACGGAGACGGCACGCTAAGGAAGCCTCATCGGCAAGTCAAGCAAACGGGCATGCCCCATATTGCTCACTCTAGAGTGGCTTAATCCCGTAGAGGGCAAATAATGCGGCCCAGGCGGGATCAGCCTTAGCGCGCTCAAGCGCGTCGCGTAAATCTGGACGGCTTCTGGGAATCATGGCCTGCAAGGTGAACTGGTTGAACGGTTGCTTGGCCACGTAGAAATCAGCCGCAATTGACATCAACTGCGGATCGTTCTGCAGGTAATAGTTGAATGCCAAACGACGAATAATGGTTACCGCGGCCCGCCGTGAGTGGATACGCATCAGCGAGGCGCGCACATCATTGCCATCTTCGCGGTCAATTTTGCCTTGCTGCATCAGCTCTTCAACGCCCATCGGGTAGTGATGCCCGCGCAACGCTGCGAAGCGTTGACCGATCAGCGAGTTGGCGTTGCGGTAGGGGACCTTATGCTGCTGCGTTGAAACCACCAGGTCTTCATCTTTGAACAGATCAACCCAGAGAAATCGCTGCCCAGCCCTCTCGCCCCAGCCCCAGGCGGGGATGACCCAAAGCAGCATCCAGTTGTCATCACAACCTGGCGCCCCTGGCCCTGCACAACTGCCGTCTAGCCAACCGGCCAAGGTTTGGTTTAAGCGTGCGCGCGGCAGCACACGGGCATCATAGGTTTGCTGAGCGTCGGCTTGCTGATTCAGCAGCGCCGCCACCTCAAACATAAGACCCGTGCGCGGCTCTAACTCCAGAACGAAGGGGGGCTGGCGATGGTAGGTGTAAAGACTGACAGGTGCGGCCACTACCGTGACGGGCAACAACAGAAGCAGCATCCAGGCTAGGCGTCTCAATATGACCTCGTACTAACAGTGTCCCTACCGACCTTTGTGGGCCAGCTTAATGACTTTATTAGTGTGCTAGGGCCTTTGGCAGCACTTCATGTATAAGGCAGAAAGCTGGCAAACACCACCTGCTGCACGGCTTATTTACTAAAGAATGCAAGGCAGCATCAGCCCTGATGCAACGCCCGATAATGACTAGGCGCCATGCCCACTACTTTGCGAAATAGCCGCGAAAAGTAATACACATCGTCATAACCCAACTGCTCCGCTACCTGACGAATGCCCTGCTCGCCCTCATCGAGCAGGCGGCAGGCGTGAGCCATTTTTAGCTGGATAAAGTCCTGAATCGGCGCATGCCCGGTCAGTGCACGGTAGGTTTTGGCGAAGTGAAAGCGTGACAGTTTGAACTGCGCGGCCAGCTCATCGAGGTTCAGCGAGTCATGCAAATGCGCGCGCATCACCGCCTGCACCGCGTCCACATCCAGCACCCGCCCAGACTTCAGTGTGGCACGCGCCGGCAGCACCGCCAGGGATGTCAGCAACACCTGTAATTGATGCGCCGCATGAATGAAGTGCGGCAGGTTCAAGCCTTGCTTACGCAAATTCAATAACGCATCGAATTCGGCCAGCAGCCGTGGCTGCACGCCAATGCGCCACAGCGGCCCCTTACCCAACGGCTTGAGAAAATCCGCCACCAACTCACCATCAAAATGCACCCAATACAGGGTCCAAGGCTTCTGCGCGTCCGCGCCATAGGTATGCGCCACGCCTTTTGGCAACAGCAGCAAATCGCCACCACTGACAGCTAATCGTCCATCCGCCGTTTCCAGCCAGCCCTGCCCGGCGCGGCAGTAGATCAGCAGGTGATCCTCCGGCTGAGGCCGATGCATACGGTGCCCTGCAGCTTGCGGGTAGAACCCCAGAGCCAGCGGGTAGCAGCCCTGAGCCAAAGGGCTACGAGCCAACAGGCGGCGCAAGCGCGGCGGTGTGATAAAGCGCACGCCGTTGGCGGACAAAGGCTAATTGGAGGTCTCGACATAGGCTGGCATCGGGCAGTCCTATTAGATTTCAAGCACAAGATAGTCCATCCAGCGACCAAGATCGTCAATCCACAAAGCACCGCAGGGCCGCTATAACAACCAAACAATAACAATCGAGCCCAACAGCGGTTCGCCACGAGGAATACCCGCATGGCCAAGGCAATCCCACAGTTGATCGACGGTGAATGGCGCGAAAGCCGCGCCCGTGAATTTATCGAAGTCACCGACCCGGCCACTCAAGAGGTCCTGGCCCTGGCCCCCAAGGCCACTGCCGAAGAAATCGAAGCCGCGATTGCCAGCGCCAAGGCGGCCTTTCTCACCTGGCGCGACGTGCCAGTCTCCGACCGAGCGCGGGTGATGCTGCGCTACCAGCATCTACTCAAAGAACATCATGATGAGCTGGCGGAAATTCTAGCTGGGGAAACAGGCAAGACCCTGGCCGATGCCAAGGGCGATGTTTGGCGCGGTATCGAGGTGGTCGAGCAGGCCTGCAATATCGCCAGCCTGATGATGGGCGAGACCATGGAGAACGTGGCCCGCGACATCGACACCGCCAGCTGGATTCAGCCGCTGGGCGTATGCGTCGGCGTCACCCCGTTCAACTTCCCGGCGATGATTCCGCTGTGGATGTTTCCCCTGGCCATCGCCGCCGGCAACACTTTTATTCTCAAACCGTCCGAGCAAGACCCGCTGACCCCCATTCGCCTGGCTGAGCTGTTTATCGAAGCTGGCGCGCCCAAGGGCGTGTTGCAGGTGCTGCACGGCGCGCGTGAGGTGGTCGACAGCCTGCTGACTCACCCGGATATTCGCGCCATCTCCTTCGTCGGTTCAGTGCCGGTCGGCCAGCACATCTACCGCACCGGCACCGCGCACCTCAAGCGTGTGCAGGCCTTCGCCGGGGCGAAGAACCATATGGTGATCATGCCCGACGCCAATAAACAGCAAGTGCTGAGCAATCTGGTCGGCGCCAGTTGCGGCGCCGCCGGGCAGCGCTGTATGGCGATTAGCGTGGCGGTATTTGTCGGCGAATCGAAACAGTGGATCGACGAACTGCAGGCGCAGATGGCCGACCTGCAACCCGGCTACTGGACCGACGGCCACGCCGCCTTCGGCCCGCTGATCAGCCAGCAAGCGAAACAGCGCGTGCTACGGCTGATCGCTGAAGGCAAAGCGGAAGGCGCCGAATGCCTACTGGACGGCTCGCTCTGCGCGGTCGAGGGCTACCCCAACGGCAACTGGATTGGCGCCACACTGTTTCGCGGCGTGACCCGCAAGATGAGCCTGTACCGCGAGGAAATCTTCGGCCCGGTGCTGGTGTGCATGGAAGTCGACACCCTGGAAGACGCCATCGAACTGGTCAACGCCAGCCCTTACGGCAACGGCACCTCGATCTTCACCCGCTCCGGCGGCGCGGCGCGGCATTACCAGCACGCAGTGGAAGTCGGCCAGGTGGGCATCAACGTGCCGGTGCCGGTGCCGCTGCCGTTCTTCTCTTTCACGGGCTGGAAGGGCTCGTTCTATGGCGACCTGCACGCCTATGGTAAACAAGGGGTGCGTTTCTTTACCGAAACCAAAACGGTCACCAGCCGCTGGTTTGATGAGGATTCAGTGGCCGGCGCAAATATGACCATTCAATTGAAATGAGAACCCGTAGCCGTATTGATCCACTGCAATACCCAGTTGTTTAGACCAAAAGACAATGCCTCCTTGCGTGCCAGAGCCTCACAGTGCTTTGACATAAAAACAACATGGAGGATTGCAATGAAACAACTGACTGCCGCCCTGGCCCTCTGGGCCGGGCTTACCGCCTGCGCGCAAGCAGCTGAGCCGATCACCCTCGGCCTCAACTACCCACGCACAGGCCCGTATAAGGAAGAGGGTTTGGCCCAGATGCGCGGAGCCTTGCTGGCCATCGACGAGCTTAACGCCCAAGGCGGAGTCCTGGGGCGCACGCTGCGCCTGTCGAGCAAAGACACCGCCTCGCGTCCGGCCAAGGCCGTGAAAAATGTCGACAAGCTGGCCAGTGAAGGCGCGGCCATGCTGTTTGGCGGCTCATCCAGCGCCGTGGCCATCGCCTCCGGCAAGCGCGCAGCAGAACATGGGCTGCTGTACTTCGGCACCCTCACCTACTCCAACGACACCACCGGCAAAGACGGCCATCGCTATATGTTCCGCGAGAGCAACAACGCCTGGATGAGCGCGCGGGTGTTAGGCCAATACCTGAGTAAAAATCTGCCGGACAAACGCTACTTCTACATCACCTCCGATTACACCTGGGGCCACACCAGCGAAAGCTCCTTGCGCCAAACCACCGGCAGCGCAGACAGCACTCAGCACCCCGGCCTCAAAGTAGCCTTTCCGGGTGCGCGCCTGGCCGACTATCAAGATGCGCTGAGCCAAGCCGCCGCCAGCAACGCCGAGGTGCTCGCTCTGGTGCTGTTCGGTGAAGACCTGGTGCGCGCCATGCGCATCGCCAAGGACCTTGGCCTCACCGAGCGCATGCAAATCGTTGCGCCAAACCTGACCCAAAGCATCGTCGAACAAGCGGGCCCCGGCCTGATGGAAGGCGTTATCGGCAGCGAACCCTGGACCTGGCGCGTGCCGGCACTGGAAAAATCCGTGCACGGCGAAGCCTTCGTCAAATCCTTCAGCGAGCGTTACACCACCTACCCGTCCAGCTCCGCCGCATCGGCCTACAGCATCGTCTATCAGTGGGCCGATGCCGCCAAACGCGCAGGCAGCCTGGACAGCGAAGCGCTGATCAAGGCCCTGGAAGGTCATCAGTACCAGCTACTTAAGGACCCACAAACCTGGCGCGCCTTCGACCACCAGAACGTGCAGACGGTGTATGCGGTCAAAGTCAAAACTCGCGCCGAGGTGCTCAAGGACTCGTTCAAACAAGACTATTTTGAAATCGTCGACCGTCTCGACGCCTCCCAAGCAGCGCCCAGCCTAGCCGAATGGCAGGCCGAACGACGCGCCGCCGGGCAACCCCTAACCCTGCAATGAGGACTTATGGATTTCGAACTCAGCGATGAACAACGCCTGCTGGTCGACAGCGCCCGTCAATTTGCCAGCCGTGAGCTGGCGCCGCATGCCGCCGACTGGGACCGCGACCACCACTTCCCGGTAGACGTAATCAAGCGCGCCGCCGAACAAGGCTACCTGGCCCTATACATCGGCGAAGAGGACGGCGGCCTGGGCCTGTCGCGGTTGTCCGCCTCACTGATTTTCGAACAGCTCGCCGCTGGTTGTATCGCCACCACGGCGTTTCTGACCATCCATAATATGGCCTCGTGGATGCTCGCCTCCTTCGCTGACCAGGCATTGAAGGATGCCTGGCTGCCGCGCCTGGTCAGCGGCGAGTTGCTCGCCTCCTATTGCCTCACCGAGCCGGATGCCGGCTCCGACGCCGCGCACCTGCGCACCCGCGCCAAGCGCGATGGTGATGACTACGTACTGGACGGCAGTAAATGCTTTATCTCCGGCGCGGGCAGCACCGATGTGCTGATCGTCATGGCGCGCACCGGCGAAGACAGCGGTGCCAAAGGCGTGTCCTGCTTCCTGGTACCCGCCGATGCCGAGGGCGTGAAGTACGGCCGCAATGAATTGAAGATGGGCTGGCGCGCCCAACCGACGCGCACCATCACCTTTGAAGGCGTGCGTATTCCGGCCGGCAACCGCATCGGCCCCGAGGGCCAGGGCTTCGTCTACGCGATGAAGGGGCTGGATGGCGGGCGCATCAATATCGCCAGCTGCTCGCTGGGCGCGGCACAAGCGGCGCTGGAGCAATCGCTGCGCTACGTCGAGGAGCGCAAGCAATTCGGCAAGCCGCTGAGCGACTTCCAATCCTTGCAGTTCAAACTGGCCGACATGCTCACCGACCTCACCGCCAGCCGGCAGATGGTGCGATTGGCCGCGCATAAGCTCGACCATGGCCACAGCGAGGCCAGCCTGTATTGCGCCATGGCCAAGCGCTTTGCCACCGACCACTGCTTCAACCTGTGTAACGAGGCGCTGCAGCTGCATGGCGGTTACGGCTACCTGAATGATTACCCGCTGGAGCGCTGGGTGCGTGACAGCCGTGTGCACCAGATTCTCGAAGGCACCAACGAAATCATGCGGGTGATCATCGCCCGACGCCTGCTCGACCAGGGCGGCATGTTGGATCGTCTGCTATAGAGCCTGAATCCTTGACCCGCAGGTGGCAGCAACAAGCGCCTGCATCAGCCCACATGAGGACACCCATGAGCCACGCCATCGAACCCTACAACCCCGGTGTATTCGACCTGACTCACAAGATCACCGTGGAAAAGCACGGCCACACGGCACTGATCACCCTTAACAACCCGCCTGCCAATACCTGGGATCGCGACTCGCTGATCGGCCTCAAGCAGCTGGTTGAACACCTCAACCG
>Ga0180008_1002233_pt1 | contig 10696 bp, 12 predicted proteins | sample MM_PW_MetaG_FD_121121 | JGI IMG/M metagenome (GOLD analysis project Ga0180008, IMG submission 121121) | Groundwater microbial communities from the Aspo Hard Rock Laboratory (HRL) deep subsurface site, Sweden - MM_PW_MetaG | ecosystem: Environmental > Aquatic > Deep subsurface > Groundwater... | reverse complement strand
GGCTCAAGGGCTACCGCCGAATCTTCTCCCGGTTCGAAAAGCTTGATGCGATGTTTCTCGGCTTTCTCAGCTTCGTGCTCGTGGTCGATGGGCTTCGCAGTTTGTGTTAACAGGCCCTAGCCACTCTTCCTGCCACTCGATTGCGTCAGCGGGGGACTGAGGCTGCGCGGGGGCCTTGTTGGGGTGCATGGGCATGTTCTCCGTTGTTCGTGTTCTGCGTGTGCTGCTTGTGTTCGTAGACGATGGTGGCGAAGACCTCATTGAAGGTCACGGCCCGCCCGGTGCGTGCCTGGATGGCCCGCTGGGTGTCCTTGATGTGGTCGAAGGCGGAGACGGGGATGGGGACCGTTCTGAAGACGGCCTTCTCCCGCTGGCCCTGCTCGGGGCCGGGGTGCTGGTATTGCATGTGATGCTTTATCCGGTTGGGGTTAGTTGAGGTGCGCCCCTCGGGCCATCGCGTCCAGGCGGGCGGATGCTGGGGGCTATAGCCAGGGGCTAGGGGCGGCTTCTGGTCGCGCCTGCGGGCCACTGCCTTTTCAGGTCAACGACTTAGAGGGCGATTTGCGTGGCGTCCGGGCGGAACGCTGGATGGGGGCTAAAGGTGGTGGCATGGCAAGCGAATCCACGCCCCGAGGACCGCAAGTGCTTGCGCTGATTACCGATGTTCCCGGCCCATCAAGGAACAGCGCGCCAGTGCTAGATTGGGCCGCCCGCCCCGCCCTAACCAGGGGCAGCGTCCCGGATGGCGATGACCGAAGCGCGGGAGATGTCGTAGTCCCGCGCCATCTGGCTGACCGTGGCGCCTGCCTCCAGTTGTTCCCGGATGGCCTGCTTGTCTTCCTCCGAGGTCTTGGAGGGGCGCCCCAGTTGCTTGCCCTCGGATTTGGCCCGAGCTAGGCCCGCCTGGGTCCGCTCCACCAGCATGTCCCGCTCCATCTCTGCCACGGCTGCCAGGATGCCCACCACGGCCTTCCCTGCGGTGCTGGTCAGGTCGGTATCCCCGAGGGCTTGCACCTTCACGCGGACCCCTCGCTCTGCCAGCATCTTCAGCGTCTGCATGACGTCGATCATGTCCCGGCCCAGGCGGTCCAGCTTGGAGACCAACAGCATGTCGCCTGCCTCCATGCGGTCCAGCATCTTGGCGAACTGGGGGCGCTGGAGGGCGGGCACCTTGCCTGAGATGGTGTCAGCGAACCATCGTTGGGCGGGCAGGCTGTGCCCCAGGGCTTCCAGTTCTTGGCGCTGGTTCTCGGTGGTCTGCTCGGCGGTGCTCACTCGGCCATAGCCGTAAATGCGGGCGGTCATTCGCTTGCTCCCTGGTGTTGGAAAAGGCTGTCAGTATTCCGCATGTGTTGGAAACTGTCAAGGCCTACATTACCAACACCCCAGGATGCCGCCTGCGGAGGGTGTCGGAATCCTTCGTTTTCCGACAGTGCAGCCCTGCCATCGCGCGCAGATTGGGGCGCCTGTCCAGGGCCCCGCCTGCTCAGTCAAGCCGGGAAACGTTTCCCCGCGCGCCGTGAACGAATATCCGAAACCATGGAGGAGCATTCCCGCACAGCCACTGTTTTGGACACTGTGATGCGCGCTCTGCTCGACCTGCTCTCCGCCGTTCGTTCTACGCTCCAGGCCCTTCAGGAGAACCCGGTGGGGGCCGTGACGCTGCTCGCCCTTTCGGCCTTTGCCCTGGTCGCCTATGTCTCGCGCCACCGTAGGTAACAGGCCGAAATGGGCACAGGCCTCAGGCGTGCCTACGGCCCCGCCAATCCACGATGAACTCCATGCGCCCCGCGCGGAGGGTGAACGACCCGCCCCCACTGGGCAGGTTGCTCGGTTCAGTCCACGCATCCCAGAAGATTGGATGGTCGGGATACCAGAAGACCCCGGCCCCGGTGATGCGGGTGTGCTTCTTCAGCATCCACACGAGCACCTGCGCGGTCATGTCCAGGACGGACTCAACCCGCCACATGAAGCGGTGATAGATGCAGCGGAGGGCGTGGACGGCGCTGTCGCGGGCTGCTTGTGCTTGGCTCATGTTCTCTTTGCTTTGGTCGCGTCAACATCGACGCGGGGCCAATGCTGGCGGAGCAAAGAGGGGCCAAAGGTAATGTCCCTGCGTCCCAGTCAGTACACCGAAGCGGAAGGTTTACCAAGGCGGACGATTAATCCGTAGCAAGGTCTGATGTGCTCGGAGCACACCCGGGGTTTGAGAACCGCCAGCCTCCAGTGTCACATATAGCGCAATCCCTGCTGTTGCTCCGTGTGGACAGCGGGAGGGGGCACGGGGGGAACTCGCCCCAGGCGCAGTTAGGGAGAGGGCTCGGAAATTCCTCGCGTTTTATCGCGGGTTGACCGAGCGAACCACCACGAGAGCATCCGCCACGAGCGCCCGCGTAGAAGCTCTGTAGTTATCCCCGTAGGTATTGGCGAACGCGTTCGGGTCCGAGTAACCGAGGTTCTCCTCCATGATTGCAATCCTCAATTCAAGCAGCTTGGGCTCGCATGTGCGAATGACAAGCGAGACAAGGGTCTCCAGCGGCTCCGTTCTGTTGTTGGCAAGTAGGGCCCCTGTGTTGAGGGCGCACTCGTCATAGGCCTTTTTGGCTGCAAGCACATCGGTTGATGTGGTCGTGTAGTTCTCGGGGGCTTTGGCACCACACGAGGCCAGCCCGAGGGCAGCCAGGGCGAACAGCAGGCGGTGCATGAGGTCTCCTTGATTTGTAATGCACGCAGGATAGCGCCCCTTGCTCACCCCTCGCGGCGCGGCTTGGTGGTCAGCAGTCCAGGCAGCAGCGGGGGCGGCTCCCATCCCTCAGGCGGGAACACCTTCGGCAGGCTCACATCCTCATGCACAACCGCCACGGCCACGTCCACGAGGTCGGCAGGCTCGGGGTGGCTGTAGGTCGTGTCCGCGTCCCCGCCCTTCTGCTTGTGCCCCGTGTACGCGTTGATGTTGAACGGGTAGACCTGCTTCCGCTTCAGCATGGTCTCGATGGTGTGCCGGAAGGAGTGGAAGGTGTTCTCAGGCCCCCACCCATGACGAGCCTTGAGCTTTGAGAACCAAGTGGCGAACGGCCCGCCCGCGTTGTTGAGGTCTGAGACCGGCGCCATAGGGAACAGCCGCTCATGCCCCGCCTGCCTCAGGCTGGCAGCGTACTCAGGCAGCCCCAGCCGAATCAGCTCGGGGTGCATCGGGATGACGCGCTTGGATGACGTGTTCTTGACGGACTGCCACGCCTGCTCGTCCATGATCGAGATGCACCAGAGCGCCCCCTCCTGCCGAATGTCGGTGGTCAGGAGCTGCGCCAGCTCAGTCACACGGGCGCCCGTGTACGCCCCGAGGATGGGTATCCAGTAGGCAGCATCCCGGCCCGCCGTCCGCACCTCGGGCAGTTCGTACGCCTGGAACAGCGGGGCAGCAAACAGGGCAGCCAGCTTATCCCCCTTGATGGGCTTGCGCACCGTGACCCGTTCCCTTGAGCCCTCAATTTTGATGGTGGCCCACGGGTTGGCCGCGATGCGCTGTTGCTCCTGCATCTCAAAGCGGATCAGCCGCGAGACGTAGCCCAGGCGGTCAGCCGCAGTGCGCGGCGCCAAGCCCTGTGCGAGGAGCCAATCCCGAAACTTCAGCCCCTGCTGGCGGGTGAGCTTAGCCAGCGGCGGATTGCCCAGGACCGTCTCAAACTGGGCCACGATGCGCTCAGCAGTGCCGATGGTCTTAAGCGTGGGGCGCTTGCCCTTATTGCTCCACAAGTGCAGCACATCGCGGAGCGTCAGCAAGTGGGCGGGCTTGTCTGCCGGACTGAAGTGGGCTGCCTCGCTGGCTGAGATTGACTCGGGCATGACGGGCTCAGGGGGCGTATCGAAAACCTCGCCCCTGTCCCGCTGCTTGCGCCCCTCGATGACCTGCGCGGTGGCCTGAGCCCAGGCGTACAGGGCACGGCGCTGCTCAATGCCGTCAGGCGGCAAGTCCAGGCCATGGGTGCCTAGCCAGTCTTCAGCCCGCTCCTTCAGTCCCGCAAGGTTGCGCCCTGAGACGGCCTCCCGCGTGGCCTCATCCAAGGGCATGCCTGTGCCGAAGTCCGCGCTGTCACCGCCCGGCCATGTCCACCCATCAATGCGGGCCTCCTCGTCGTGGATCAACACGGCCCGCGCTGCTTGGGCTGCTACCGCCTTGACCTCCTCAAGGGTCGCCACGCGAAACACGCGCTCGGACTCAGGGGCCGGGGCCGGTGGGCTCAGGGCCTTCCCCTGCCGGTGCCGCTCCTCCAGGAAGCGGGCCTTCCAGTGCGCCCCTAGCTGGGCCACGCGGACTTCAGCTTGCGCCCTATTGATGTCGCCGAGGGCCTCGCTGTGCTCCTTCTTCCCGAAGGTCTCGCGAAGGTCGCCGGGAATGGGAATGCGGAAGTAGAAGCGTCCGCCCTTGGGGACGAGGTAGCGGGTTTTCTTTGGCAACTTTGACACGCCCAGATTGTCCCATGCAGCCGCTAGAGAGTGCCGCATGTGGGAAGAATTGTGGGAAGGTCAAAGGGAGAGAACCCTTTGTTCATCGGGCACAGAGGGTTGTGCCTCGGAAAATCCTGGTCGGGGTGAGAGGATTCGAACCTCCGGCCTCTACGTCCCGAACGCTTAGCACTTGCGTCGATTCTACTGGTGTTTTAAGGTGCTTCCTGATTATTTGGGCCATTGTTGGGCCATTGGGCCATCAGGGAGGCGTATGGGACAGATCACAAAGCGAGGCGAGTACCAGTGGCGGGCCAAGGTTCGGCGCAAAGGCTTCCCTGAACAGTCGCGCACCTTCACCTACCGCGAGGACGCCGAGAAGTGGATTCGGACAGTCGAACGCGAGCTGGAGACCTCCGGTTTCGTGGATCGCCGCGAGGCGGACAAGAATACACTGGGTGAGGTGTTGCGCCGCTACCAGCGTGAGGTCACCCCGACAAAGAAGTCGGCCACCATCGAGTCGGTCAAGATCAACGTGATTTTGAAGGATGCGGTCCTCCCGAAACTGAAGATGTCGGCACTGACCAGCAGCGCTGTCGCCAGTTGGCGCGACCGTCGCTTGAAGGAAGTCGGCGGAGCGACGGTCAACCGCGATATTGACGTACTGTCTGCCGTACTCAATCACGCACGCAGGGAGTGGGGCATCCATGTTGAAAACCCGGTTCCGTACATCAAGCGCCCGGAAAAGGCTCGGGCGAGGGATCGGCGCTTTTCTGCGGAAGAAGAGACATACCTGCTGGCGGCACTAACGGGGGGCGAGCGGCTGGCTGATGGCACCTTCAGCAAAGGCGCCCGGAATCCGTGGCTGTTGCCGCTCGTGAAGCTGGCGATCGAGACGGCCATGCGGCGAGGCGAGCTCCTTGCCTTGACATGGGAAAACGTAGATCTGGAACGCCAGACTGCTCATCTGCCCGACACAAAGAACGGTGAGGCCAGAACGGTGCCACTATCCACCAGAGCAGTGGCCATCCTGCGATCCTTGCCTCGTGCCGATGAGGATTACCAGCAAACCCAACGCACAGGGCCCGTGTTCGAGACCACGGCCATGGCGCTGCGCAAGGGCTTTGTGAGGGCGGTTGAGCGCGCGCAGGAACAGTACCGGGCTGACTGCAAGGCCGCCAAGCGCAAGCCTGTCACGGGTTTTCTGGAAGATGTGCACTTCCACGACACGCGTCACGAAGGTGCTTCGCGCTTGGCCGAGAAGCTCAGCAACGTCCTGGAGCTGTCTGCTGTGACCGGCCACAAAGACCTTCGCATGCTCAAACGTTACTACCACCCCCGCGCCGAAGACTTGGCTAAGAAGTTGGGCTGACTGTGGATAACTTGCCCTGGCCAATCGGGATAGCGTTCCGCCATGCTCGGGATGGCGTTCCGCGCCTTCGGGATGGCATTCCGATCCATCGGGACAGCGTTCCACCCCCCTGTCTGAAAGGCCAACTGGCACAACGGTTTCCGGTTGGCCGAAAAACCTCTACCGTCTTCTACCAGTTATTTACCCGACTGGCCTGTGGACAGGCTGGCGGCTGCAGCCGCCGACTCTGCGCGGTAGCGGTTCTCGACCCTCTGACAGAACTCACCCAGCGACAAATCCAGGGCAACCGCTAGCCGGTGCAGGACGCTGATGGTGGGCTGCTTGCGACCACTCTCGATCATCGTGATGAATGGACGGTCGAGCTCACAGCGCCCGGCCACATCCTCTTGAGACAGCGCCAATTCCAACCGGCGCACCTTGACCTCTACCCCCAGGGCAGTGATCAGCGGTTGGTTTCGACTTGGACGCATAGGCGCCAAGTCTTTGCGTTTGGTTTACTATTGACACGTGTCTATAGATAACAATCGAACCACTGCCGAAATCTTTGGGGGAGGCTTATGAAGGATGTAAACGGTAATTTGTTCTCGCAAGACAACGCGCGCTCCGACTCGGCGAAGGCCGTCGGCGTGATGGCTCACAAAGCAGCCATGACTATCATGGCGGTGATTGCACTGACGGGCTGCGTGACGACACAGCCCCAGCCTGACGGTTCGACCAAAGTCCGTCTCTCTCTTGGCTCCCCGACCAAAGTCGGCCCGGACAGCGCGCAGCCTGCATTTACCCCCGTCCCGGAGGTCCGACCTGCAGCTGCAATCAACCAGGCGAAGCAGGATCGACCGAGCCCGGTCAGTGCTCCCGGCATCCGCACGACAGCGTTGGGAGGCGTCTTCAGCAAGCATCCCTACGATGGAACGCCCAAGACCTATTTCCCTCGCGTGGCCGTCACGGTAACGGACTGGTCTCGCAGCGACTGCTGGATCGGCACGGCCACCATTTGGTGGAGCAAGAGCAAGTCCGAAGCGGTGCCTGCCTTCTCGGTGTGCTGGGGGCGGTCGGTGGGGTACGCGGTCAACAACGCCGCCAACCTGCACCTCTTCATGCAGCAGATGGCGGTCGAGCACAGCGGTAATGTCCGCACGACTGGCCCCAAGCCGCCAATGCTTGCTATCCCCGACCGACAGCCGATCAGCGAGCGGCAGCAACTCGCTTTCCAGGGCTTCATCCAGCAACTGGTACTTGATACCGGTTGGCAGCCCGGTGCACCGACCAATCTCTGGTTGGTGGGGTACGACGCCAATGCGGCGATCAGGGCGACCACGACTCCAGTCTCCAGCACAGGAGCGCCGCCGCCCGTTGATGCCAAGGCCAAGACGCAACTCGAACAGGCGCTGGCTTGCACGGCCATCGGCCAGCGATTTGATCTGGCCGAGTCCATGCTCAAGCAGGCCGGATGGAATCCAGACCAAGGTATCACACCGGTCACCCTCGCTGAGCCCGTCAAGGTCCACGGCCTGAGCGTCCGCAAGGTTGCGGTATCGCGTGACGGGGAGGAGCAGACCTACCGTAGCTACTTGGCTGGCGTTACCGTCCAGCAGCTTGTGAAATCGGCCTCCTTGAAACTGGGTAAGGATGGCAAGACCTATGGCCGCTTGACCAAGGTCGGCGTGCTGTCAGCTGGTATGGAGGGCGGCGAAGCCATGCTGACCTGCACGGTCAGCACTGAAGGCTTGGAGGGCTGACCATGGCGATGCAATGCCCGAACTGCGGCAGCGCGAACATTCAGCCGATGGCGGTCGTACATGCTGGTGGCACGCAGCACTTTCACGCGATGCACACCGCCGTCACCTCAGATGGGCAGTTCGTGCAGGGGAGTACCCAAGGCTCCCAGGCAACGATGTTGGCCCAGCATTGTGCTCCGCCCGTCCCGCCGTCCCCCATTCCGTTCGTCGCTGCTTACGGGTTGGGTGGCGCCGTGGTCTACCACGCCGCGACGGTATGTGATCTTTTCGAGCGCGGCTGCAGAGTCGGTATGTCCGCGATGGCACTCCTGCTCTACAACTGGAAGCAAGCCGCTATCGGGCTGAGTCTGATCGCGTTGGGCTGGCTGCTGATGAAGGGCTGGCACGCGCAGGCCAAGGCCTACAGTGCCGCGAAACGCCGGTGGCAGCGCACCTGGTTCTGCCATGCTTGCGGGCAGTCTCATCTTCGGGGGTGACCATCCCCAGCGATTACCGTAATTATCATAATTACGGTAATCGCTGGGGGCGGTAGCGAGCCGACGAAATGGGGCGCGGCGCGCTGAAACACTCACACGCCACGCCCCCCGCATCTTTGCTGCATTTCAGGCAATGAACCCGATTCCCCGGCGCGAAGGGGCCAAAGTGACGGGCAAATCGCTGACCTGGATGTGATCCCGCTCCTCCCTGGCTGCACGCCCAAGCGCGCGCCGCAAGGCCAGGCCCAAGCTCCGTGGCGGCAGGTCTTTCAACTGGCTCACCACCAGCTCGTCCAGCCTGGGCGCAAAGACTGACCCCCAGCTGCTTTCAGCTCGCAAGCGGCCGTAGATCGTCTGGGCGATATGGGCGACCTGCTCAGGCGTGGGCGCCTGCATGTGCAACACGGTCATCCGTGACAAGAGGGGAGCCGGGATGCCGTCGGTGCCGTTGGCCGTGCCGATCCAGTTTACGTGGCTAGCGTCAATTGAGAAATCGCGGATCGACAGGTCCACGAAGTTGCGCGCGCTACGGGGTTCCAGCAGGGTGTAGAGCGCAGCCAGTGGGTCGTACTGACGCTGTTGGTCGGTCTTGTCGAGTTCGTCCAGCACCACCACGGGGTTGGCCTTCGGCTGGTAAGCGAGCAGCTCAAACACCACACCCGGCTCGGAGTTGGACCAGAAGGATTCCGACCCGGCCAATGGCGAGCTGGACTGCGTGCTGGCCATGTCGATCACCCGGAAGGGAAGGCTGAGACGATCTGCCAGCCAACGTGCGGCCTCGGTCTTGCCGATGCCCGCTGGGCCGACCAATAGGATGGGTGACCAAGCCACGCGGCCATCCCCCATCGCATGCAGCGCGAAGTAGTCGTGCAGCACCTCGGTCAGTTCTGCGAAGTTGGGGAAGTCACGCTGGAACTCCGCAATCAATTCCGGCCAATCATCGGGCAGCTCACCCAGTCGGCGACGCTCGTGGCCTGCTGAGCGGATGCGCTCGGCGATGTACTGCGCCCGCCTTGCCTTCTCCTCAGGCTTGGCGCGGTGGCGCTCGACAAAGCTGCGCAGGCCAGCCGCCTCCAGAAAGGCAATCTGCGGCGTGGCCCTCGGCTCTGGCCGGGCAGGCTGCTCCGGCGTGGCTGTGGGCGGCTTCATTTCGGGCAAGGCCTGCACGAGGGCATGCACGGCGTCGTCGATGGATGGATCGAGCGGCTCGCCGCGAATGGACTTCTCGGCCTTGGCGGGTGCAGGCAGCAGGCCCTGCGCGACCGCGAGCTTGTGGTTGCGCTTCAGGTCTTCCGTGTATAGGCCGATGGTTGCCGCGTGCCGTTTGCAGCGTACACCTTGGCCCGCGTTGGCATCGCCGCCAATCACCGGGGCAGAGCACACGGGGCAATGCTGTTGCGCAGCATGACGGGCGGCCTCAATCAGATCCAGCAGTGCCCGGTCACGGTTCACGCTGGCCCCCACCAATTCGACCCGCATGCTCAGCTTGTCCCGCTGCGTGGTGGCACAGAAGAGCGGCAGGTGCCGATAGTCTGCGGGCTTCATCAGCAGTTCGCACTGCGTCACAAAGTGCTCCATCACAGCCAAATGACCCGGGGCAGGCTCCACCACCTGCCGGGTCAGCCAGGGATGCCGGGCTTTGAGCGCGGCCACTGCCTCTTGGTAGGCTGCACGGCTCAAGGAGCGATGGCGGGATGTGCGTGTCATGGCAACCTCTCTTGTTTAACTATAACTTACTATAACAACAAGAAGGGCAGCAATCTAGCCTCGTCAGCGTGACAACTGAGAGTTATAGTGATTTATTGTGATCATCTAAAAGGCTGCCATGCCCGCCTTAAGCAACGAGCAACTCCCCATACTCGCAGGCGCTCTGCTGCGCCTGCGAGGGTTGACGCTGGCCGCCGTTTTTGAGGCGACGGGCATCCGCGCGGCCAATCTGTCAGCCTGGCTGAAGGGCAAGCCTCAGGTGATCTCGGCGGGCCGGGTAGCGGCTCTGATGTATCACCTCGGCCTACAGGGCGGTCAGCTGCGCTCGGACACCGTGCATACCTGGGCCGACCAAGGCGATTGGGCGCACTTGCGTACCGTGTTCACTTTGCTGCAGGAGCCGGTGGCGCCGCGCTGCCTGTTCCTCGACGAACACACAGGGATGTCCCACACGAGGTTCCTGCAGTGGGGCGAAGCCTGGGTTCGGCTATCGCTCACGCCCGGGCCCACCGCGCAGGACGATTTGGCTGCGATGGTCCGGCCCGATCGGATGATCGTGCTGCCGGTGGCACTGGAGGGCATTCCGACCCAGGACCCGCGAGAGGTGGGTTCAGCGCTGTTGAGCCTTGCCGAGCAGGGCGGGCGGGAGATCCCCAGCGGTGAGCTGGCGCATGGATTCATGCAGCGCCTGGGGGCGCCTCCCGGCCAAGACTTCGTGCTCACGGAGGGAGACTCGTTGGGCTGGCGCATGTTGGAGGCCGCGTTGCGTAAGGCCATGCGGGATGGGATGAGTCCCGCCATGCTGGCATTGAAGATCGACTTGCTGGTGCTCGGCGGTAATAGTCCGACGACCACCCTCTTGCCGAGTTGAGATGGCGGCATGAAGATCGCGTCCACTATGAAGATGGTGGACGCGATCGTAAAACAAGAGCCTGGCGCCAAGTCACGCTCTACGGGGG
>Ga0180008_1002232_pt1 | contig 10701 bp, 9 predicted proteins | sample MM_PW_MetaG_FD_121121 | JGI IMG/M metagenome (GOLD analysis project Ga0180008, IMG submission 121121) | Groundwater microbial communities from the Aspo Hard Rock Laboratory (HRL) deep subsurface site, Sweden - MM_PW_MetaG | ecosystem: Environmental > Aquatic > Deep subsurface > Groundwater... | reverse complement strand
GCTGTCCGGGGTGATGCGGAAAGCTGCGACCGGGTGTTCAAGAAGGTGCTTGCCGGCGGCGAAGCCACCCGGGAAGAAATATTAGCCTTCCGCGGCGCTTTGCTGGTCGAGCTAGGCGCTATGGATGCCGAAAGCGGCTGGGTAATGCAGCTGCATCTCGGCGCGATGCGCAGTGTAAACAGCCGGATGCTGGTAAAACTGGGGCCGGACACCGGCTACGATGTTATCGGCGACTGGCCGCAGGCGGAAGGGCTGGCCCTGCTGCTGGACAGTCTGGATGCCCAGGACAAGCTGCCCAAAACCATACTCTATGTGCTCAACCCGAGGGATAACGAAGTGCTGGCCACCATGGCCGGCGCGTTTCAGGGCGGACCGGATGCCGGCAAAATTCAATTCGGTTCCGGCTGGTGGTTCAACGACCAGAAGGACGGCATGGAACGTCAGTTGACTGCTTTGTCCAGCATGGGATTGCTCTCTGCTTTTGTGGGCATGCTTACCGACTCGCGCAGCTTCCTCAGCTATCCCCGCCATGAGTATTTCCGCCGCATACTCTGCAATCTGGTTGGCGGCTGGATGGAGCGGGGTGAGATTGCCCCTGACCTGAAACAGGCCGGCAATATGGTGCAGGATATCTGCTACCGTAACGCCGCCTGCTGGTTCGGCATTTCGTTAAAGGAGCACAATTCATGAGCACGGTAAATAATCAGCTGAAGATACAGCGCAAGCGCGAACTGCTTTTTAATATTCTGGAGCGGCAGGGACTGCTTGAGGCAAGTGAGGCAGATTTTGACCGGCGCAGGGCGGCTGCCTTCGGTCGGGTAGATCTGGGAGAAGGAGCCTTTTACTATCCGCGCTCCTTCTTCCGGGCGGTTGATACTGTCTGCTTCCTGGGCGGAGTGGAAGGTTTGGCCGCGAAAAAGCTGTATCTGGCCAGCCGCAGCAAACTGCCGGGTGGATTTACCGGCTCCAGTCATAGCCTTGGCGGCTGGCAGCTTATGGAAACCGGATTGAGCTACGAAAATTATCTGGCAGCTAAAGACTTGCTTCCTTTTCTGGCTCCGGTATCTCTGCGCGGCCAGCGTACCACCATCGGCTGCGGCGACCGCTTGGGGCTGGCCGGTCCCGGCCATATTCGGGCTGCTGATGGCTATGCCATCAGCCCGGTGCTTGCCCAGCAGTCCATCCGCGAACTTACGCTAACTGGCAGAATATATCCGGAAGTGGTCAAGGATGCGGCTTTTGCGGTTTTGCAGGAAGGCTATGCCAGCGGCTATGGTGCAGACGGCGACCATCTTAAGACCCTGGCTGATATCGATATTGCTGTTGATGCCGGCATGCCCATGATTACACTGGATCTGACCGAGGTAATGAATCCCGCTCCGGCCGATTGGAGCGATGAGGCCGTTGCCTCTGCCTTTGATGCATTGTCCGACACTGTTAAAACCCGCGTGCTGAGCGATTACTCCGGTAAAACCTTCAGTCTTGGTGATGAATCGATAACACTGTCTGAAATTGAAGCCAAGCGCTGTGCCCTCATGTACTGGAAGGCTCTGGATTTTTCGGTAGAGGTGGATGCCCGTCTGCGCTCCAGGCGCGGCGATCATTACGATCTTGAGATAAGTATCGACGAAACTACCGCGCCGACAATTCCGTCGCATCATCTTTTTATAGCAGCCGAGCTCAAGCGCCGGGGGGTTACCGTAAATTCACTTGCTCCGCGCTTTATCGGCGAGTTCCAGAAAGGCATCGACTATATCGGTGATCTGGCCGAATTCGAACGGCAATTCGTGGTACATTGCCGCATCGCCAAGGCTTATGGCGACTATAAAGTATCCATACACTCGGGCAGTGACAAATTTTCGGCCTATCCGATTATCGGCCGCCTGACCGGATTGCGCGTACATGTAAAGACGGCCGGTACCAGCTGGCTGGAGTCATTGCGGGCTGTTTCGCTGCACGCGCCGCAGCTGTTCAGGCATGTGTTGGACAAAGCCTACCGCTACTATCCGGATGCCCTGAAGCTGTATCACATCACCCCCGACCTTGCCAGAATCCCCAAAGCTGCGGATCTGTCCGATGCGGAGCTGGCCTCATACCTGGCCCTGCCGGAAAGCCGCCAGCTGCTGCATGTTACCTACGGCGGGCTGCTTAACGACCCTGAACTGCGACCGCAGTTCTTTTCTTTCCTGCAGGCCGGGGAGGAAGCCCATTATGCCTGCGTACGCGACCACCTACGCAAGCATATCGAGCTGCTGGGAGTGCCGCGGCGTGACTGAACCTGGTATGGCCCCGTCCGATAAACTTCCGCTGGTTTTTCTGGACTTCGACGGTGTGGTCTGCGACAGTCTTCCGGAATGTTATGCCGTGTCGCGAACCGCGTTCTATCGCCTGCATCTAGGGCTGGCCGAGCCGGCGGAGTCAGAATATGACCAGCGGCATTTCCGCCGGCTCCGTCCTTACATCCGCCGGGGCGGTGATTATATGTTCATTCAGCTGGCCTTAAGCCGCGGCCTTGACCTTCGTTCACAGGCGGATTTTGACGCTCTTATCGCCGGGCAGCGCGAGCTGGATGATTATTTTCATACACTGTTTTATCAGGCACGCACTGAACTCCTGCAGACAGATCCCGAACGCTGGTACCGTCTTAATCCGCTCTATCCCGGTATGGCCAGGCTGCTGGCCCGTTATTCCGGTAACGACCGGCTGCTTATTCTTTCCACCAAGGAGCTGGCCTTTATCGAGAAAATTCTGGCTTTCAACGGCATTGCCTGGCCTGCCGAAAACAGCTTCTGCTCGGGGAAAGAGCAGAAGCTGGCATATATAGACCGGATTATGGATAAGCGGGCAGCAGCCAGAGCGCTATTTATAGATGATCAGGTTGACCATTTTAAGGGTGAGTCCACACACGAGTTGCGCTGTCTGCTGGCCGAGTGGGGCTATGTACTTCCTGATTGGCGGAAAGACTGCAGCTTCGAATCTGTTTCACTCAACCAGCTTGCAGATGTGCTGCACGATAACTTATGATTTGAAGCAAGAGTAATGCCAACTAAAATACGTCACAGCATACGCCGAAAACTTCTCCTGTTTTACAGTGTGGCAATTCTGTCTGTAGTGCTGCTGGATCTTGCCGTCCAGCTTGCCGCGTACAGCGCCATCAACGAATTCGAAGGGCGGTTTTCGCGTTATCACAGCATTCATCGTCTACGTCTCGAACTGGCTGATCACTATACCCGTACCGAGCGTCTTGTTCGTGAGACAGCTCTGACCGGGCCGCTGCCGCTGGAGAAAGAATTTCACGAATTTCTTTTTGTGCTGAGCGGATTGGAAAGCTCTGAGCCGGAATCGCTTAATGCCTTCTTCGCACTGCAGGCTAGCAGCAGGGGGCTAGATGCCTATTTTAACCGTATCGAGGCGGCAGTGCAGCGGCGTATCGCGCTGGATAAAGACTGGTATGTGGATATGGCCCATGCCGGCCGTATTTTTTCCTACATGGACAGCTACTTGTCAACCTTTTTATCCGAAGCCATGAACTTTGGTGAGGCCCGTTATCAAGTGCTCAGAGAGCGTATCAGCCGGATACGCAGTTTTACCTTGGGAGGTCTGGTGCTCTTCGTGCTGCTTTTCGGCATGGCTGCAGTGGCTTTTTCTTCTTCGGTTGCCAACCCTATACGCCGTCTGGCCGATGCCTCCGAGCGCATTGCGTCCGGCGAGCTCGATGTACCCGAGGTGCATGCTGCCAGCGGTGACGAAGTAGAGGTACTGGCACGCTCGTTTAATATCATGAGTAAGAGCATCGCCTCCATGCTGAACGATCTGAAAGGCAAGGCCGAGTTGGAGCGGCGTCTGCGCGAGGAAGAGCGGGAGCTGATGGAGAAGGAACGAGCGCTGCGCGAGGCCCAGTTCATCAGTTTGCAAGATCAGATACAACCGCATTTTCTTTTTAATGCGCTTAATACCATTGCCCGCATGGCGCTTTTTGAAGGGGCGAAGCAGACAGAGGGACTGTCTCTTGCATTAGGAAAACTTTTTCGTTATGCGTTGGGAGCGCCGGAATCGATGGTGCCTGTAACCGCCGAACTGGGAATTGCCGAGGAATATCTGGCTTTTCAGGCGCTTCGCTTCGGTGACCGGCTCAGTTGGACTATTCAGGCCCGTAAAGCGGCAAAGGCTGCACTGATTCCCCGCTTCAGCATACAGCCCTTTGTGGAGAATGCGGTGCGGCATGGTATTGAGCCGCGGGAGGAAGGCGGCAGTGTTAGTATCGAGGCTCATGTTAAAAGCGGCCGGCTTATTGTTAACATTGTCGATACTGGAGTGGGCATGCCGCCACTGTCCAGAATCCGAAAGTCCGGCGAAACAGAAGCTGCTGCGGAAGGGATCGGCATAGCCAATGTGCGCCGAAGGTTGGAGCTGCGCTACGGTGCGGCCGCACATCTGTCCATAAAAAGCCAACCTGGTTCAGGCACCCGGATACACATGTCGTTTCCGCTGGAAATGACAGAGGCTGCTGAATGATATTGCGGGTACTGATTGCTGACGATGAGGAACTGGAGCGCCGCGCCTTGCGCAGCATCCTCAGTGCAATAGAGCAGCCGCGGCTTGAACTGCTGGAGGCCGCAAACGGCAGACAGGCCATTGAGCTGGCTGAGAGCACCGTGCTGGACCTGGCATTTCTGGATATACGCATGCCGGGTATGGATGGATTAAAAGCGGCGCATGAGCTAAAAAAACTTTGCCCCGCTATACATATAGTTTTTGTTACCGCCTATGGTCAATTTGATTATGCACGTGAAGCACTGCGTTTAGGTGTAGATGAGTATCTGGTAAAGCCGGCATCGGTCAGTGAAGTTCGGGATACAGCACTACGTGTTCTAGCCCGCATTGAGGAACAGAGGGAGGCGAGCGCGGCCGGCCAGCGCAGCGGAACGGAAGCACAGCGAGCACTGAACCTTCTGGAAGCAGAACTGCGGGCTGATTTTGGGACAAATGCAATGGATACCGAACGCCTCCGGTCGTTTTTTTCACTTAAGGGATTGAAGGCTGCCGGTCTGCTTGCTATTGTGCTGCGGCCGTGCTTGAGTGCCAAGCTGGACGCTGCCGGTCGCCGGCTGGCCTTCCGGCGCATACGGGAGCTGGCTGAACATCGACTCGGAACTGCCGGTTGGAACAGTATATTACAGGAGGGGGAAGAGTATCTGTTTTGTGTCGCGGCGCTTCCCCGGATTTCAGAGGACCCGGCTGCAGTCATTAAGGTGGTTTTGGATAAGCTGGTGCTTGATGCCCGTGAAAATCTGGGCAGTCCGGTGCTTATTGGATCAAGCTTTTATAGAGAAGGTACCACCGCTTTACCCTTTGTTAGTGCCAGCGACGCACTTGCCCTGTGCCGGATAGACCGGCCGCTTGCTTTGCTGGTTTCTGATCCTGAAGATGCAGGTCTTCAAAAACTAAACCGGCACGGTACTACTACGGTGGAACGGGCACTTGCCTATATGCACGCCCATCTGGCCGAAGATCTTTCCTTGGCGGATGTGGCGGCAGCGGTAGACAGTGCCCCCTCGCATTTAAGCCGCTTGTTCAGCCGTCAGGGTGGTGATACTTTTGTGCATGTTTTATGCCGTCTGCGTATTGCCGCGGCCAAAGACCTGCTGCGCAGTGGCCAGTACCGGGTAAAGGAAGTCTGTACAATGGTAGGCTTCAACGACCAGGCCTACTTTTCGCGGGTGTTCCGCAAGTATGAAGGGGTAAGCCCGGTGGATTACCGCCCCGGCCGTTCGTAAAAATCCAAGACAACGCAAAAATTTCCTGCTCCAGCTTTTTTATATCGGGTTTATCCTGAGGCTGTAGTTTAGTATCACAGTTTGTCTTAGGAGGAAGCGATGAAAGTCAGGAATCTGGTATTGTTGGGGATGGTGCTGGTTATTGTGAGCACAATGGGATGCCAAAAGAAATCTGAATCGACTGCCATGGATGTAGCAGCTCCGGCAGGCGATGTAAAGCCGATCGTGCTGCGTCTGGCTGAAACTCATCCGGCAGATTATCCAACCACGCTGGGCGACATGAAATTTGCCGAGCTGGTTAAGGAACGATCAGGCGGTCGTATTATTATCGAAGTGTATCCTGGATCGCAGCTAGGCCAGGAAAAAGCGGTAATCGAGCAGGTGCAGTTTGGGGCCATAGATTTTACCCGTGTTAGTGTTTCTCCGCTGGCTGCTTTCGTGCCGGTCTTCAACGCCCTTCAGCTTCCCTATCTGTACCGTTCTGAGGACCATATGTGGAAAGTGCTTTTGGGCCCCATAGGTAAAGAACTTTTTGCTTCGCTTGAACCTTCGGGCTTTGTGGGTATCGGCTGGTTTGAACCAGGCGCTCGCAATTTCTATAATTCGAAGCGGCCTGTTTCTCAGCCCTCCGACCTGGCAGGTCTCAAGATCCGTGTCCAGGAAAGCGAACTGATGGTCGGAATGGTGTCAGGTCTTGGCGCTGTAGCCACTCCCATGCCTTATGGCGAAGTATATTCCGGATTGCAGACCGGCGTAATTGATGGTGCTGAAAACAACTGGCCCAGCTATGAGTCCACCAGTCACTTTGAGGTAGCCAAGTACTATACCGTGGATGAACATACCCGCGTGCCGGAAATTATTATCGGATCGAAAATCTCCCTTTCCAAGTTGTCGCAGGCTGATCAGGATTTGATCCGGCAGGCCGCTCTCGATGCCATTCCGTATCAGCGCGAGCTTTGGGCCGCCCGGGAGAAGGCTTCCGAAGCCAAGGTAAAGGCCGGTGGTGCGATGGTTACCGTTATTACTGACAAAGGTCCATGGCAGGCTGCCATGCAAGGTCTGTACGACAAACAGCCTTCTGCTGTGCAGTACCTGGTAAAACGCATAAGCGAAGTAGAGTAAGTCTATCTAAATACGGAGCTCCGGCAATGCCCTTGCGGGTTGCCGGAGCCTGTTATTGGCGGAAGGTGTTGCAATGAAAAACGGCATAATAACATTTTTTAATGTTGTCCACATAGCTCTGGTATACCTTGCCAAGTTTATGATGGTAGCCATGGTGCTTATTATATTCGTCAACGTTGTGTTGCGTTACGTGTTCAACAGCGGCCTTATGTGGTCCGAAGAGGTAGCCCTGCTGCTTGCGGTATGGTTTATTTTCATTGCCATGAGCCTTGGTGTAAAACAGGGACTGCATATAAATATTACGCTCATTCCTGAATCAAGGCAGTCGCCTGCTGTCAGGAAGGTTCTGTCCTGGCTTAAAAGCCTGGCTGCGCTGGCAGTGGCGCTTACGATGATCGTGCACGGCTGGAAGCTGGTTGGCTTTACTATGCAGTCCATAATGCCGGCAACGCAGTGGCCGGCGGGCCTGCTTTACGCAATACTGCCATTAAGTGCCATTGTTATTATTTACGAATCACTTATGGATATTTTCGGCATTGATACCAGGGACAAGGCTGTTGATGATTTCCTTGCAGGTGTTGGTTCATTCAAAGATGTGCTTGGAGGAAATCGTGGCTGATAATGGTATAGCTATAGCATTGCTGCTTGGCTCTTTTGTTGTTATGCTGCTTCTGCAGATACCCATTACTTTTTCACTGGCCGTAGCGTCAATTGCTACCGCACTGTATCTGGATATCCCGCTCATGGCCATCGTGCAACAGATGGTTCAGGGTGTGCGGTCTTTCAGTTTGCTGGCCATTCCATTTTTCATTATAGCCGGCGAGATGATGGGCCAGGGAGGTATTTCCAGACGTCTTATTCTTTTCTCCAATCTGTTGGTTGGTAGAGTCCGCGGGGGGCTGGCACAGGTTAACTGTCTGGCCAGTATGTTCTTTGGCGGCATTTCCGGTTCGGCAGTTGCCGACGTTTCGTCGATCGGCACAATATTGATTCCGATGATGAAAGAAAAAGGCTATGACGACGACTTTTCGGTCGGCATTACGGTTACCAGCTCCTGTCAGGGTGTTATTATACCGCCTAGCCATAATATGATAATTTACTCACTTGCTGCCGGTGGTGTTTCGGTAGGCAGGCTTTTTCTTGGTGGTTTTGTCCCCGGCGTGCTGCTTGGTGTAGGGCTCATGATTGTCAGCTATATTTTTGCCATAAAGCGCGGTTATCCCAAAGAACGCAAATACAGCTGGAAAGAAGCTCTGGTAATTAGTCGGGATGCCATTCTGGGTCTCATGACAGCGGTCATCATAATGGGCGGAGTCATCTCCGGTATTTTTACTGCCACCGAGTCAGCAGCTGTTGCTGTTGTCTACGCTTTTTTTATAACCTTCTTTGTGTATCGCGAAATACCGCTTAAAGCAATGAAGGGAATACTTTATAATGCGCTTAAGACTTTGGCCATGGTTATGGCTCTGATAGCCGCCGCCAGTGCTTTCGGCTGGCTTATGGCCTACCTGCGCATTCCGGCCTTGGCAACCCAGGCCCTGCTTACCATCAGCAGTAATAAAATAGTGCTGCTGCTGCTGATTAATCTGCTGCTGCTGGTGCTCGGCACCATCATGGATATGGCGCCGCTTATTCTGATAACCACGCCCATACTTTATCCGGTAGTGGTTGGCGCGCTAGGGCTGTCGCCGGTGCATTTCGGCATCATGCTTATACTCAATCTGGCTATTGGGCTTACTACCCCTCCGGTTGGTTCGGCGTTATTTGTTGGCTGTGCTATCGGCCGGATCAGAATAGAGCAGGTATTTAAAACTCTGCTGCCAATGTGGCTGGTTATGGTGGCAGTTCTGCTGCTGATAACTTTTGTGCCTGCTGTAACCATGTTTGTGCCCAATCTGCTTATGCCGTAAATTGGGTACACTCCTGCTTTGCTGCATTGTGCCGGTTCCGTCTGCGAGCCGGTACAATGCATTTTTGACTGGCAGGCAGGCATGCTGTTAATTTGAAAAACTGCGAACCAACACTAAAGCGGGATATAGAATTTCTTTTATTTTCAGGATACTATGTGCACATGATTGGATTTGTAGTCAAGCATAGTTTTTCCGGCCTCTGGGATAATCTTGGCAGGCTGGCTATAATCAATTTTGGCTTCATTATAAGCGTCGGTCTGCCACTGCTTGCCAGTCTGGTACTGGGCAGTATTCCTGTGCTCTCTCTCTTCATAGCCCTGGCCGGCTTCTTTTGGGCTGGTCTTTACCTTGCCGCCGCTTCGGCTGCGGTCTGTGCGTATGCTGAGAGTCAGCCTTTCCGGTTTGTTGATTTTCTAGGTGAATTGAGAGTCAGTCTGATAGTTGGAGTCCAGGTAGCGGCTGTCGGTCTGCTGGTGGCTTTAATTGTTTTTATCGTCATACCTTTTTATGCCGGCATGAACAGTGTGTTTGGAATCATGATTGCTGTGCTCACTTCTTGGATGCTGCTCTTTCTCATTCTTGCGTTGCAATTTTTTCTGCCGCTGCGGGCGCAAGTAGGAGGAAGTTTAAAAGACATAGTAAAGAAATGTTTTCTTTTTCTTGTTGATAACACTGGCTACTGTCTGGCTGTGCTGTTTTTGAGCCTGATCTTTTTCTTGCTGTCTCTGGTGCTTGTCTTTATTATGCCTGGTCCGGCAGGAATACTTTATATGCTGAACGAGAGTCTGCGCCTGCGCCTGCTCAAATACGACTATCTGGAGGCCCACCCTGGGGCTGATCGCCGTAAGCTTCCCTGGAAAGAAATTTTGGCGGACGAACGGGAAAAAGCCGGAACACGGACGCTGCGCAGTTTGATATTCCCCTGGAAGGGCTGAATCCTCGCAACTGGCGGTGTGATTTGGTCGCTCTCACTTCAGCTTTGCTTGATTATTGTGGGAGAAAATCTTTACGCAAGGGCGTAAAACAATCCAGCAATATGGTCTTGCTGAGAATTTTTACCCCATGCATGGTTTCGGGCGGCACATAGTAGCTGTCGCCTTTATGCAAACGGACCGGATCCTTCCCTTCCATTAGAAAATCAAGCTCGCCTTCCACTACATAGCCGATTTGCTCATGCGGGTGCTTGTGCATTGGAGCTGAAATGCCGGCGGCAAAACTGAATTCAACAGCCATAAGGCTGCCTCCATAAGCCAGTACACGGCGTTCGGCTCCCTCGGGGGTAATGAAAGGTTCCAGGTCCTGGATGTGTGCGATCTTTTGCATGCTTAGTCCTTAATGGAAATGATTTGCCCGATACGGGCCGAATTGTAGGCAGCCAGGATAAGTTCCAGGCTATAGCTGGCCGCCAGCGCAGAAACTACCGGTTGGCGATCTTCCCTGGTGGCTGTTATGAAATCTTTTACGATAAGTGCATGGTTCTGTGTGGAGGTGGCTTTAGGGTTACTTGCTCCTCCGTCTTTTTGCACAGTCGCCGCCGGTCTTTCGGCATTTACATCCCAACGGACAATATCTTCACCTTCTATGCGGAAGGATCCCTCGCTGGAGCACAATTCCAGGCTGTGGGCTGCCCCCGGAGCTCCGGCGGTAGTTCCGGATATGCAGCCGAGTGCGCCGCTTTCGAAGAAGATACTGACAGCGGCAGTATCTTCTACCTCGATGCTTCTGGCCAGGGTGCTGGTAAAGGCAGCAACTTGTTTGGCCCGGCCCAACCACCAGACGGCCAGGTCGACAATATGAATCCCCTGATTCATAAGGATGCCACCGCCATCAAGTTCAACACTGCCGCGCCAGGCTGCACTATCATAATAAGCCTGTGAACGAAAGTACGGCAG
>Ga0180008_1002231_pt1 | contig 10702 bp, 10 predicted proteins | sample MM_PW_MetaG_FD_121121 | JGI IMG/M metagenome (GOLD analysis project Ga0180008, IMG submission 121121) | Groundwater microbial communities from the Aspo Hard Rock Laboratory (HRL) deep subsurface site, Sweden - MM_PW_MetaG | ecosystem: Environmental > Aquatic > Deep subsurface > Groundwater... | reverse complement strand
TCATAATTGAATAAAAAAACAACTAATTTTCGCCCTGCAATATAAGAAATCTCATGATACGCTGCTTATATTGACAAAATAACAATTAATGATCAAAGCGAAAGTTTATTTATCAAGCAAGGAAAAGAAAAAAAGAATGGAAATTACTTTCCATCCTTGTCCTTATATTCAATATCTTTAAATATTGGTTCTGCATCTACGCTGTTTGTTCCATCCTTGCGAATACCATAATTTCTTGTTTTATAATGTTCTCTGACTCTCTTATGGAAGAATAGAAGATAGGTGATACCTGCAATGATAATGACATAAATGATCATTGTACGCCAAATAACAGCATTATATTCTGACAAGTCATCTCGATCAGTTACTAAATTAAAGCTTGCTATTTCTGAATCTGTTGGATTAACACCTTCGAATTGGTCGCTTAAACGATAGTCATTAGGATCAATTACTAAATTTGTATCTTTATTATAAGCACTTTCACTAATTGTTGTATTTGATGCGATAAATAATGGTGATTCATTGAATACATAATTATCATCTTCATCTACAGATCGATTTGAATAAGACACTTCGATTCTAGACAAATTAGCATATGCATCTTGATCAGGTATTTTTAAATAAGATTCAGCATCAAATAAAAATAATACAGGAACGTTATAATAAGCAAAAGCTTGATCAGAATCAAAAATAATACTACCACTATTGACTAATTCATCGTTGACATTTAATGTTGCTTGGTCTAGTTCAATCACAATCTTTATAATTGGATCAACAACTGTAACACCATCTTCAACAACAACGACATCATTAACAAAAACCATGTATCCATCATAATATACATCATCAGACATAATGCCTACAGCGTAAATATGTAAAGATAATTGGTAATCTCCTGTATCACTTATATATTCATATAAAACGGGAGAATCACGATAATATTCTATCCCCATCAACGTATTAATGGCTTTTAAAAATATGGTATCATCATCAACGTTTTCTTCTGCAACGTCTGTATAATATTCTTGTAATTTTGAATAATATGAAAAGCTATATACTTGTAATGACAGTAGAGATATAACCATAACATATAATGCGCGCCCGAACCACTTCAGCATAATATCACACCTTTCTAGAATAGAATACAAGAAATCAGTGTTTTTCACAACTAAAAAGTCAAATTTACATAATTTCACTTTACAATGGTGAAAATTATTGTATAATAATAATTGCGCTATCACAAGGCGGCCGTGGCGAAGTGGTTAACGCATCGGATTGTGGTTCCGACACGCGAGGGTTCGATTCCCTTCGACCGCCCCAAAATTTTATAGGCCCATAGCCAAGGGGTAAGGCAAGGGACTTTGACTCCCTCATCGTTGGTTCAAATCCAGCTGGGCCTGCCATTAAAAAAATAGAAGCATTCTGTGCTTCTTTCTTTATAATTATAAGATACGTATAGCAATCAAAAAATAGACCAAGTGTTTTGAAAGTCAAATGTTTTTTAATATGATATAATTTAAATGATTTGTTGTCTTTATATAATAAAAAGTAAATTGGAGGAACTTTTATGTTAGAGATTTTAAGCCGTTTACAATTTGCATTTACTGTTGCATTTCATTTCCTATTTGTACCCTTTACAATAGGTCTTATTATTTTCGTTTTAATTTTCGAACACAAATATTATAAAACAGATGATATCAAATATAAGAGATTATCTGATTTTTTTGGTAATTTATTTATTATAAATTATGCATTTGGGATCGTAACTGGTATTGTTATGACAGTGCAATTTGGTACGAATTGGGCAGAATATTCAAGAGCTATGGGGGATGTTTTCGGTTCACCTCTAGTGATTGAAGCACTATTAGCTTTCTTCTTAGAAGCTACATTCAGTGGTATTTGGGCATTTAGAAAAAATCGTATTTCTAAAACTTTCAGATTAGTTACAGTTTGGATGATCTTTATTGGTGTTTTATTATCTGCACTATGGATTATTTCTGCTAATGGATTTATGCAAAATCCAGTTGGAGCTACTTGGATTGCAGAAGAAGGTAGAGTTGTTTTTTCTAGTTTCAGTGAATTATTCTTTAATCCTTATTCTTGGTATATGTTCTTACATACTAATCTGGCTTCGATATTACTTACTGGTTTTATTGTGTTAGCAATCTCGATGTATCATATTCAAAGAAAATATCATGAAGATACTTTTAAGATCAGTGCTAAAATAGCAGCTTGGGTTATTTTAATTTCTGCGATTTCAATGCCTATTGTTGGTTATACATATATGAATTTTATTGCTGCAGTGCAGCCAGATAAAATCAATATGATTACAAATGGTATTTCAGCAGCACCTGAAGTCAGTGCAGTATTACCTATTATCGTAAAAACAGCATTTCATTCAATGACTGTTTTAGGAACAATATTTATTCTGTTTGGACTTTACGTTGTTGTTTTCTATAATAAAGTTCATGAATCTGTTAATTTGAAGAAAATTGCATTTTTCATGATTCCTCTTCCTTACATAGCAATTATTACTGGTTGGATGGTTACTGAAATGGGTAGACAACCATGGATTATTTATAATATGATGAAAGTGAGCGAAGGTATTTCAACTGTACCAGTTTCACAAGTTCTATTTAGTATTATTTTGCTCGTTGTATTTTATGTCCTATTATTCTTCATGGATTACTATTTATCAATAAAAGCCATAAAAAAAGGTTTTGAAGGAGAAAACTAATGCATGAATTATTAGGAGTTATCGCATATGGAATTATTGGACTTGCCTATTTTATATATCTTGTTCAAGAAATTCCAATCATTGGTGTAGGTATATTAAATATCTTTATTGCACCAACTAATGAAGAAAAGAAGAAACTTCAATCTATTGCTGGTTTATATTCAGATGGTGTTGAAGTTTGGTTAATTGTTGCTGTTGGTTTAACATTTGCTGCTTTTCCTGATGCATTTGGACAAATCTTTAGTGGGATTTATGTACCAGCCTTTTTGCTTTTAGCCGCACTTATCTTTAGAGGTTTGAGTGTTGAACTTATATTTAAAGATGATCAACCAAAATGGATTAAATACATGAGTTTAGCTTGGAGTATATCAGGTATACTTTTAATGTTTGTACTTGGTGTGTTTTTTGTAAGTATCTTTACAGGTTTCCCATATGAAAATCGTTCTATGGGTTCTAATATATTTAATATCTTTTCTACAGCATCTATTAGTGGTGGTTTATTAATGATTGTTCTTGCATTCATTATTGGAACAGTATGGATTAAACTCAATCGATTACCAGAATTAAGTGATAAAGCATTTGGGCTAATCAAAAAATACGGTATTATTTATGCTGTACCATTTTTATTCGCTCTTGTATTGATGGGTATTAATAATAATGTTGTGTCCATCATTTCTGGACAATTGTTTGTAGCAAATCCAGTCTTAATTGCTCTACCACTTGCAAGTTTATTCTTTTTCATTTTAGTGACTTTATTTAGCCATTTGAAAAAAGCACCATTCATTTTTGGATCTTATGTCCTTGGACTTAGTTTATTTTTCATCAGTGGATATTTAGGAACATATCCTTATATACTTTTTTCTAGTGTAGCATTTAATGAAGGTATTACAATTACAGAATCTATGGCATCTCAAACTGCATTAGTTGTTATGAGTGTTGTTATTTTAATTGTTTTACCTGTAGTTTTACTCTATCAGGGATATAAATATGTTTATTTCTTTAGAAAGGATAAACATTAATATGGAGATGAAAACGAAAAAAACATTTGATCGAAATACTTTGATTGATGCTAAAACCTTAAGATTCATCGAAAAAGCACTGATTATCATCGTTTCTTACTTAGTTTTGATGACTATTTTACAACAAGGTATCGTATTTGGACTTCAGCAAGTATTGAATGTATTTGTTGCTGTTATTGCCGTAAGAGAACTAGAAATTTTGTATTATGCGCATGAACGCAAATTAGATCGTGCACAATCAAAATCGTTTGTTAAGTCAAATTATGCACTCTTCACTGCATTATCAATGAGTATTTTAATTCCTTTCAATACTCCGATTGTCGTTGTTGCTACCGTTGCTATGCTCTCTGTATTTGTGACAAAAATTATTTTTGGAGGATATGTTCATAAAATATTTTCTCCAGCATTATTTGCATATTTATTATTAAAATTAGGATTTACAAATGCTATAGGTGCTAGTACATTTGATAATCAATTGTTTGCTGCAATTGCAAATACCGATTTATTCTCGAAATATTTAAATACTGTAGTTAACTATAATTTTCAAATGGGATTTGGACTTGCTTTATCAAGTGGCATATTCATATTTGGAATCTTAGCATTTATCTTAACAATTAAACACTTTAAACAAACATTGACACCCATCATCTTTATTTTCACATATATCTTTGGTTATCTTGCAATTGTAGGATCATCAGGATTATATGAAAGTATCATGAATATTCCATTTATGTTCGTTACAGTCTTTGTATTATTTGATCAAACTTTAATACCTACAAGTCGTACGGGTAAAATATTAAGTGCATTGTTGCTGTCAGCAATGACTATTATCTTTACTATTGTTGGTCAAGTTGAAGTGATCGTTTTTGGAGCATTATTTGTTCAAATGCTAACACCAATGATGAATCAATCAAAATGGATTACTGCTGAAGATGGAAGTGATCAAAGTATTGAAGCTTCAAGTGTAAGAAGAGCAACAAACTATATCTTAATTATATTAGTCATGGTAGTGGGTCTCCAATTAGCATGGAATCATTATAGTCCAAATATTGGAGCGCCTAATGTAGATGTTTTACAATATTTTTCAGATACATATGATCCAGAATTGTATACCCAGAATTTAACACCATCAAGAGATTATAATGTAGGTGCTTATGATACGATTACTGGAGTATATGAGATTGTAAATAATGATGATTTATCCATTGAAGTGTTAGTTTATGATACTGTAACCCAAGGCAGAAATGGTCCTATTCATGTCGTGATTGCTATTGATCCATATACTGATACAATCGTTGGTTATGTAGTTGTTACTCAAAGTGAGACTGAAGGAGTTGGTGCAACTTACTCAACTCAAGATGTGATTGATACCATTATTAATCAAAAGGTTGAAAACTTCAGCATTGATTTAATTACTGGTGCAACCATCACATGGGATGCATTAGATTTAATGATACAAGATGTGATTGCAAACTATACAAACGAAGAAGTAAGTTTGAATGATTCAATTATTGGTGAACCAAGCGTAGATGTATTACAGTACTTTGAAGATACATATGACAGAGCAAACTATACACAAGATTCAACACCAACTAGAGATTATAATGCAAGTGCGTATGATACAATCACTGGAGTTTATGAAATTATTAACAATAGTGATTCAACGATAGAAGTACTTATTTATGACATTGTAACCCAAGGTAGAAACGGACCAATTCATATTGTGATCGCTGTTGATCCCTATATCGATACAATCGTTGGATATGTGGTTGTTTCTCAAAGTGAAACCGAGGGCCTCGGTGCACTTTACTCATCACAAGATGTAATAGACACCATAATTAATCAAGCGGTTGAAGACTTTGACATTGATTTTATTACTGGTGCAACCGATACATGGGATGCACTATATTTGATGATGGAGGATGTGACTGCAAACTACATTAACGAAGCTGTAAGTCTCAATCCTACAGTCGATGTCTTACAATATTTTGAATATGCTTATGATAGAGTTAACTTCACACAAAGCATGACACCAACTAGAGATTATAATGTAAGCGCTTATGATACAATTACTGGAGTTTATGAAATTATTAACAATAGTGATTCATCAGTCGAAGTACTTATTTATGATATTGTTACCCAAGGTAGAAACGGGCCAATGCATATTGTGATTGCTGTTGATCCCTATATTGATACAATCGTTGGATATGTGGTTGTTTCTCATACTGAGACAACTGGAATAGGTGCAATTTATGCAGGATCAATCGTGGTCAACTCCATTATCGGTCTAACTGTAAATAACTTTAATATTGATTTAATTGTTGGTGCAACTGTCACTTGGGATGCATTAGAATTAATGATTCAAGATGTGACTACAAACTATTTAAATGAGGGGGTAAGTCTCAATGGTTAATGATTTTAAAAATGAATTAAAAAATATTTTAAACGAAGGCATTATTAAACGTAATCCTGTGTTTGTTTTAGCAATTGCATTAACTCCATTACTGGCCGTTTCGGACACTATTGAAAAAGCATTAGGATTGGGAATCACTGTCTTATTTATTATGGTACTCGTCAATCTTATGATTTCTATATTTAAATCAAAATTATCTGATGAAGTTTTAACTATTGTTACAATTGCAATCATTGCATTTCTTGTTACTATCGCAGAAATGATTATTCAAGTTCGTAATATAGCTTTATATCAAGATTTAGGTATTTATTTACCATTAACTGCGGTCAGTGGTTTGATTTTACAAAGAGCAATAACATACTCAAATCGAAACAATGTAATTAAGAGCGTTGTTGATGGTTTTGCATATGGATTAGGATATTTAGGTGCTTTAATTGTCATTACAATCATAAGAATCATTATGAGCACAGGAAGCATAACTTTACTTAGTGTTCCAATGAGATTGTTTGATTCAGTTTATGCATTTGATTTAGCAGATACAGCATTTGGTGCATTTTTGATTGTTGGACTCATCTTAGGTATCTTCAAGACATTTCAGCAAAGAGGTGAATCCAAATGATTGAATTTACAACGTTTGCTCAACTAATCGTTGCTACAATATTTTTGAATAATGTCTTGTTATTTTCCTTTTTAGGATTAGAATCAGTGACTACAATTGAAGAAAAGCCTAAAAATGCACTTAAATTAAGCATTGCATTGTTATTTGTCTTACCACTTGTTAGCGTCATTAGTTTTTGGATTTATCATAATTTATTATTAACATTAAATGACACTGGTGAAGTAGTTAGAGATTTAACATATCTTCAAACCTTCGTATTTGTTGTTACAATTACAGTAGTTGTTGTCATCTTTAATGTGCTCATTAAAAAAGTTTTTCCCAAATTATATATGTTTATTGGACAATCGACGATTCAATTGGTTGCAAATACGGTTGTATTAGGTGTTTTACTCATCAATATCAGCAGTGTTGATACGCTTGCGAATAGTTTTTATTTCAGTGTCTTTGCTGCATTTGGGTATGGTTTAGTTTTAATGATTTTAACTTTCATAGAAAAACAACTTCAACAAGCACCAATACCAAAGGGATTTAAAGGGTTACCAATACAACTCATTATCCTTTCAATCATTACATTAATCCTTTATGGATTGAATGTGTAGGAGGGAATTATGATGAAAACAATGGAAACAAACAATCAAGAAATTAAACAACAAACGCCAAGAGTAAGTTACAAAAACCTTGTGATTATGTCAGTATTGCTTGCCATACTCTTAATTTTAGGTGCTTTTGTCTATACACCTTATGTGTTGCTCATGGGTGCTGTTGCTATAGTAACATCTCTATTTATAGAATTTGTTTTTGCTCGAGTTAGAAAGATGGAGTATGGAAAAGATATCTATGGTGCATTTGCAACACCACTCATATTTACATTGCTTATGCCACCTGAATTACCATTATACATGGTTGTTGTTGGTGCAGGATTTGGTGTGTTTTTTGGTAAGAGTGTGTTTGGTGGACTTGGGCGAAATATATTTAATCCAGCCCTTGTAGGTTATTTGTTTTTACTCGTAACTTTTCCTACACAAGTCTCTCAATCATTTATAGATCCAGTTACAGGTCAAGTTTTACAATCCATAGGTATTTCAGATTTTACCTTTGTAGGTACATCAGAACATCTATTTGGTATTTTACTTGGTCAATATGCCAATACAATAGGTTCAACAGTAATGGCAGGAGTATGGATTGTTGGTGCAATCTTGTTATTCTTAAAAATTGCAGATTGGCGCATTCCACTTACAGTATTACTTGCTTCAGCAGGGTTTACTGTCATTTTAGCGAAATTTTATCCTGATCAATTCCATGATGCGTTCTTCTCATTATTTTTAGGACAACTCATGTTTGCTGCATTCTTTGTTGCAACCGATCCAATTTCCGGACCTCAAACATCTAAAGGCAAGATATTATTTGGTATAGGCATTGCACTCATTACTGTCGTCATACGCGGTTTGGCAGATTCTGCTGAAGGCGTAGTTTACGCAATCATCATCATGAATGCAGTTTCACCTATGCTCGAAAAGAGTCTAAAGGAGGAAGATGAATCATGAAACAGTATATAAGTTTAGTCATCTTTGTTGGCATATTAGGATTCGTTACATCACTTGCTTTCGTAGGTATGGACTTATTATTTTCAGATCGGATTGATGCAAATGAAAATGCAGCATTATATCAAGCGATTTTGTCGCATAATGATGCATCATTTACAAGCTCCACAATGTTTGACGTGTTTAGTTCTGAAATTGTTGTAGAAGACTTTGTTGTTAATGGACAAGATGTCAAATTGTATATAGACAGTCAAACGAACAATATTTCATTTGTTTTTGGTATATTTTCTGAAAGTGGTTATATCGCTGATATAGTTGGTGTATTAACCATTGAAAATGATTTTAAAACGATTGTTGATATAACAATCTTGCAACAAGGAGAAACTCCAGGTTTAGGTGGTAAAGTCGTCTTACGAGAGTTTTTAGATCAATTCGTTGGACTTCAGTTTGATGATACTCAAGAATTCCCTATTGTTGTTGGTCCAATTGAGGCAACTGCTAATGCAGCAAATGAAGTGGATCAAATTTCAGGTGCAACCAACACATCAAGCTCATTTCAAAGAATTTTAACAGAGAGTTATTTCATCTATAGAGACCTTTGGGAAAGTATAGGACAATAATTATGAACTTTATACGAATTAGATATACAAAATGGTTTAATATTATTAAAAATGGTATGAAAACAGGCAATCCAATTTTTGTGGCTGCTTTAGGTTTATGTAGTGCACTTGCTGTGAGTAATACAGTTGAAAATGCTATTGCAATGGGTCTTGGTGTCACATTTGTTACCATGGTCAGTTCGATGTTTGTTTCTATGTTTAGAAACTATATACCATCAAAACTTAGAATTGTAACATATATGGTCATCATTTCAACTTTCACTATATTTGTTCAAAAATTCTTACAAGCATATTTTCCAGATATTTATAGTTCACTTGGTGCATATGTTGGACTGATTATTACTAACTGTATTGTTATGGGTAGAGCTGAAGCATTTGCTGTTAAAAACCCATGGAGATACTCACTGATTGATGGATTTGCAAGTGGTATGGGGTATATGTTTGTACTTGTCTTAGTTGCTTTAATCCGTGAACCTTTAGCATTTGGTACTATTTTAGGGTATCAAGTTATGCCAGATGGTTTTACTACATGGGCATCAATGGCAATTGCGCCTGGTGGTTTCTTTATTTTGGGTCTGATGATCTGGATATTAAGAACCTGGGCAAAATCATATGAACAGGAGGCATAAAACATGTTAGAATTGTTTATTAACTCAATATTAAGTAATAACATAGCATTAACTTTAATTTTAGGTATGTGTCCTCTCATTGCCATTTCTACGAGTGTTAAGAATGCGAAAGGAATGGGTATTGCAGTTATACTCGTTGTAACCATTACTGCAGTCATTAATTATCCTATTTTTCAGTTGTTAAAAATGACAGGAACAGAAGATGTTAGTTTATTAGTGTTTATTATTACAATTGCTGCAACAGTTCAAATTTTAGAATTGTTATTAGAAAAATATATACCAACTCTATATTCAGCATTTGGAATATATTTACCATTGATTACCGTGAACTGTGTTGTCTTGGCAGTCAGTCAATTTTTCGTAAACCGAGATTATAATTATGCACAAACAGCTGTATTTGCTTTTGGATCATCCGTGGGATGGTTACTTGCGATTGTCTTAGTTGCATCTATTCGTGAAAAGCTTGCTGTTTATGGGGATTTGCCAAAAGGTTTAAGAGGCAAAGCAATTGTATTTATGATTTTAGGAATATTAGCACTTGCTTTTGCTGGTTTTAGAGGCTTATCATTATAAGGAGGTAGACAACATGTATGTATTCTTACCATTAATCATCGTTGGGGTTTTGCTATTAATTACAGGTGTTCTGATTCTACTAGACTACGTTTTTGGTGGAAGTAGTGAGAAAAAGATAACACTTAATAAAGATACTGAATTGGTTGTATTCGGTGATGAGAGTGTATTAACAACACTTGCAGCAAATAAAGTATTTATACCATCAGCTTGTGGTGGAAAAGCAACTTGTGGATTATGTAAATTTCGTTTGGTAGATGACGTTCCCAAAGTAAAGCCAACAGAAGAGCCATTCCTTTCTAAAGAAGAAATTGAGGATGGCATTCGTTTGTCTTGTCAAGTGAAAGTTAAAGATAAAATGCAAATTATGTTACCAGAAGGATTACTTAGTGCCAAAGAATTTCAAACTGTTGTGTCCGAAATAGAAGAATTGACTTACGACATTAAACGTGTTCGTTTTGAATTAAAAGAACCACATAGTGTTGATTTTAAGCCTGGACAATTTATGCAACTTAAAGTTCCTGGAATTGAAGTAATTCGTGCTTATTCATTAG
>Ga0180008_1002228_pt1 | contig 10716 bp, 9 predicted proteins | sample MM_PW_MetaG_FD_121121 | JGI IMG/M metagenome (GOLD analysis project Ga0180008, IMG submission 121121) | Groundwater microbial communities from the Aspo Hard Rock Laboratory (HRL) deep subsurface site, Sweden - MM_PW_MetaG | ecosystem: Environmental > Aquatic > Deep subsurface > Groundwater... | reverse complement strand
ATGAAGGAAACGAAGAGGTCTTCCCGAAAATAGGTCGACTGTAATAAAAAGCTGAGCAGAGGCTCAGTGAGGTGGTAAGGTTTTAATGGACACTTTCTTAAGAGTGGATTTATAGTTCGTGACGAGGTGTTCAATGAAAAAGAAAAGACAGTGACCTGATCAAGTAAAAATGGACAAGATCAAAAAATCCTTTCTCCCCCGGGGCGGGATACCCGCCACCAAAACTTGCCGACCGCGATTGGGTGCTCAATCCCGCAGATACCTATATAATGTGGGCTTGGAGATTTGCATGGTTTGACAGATTTCTTTTATCGAGTGTTGTTTACTTTCGTGCATACGCCGTAAGGTTTTTACCTTGTCAGGCGATAATTTCTGTCTACGACCGCCTTTTCTTCCTCTTGCCCTGGCTGCTTCAAGACCAGCCAGGGTTCTTTCCCTGATCAAATTTCTTTCAAATTCTGACAAGGCTCCAAAAATATGAAAGATTAAACGGCCGCCGCTGGTGGTTGTGTCGATTCCCTCCTGCAGACTCTGCAAACCGATATTCCGTTCAATCAATTTTTCGATAATTTCAATCAGATTTTTTAGGCTGCGGCCTAAACGATCCAGTCTCCACACAACCAGGCAATCCCCTTCTCGAGAAAATTTCATTGCATCCGTTAACCCGGGGCGTTCGTTTTGGGCTCCGGATATTTTGTCTGTAAAAATTTTCTCACAGCCGGCTTTTTCCAGAGCATCAGTTTGCAACGATAAATTTTGCTCTATAGTCGATATGCGGGCGTAACCAATTTTCATTTTGGTCCATCAAATAATTTTTATTTCAAAAAAGCTTCAGAAGAGTAAAGAAACTCGTCCACTATACCATAAAATATTACTTAGATTTTGTATACGGGTTTCTTTACTTGTTTTGGCGGGAAATGATGGGATAATTGTTGCTCCGGTAATAAGTAAAGAAAACGGTCGTTTTTGTTACTCGCAAAAAAGGGGGAGTTGAACGGAGTCAGGGGGGGATTTTTATTACACACTCCCCTGCCCTTTATAGTAGAAAGGTGGCAGGCCTCTGTTAGTCCATATAGCAATGGTCATAGTCAAGTCTGAGTCGAGGGATGCCCCTAGCCACGGGCTTCCCCTCTTGCCTTAATTAGCTCTCTTGCTTTTTCTTCTGCCGGTCCCAATATCATAAGCTCTAAATTCTCTATCAGGTGCCTCTCGTTACTATAATGAAACGGCTTCATGACCCATGGAAATTTTAGAAGGGTATGAAACATTCCATACTCTTTAGTTTTTTCATGAAGAATTGAAATGACCGGAACAGAGACGAGCGGTACGATAGTCGCCAGCTCGTGCGGAACACTACTAGGATCAGTAAGGTCTACTACAATATATCTTGCCATCCGAGCCAGCAATTCGATGGTTTCAGTGAGATCTCGGTTTTTTGGCCCTGGAAAATCGAATAAAATTGGCACGAAGTTGTGCTTACGAATGTTGTCCCTTATTGCATCCAGAATTTTTTTTTGTTCTATAGTAAATCTACCCAAAATCAAAACTACCTTAGAGGTTAACGTGTCTATTACATAACGAATTTCCTGATTTGCGATAATTAAGTAAAGGAATTGGGCAACCCTCAGATCATCTACCGTGATGGACGGTTCGGCAATTTTTTGTACGTATTCCAATGGAAACTCGTCCTTTAATTCATAGGGATTTACTTCACTTTCGTCATCGTAATCAAGGCTACCCCTCCAAATAACAAGATCACGCTGGTTGGTCCCTAATAAATTCACATTCCAGCTAGAACATCCAAAAACATTACAACCTTGAAGCGTGGCCTTCTCAAAATTTGTTTCAATTAGAATAGCTCCACTGAGGTTCGCTTCAGTTAGGTCTGCACTTTCAAACCACGCTTCTCTGAGGTTTGCTTCCCTTAGGTCAGCCCCCCGGAGTTTGGCTCCCTCACAGTTGGAGTTCCAGAGGTTAGCTCGCCATAAATTTGCCCCCGTCATGTCAGAAGCAAATAAGAGTGAACCTGTGAGGTTAGTATCATTAAATTGGCATTCGGTTAAATCGCATTGGCTGAGATCAATTCCGACAAGGTTGGTGCCGCTTAAATCAGCTCCGCTTAAATCGGGTTTGATTTTCGGATGCTCCATCCGCCACCTATTCCAAAAGTCTATCCCTTCTCGTAAAAATTTTAAATGTCGCGGGTTTGCCATGGGCATATTCTCCTTATACTTTGCTCATGCCGCACATTTGCACGCAGAAATTCCGCCTTGGTGCCACTCCACTCTTTGGCAGCATTTGACGGTAGTTTGCAGCCGTCGATGGCAAACATCTCCTTGTCCATGGAGGAGATAAAATCCGAGATGGTGGTGAAATGGGGCCGACTGTTGGCAGAAAGGGCCATGAAGAAAGATGACATTCTCCTCGCAGCATTGGTCAATCTTGCGGCTGGAGGTGATACCCCGGGAATAGGCGAACAGGATGATTTTTAACAGGATGCGGGGATCAAAAGCCGGGGCGCCGGTTTCATCGTTTTTAAACCGATGGTCAAAATAGGCGAGGTCAAGCTCGTGGTCGATGAGGTGGTTCAGGGTGAACTCGAAGGTGCCGGGCTGGATCTGTTTGGAAAATATCACCGGGATGAGCTGACCTGGGACAGAGGAATAAGGTTTATATTTAGCCACTGCAATACCTCGTGCTGAAGTTAAGCGGTCTTACTCCTTTAGTCTGTTGTAAAATTACAATAAAACAGCCCAAACTGCCCGTATTTTATCAATCTTTTTCCTTTTTCTACAGGCTCAACGTGCAGTTCGTTGGAAACTTTGGAGCGTAGCGGCAAATATTTCCAATGGAACGCTTGGTTAGAGATTTTTTGGTAAATTATATGAAACGTTTTCTTGGTTTACCGTGATATATTTCTTCGCTTTGAGATTATTAATAACAGTCGCCAGCTCATTCTCTTCTAGTTTCTTAGTAAATAGCGAGTTAATGGTATTTGACAGAGTTTTAATTTTTCGTGGCCTCGATTGTCCACGGCCAGCCAGATTTTTCACAATAGCATTTATTTTCTCGTCATTATCAGTTGTGTTTGATATTCGGAGTATTGGAATTTCAGCTAGATCGTTGACCCGGTTCACCCTGATTTTCTTACTCCGCAAATGTTTAACAAGCGGATCAAAACCAGTGTCTTTCGAGACGATATGGTAGTAACCATCTTTGTCCTCCGATGATAGTTGGCCAAGGTAGCAAGCAATGTGAAAATCTAAAGCATTTGGGCCATTACCAGATATTTTTATATATCTGGCTTCCTTCCCAAACTCTTGAAGGGCGCTAGCCATTTCAAAGGGTATTCTGACTTGGTTTTCACCGACAAATACGAGAATATTGAAAGGGTGCTTCTTTAATATTTCTAAGTTTTTTGGCTGAATATTTTCAAAATCAATGAGAACGTAATTAGTTGGTGGCACGTAAATTTTTCCTCATTTTAGTTTATTATTCTCAACAAGTTAATATCAAGTTTCTTGATATTTACGCAAAGTCAATTTCAGCCATTTTTTTAGGGAAGTACAGTACTATTCCATTCAGGGCAACGCTTTGCAAGGAAAATAACGATTAGGAAGTGAAGGGGAATTTGGCCAGTACCTGGCAGGTTGGTGGTTTGCTAATGTATGACCTGAATACTCTGTTGAGATATGATTTGGCAGGGGTATCTTATGGAACTTTGACCTTGGTCAAGATAACTTCCTCATTTCGATGAAATTGCGAACTCGAAAATTTCACCAACTATAGGGGGATTATGGAGATAGTAGATCTATCAAGTTTGAGAATGCACAAGAGTGGTTAAGATTGGCAGGTCGAAGTTCAAACATAAGTGGCAGGGAATTTTCAACAATCACCTGCCACTGTTAAATTTGACCTTCTCGCAGATTTACATCTCAACAGTGGGCAGTTTGTCACCGCTAAGATCTTCGAATGCCAAGATTAAGCGTCGGATGATCAAAGACAAGCTGTTGTGTCTACAGCTTCAGCTGCAGAATACTCTTCTTATTATGACAATATCTCATATAATCTTCACTTGAATTTGATCCGTCTTCAGTACAGGATTTATCTACTAATCTTGCGTGATGCGTCTCACAAATCTAGGATTGCAACCGGGGCAGTTCCAAGAGCAAGATGGTACCTCCTAATCTGCATCTTCGGAACCAATAAAAAAGGCAGGTTTTGACGCCTGCCTTAACTTCTTTCTGAAATGTAGGAGGGACAGAAGTTATTTCTTTCTCCTTCTCATTGCAATAAGTCCAGTGAAACCGCTACCTAAGAGCCACACTGCACCGGGGATAGGAGCTGGTAAAGGTTCTGCCGAAAAAGATACATTAAAATCATTAAAGTAATAACCATTATTCACTAAAGTAAAAGTATCATTTATCTCTAAAAGATAATTTCCTGGATCCAAAGTTCCAATTATATTTTCAACTGAAATGCTAGAAGGATTATTAATTAAATAAATTCCATTATCCATATTTTGAAGTAAAAAAGAAGTTTTTGATCCTTCAGAAGAATTCGATTCAAATGAATATGAATATGAATATGAATTGTCAGTGCTAAAAAATAAATATACAGTAGAACTTGGTGTCCACCCACCATAGTGATCACCATCTGCGCTAATATATCCATAAGCAGATAGTGATAAAGCATCAGTCGTTGCCGAAATATTTGAATTTTGATAGGCATTAATATTATATGGTTCGTCCCACTCAGATCCCGGGTAATTCATTGATTTAAATTCATTAAAGATCCCTATCGTATTACTCATAGTAGTGTAATAACTATAGTTTATTTCAGCAGAAACAACCCTTTCAATATTGCTGACAACTAATGATGCACTACTATCATTAACAAAAAGCAAGGGGGAAATTAATAAAACACAGCAAATGGTTTTCTTCATTTTCTTTACTCCAACAAGGTGTTGAAAAGTAGCCAAATTTTTTACTTTTCAGATATTTTTTGATGCCATTTTGGCATCTTTTTCAGTTTCTCGCTTGTCTTACTTAGAGCTTATCTTATCAATTAGATCCTTGACCAGGGAAACTAATAAAGTTGCCTTCACTGTCAAAGACAGCCTCTCTGGGAGTCTTCTCTCTTGGCTTTCGCTCCAAGGCAGCCTCGAGTCCTTCTTCGACATTCCCTTATCTTAATTGTAAATCTCTTAAGATATCGAAACCTAACCCTAAGTGCCTCCGTTTCATCATAGTTTTCTAACCCTAAAACTACCAAATGTCAATAATGAATTGCCGTTCATTTCCTGCATCTGCAGCAATATCCATACCGGCGTATAATTATATCAAAATTTGTTGGTTTACTATGTGATTACAAGATGTTGCGAGTTTTTTATGCTTGCTAGGCAGCATGGGGCAAGACAACCGAATTCCGGGAATATGAACAAAATTGCAAATAAAAACGGAAATTTAAAATTAAGACGAAGATAATTAGAAGGATTGCCTGGTGCAAGGTCAATCTCCGGCAGGCAAATGTGAATTGAAGATGTTCCTGAGGTAGATTTGCCTACAAATTTCTGGAATATGGCGAAAATAATATAAGGTCTGTCCTAAAAATATGACACTCCCCTCCCCTTCAGGTTGAGATAGTTTTTTCTTTCTCAATGCTCAGTCAAAAAATATTCACCTGCCGGCGATCCACGTATTTTTTTTGTCGCACTTAATAAATTCATGTCCAGGGGTTTCTTCGTGGCCCCGGAAATTGGGCAAATTTAAATATGACAAAAACAGGGTGGAGTGATGAAGACAGTATGCAAGCCATGATGCTGCGATTTATCGTTTCCTTGTTCTTAAAGAACTCAGAGTGTTCTCAGTAACACAGGATTGTGTTATTTTGTGTCAAATTATGCTTTGAAATATTTGCTCTTATTGTTCTCAGTCATGATCCGGAACGTGATTTATTTTTCTGTTCCGTGGAAATTGGGTAGATTTAAATATGACAAAAACAGGGTGGAGTGATGAAGACAATATGCGAGACATGATGCTGCGATTTTCTCGTTTCCTTTTCTGAAAGAACTCTGCTTGTGTCGATAACACAAGATTGTGTTATTTTGTGTCAAATTGTGCTTTAAAATATCTGCTCCTATTGATCTTTATCAGGACCCTGGTAGTGGTTTCTTTTTGGATCCGGCAATTGGGAAAGTCCAAATATGACAAAATCAGGGTGAAACGGATAAACGCAATAGAAAAGGAATGATGCTTCATTTGCTGTTTGTGTTAAATAACACACGATTGAGTTATTTTGTGTCAAATTATGTTTTAGAATATCTACTTGAGTGGCGCTGAATTTGACCCTGGTCAGAAGTTCATTTTTCCGTTCCGGGAAATGGATAGATTGAAATATGACAAAAACAGGGTGAATAATTGAAGACAATAGGTGATTCATAATGTGTCAATTTTATTTATTATTTCACTTTTCTGAAAAAACTCAGCTTGTGTTAAATAACACATGATTGAGTTAAATTATGCTTTTAATCTAGACTTAGATTGTGCCGGAAAATATTCACCCCGCCCTACCCTATCATGTTGAAGGAAAAAGCAAGTTAGTATGGGTTGGTTCACTTGAAAATAGAGATTAAATCAATATTATGAGCGAACAAAAACAAGTTCGACAGGGACCAGTCTTGAGAATAGTCAGCTTGAAAGGCTTTTGCACTTATCACCTTATTTCTCATTTTTCCAACAGGTCTCCCCTGCCCCAGGTTAATACAGGTTACTTGAGCGATTTGCCAGAACGATATCGACCATCAATCTATTGTTTATCAAAAAGGATTTGTACAGGGCCGACCATCATCGGATCAGGATAAAATTTTTAAATATGACAAAAACAGGGCGGATTGTTCAACCAAAACTCAGCAGCATTTTTTAGAAAACGATTATTAGGCAAGAGATGACGAAATGCCACGTTCCCTTCCAGGCATCAGGTGTTTCTCGTATGGCAGGCAGGAGGGACAGGGTGAGGTGTAATGACGTCGCTCTCCCCTACTCTTCTGCTATTCCCAAATGAACTTTGAAGTATCTTTCCATTAGTTTATTAAAGGCAGGGTGACCTTCAGCAATATTGAGATTTTGCATGTTTTGTAATTCTTTTTCAGGGATAAGGTTTTTTATTTTTTTAAAAAGGTCTCCAGAAGGATTGGCGAGCATCTCTTCTATTTGGAGCATCAAAATCCCCTCTTCCCTTTTCTTTCTTGCTGCCTGAAGCTGGAATGCCAGTTCTACGTCTTTCTGAACTCTCGCAAGCTCAGTCTCCATGGCTTTTTGTTTTCTTGTTTTCCATCCCGGTGGTGTATCCACATAGCCGTTTGCCAGATTGCTCTTTAAAAACCGGAATGGCATTGTTATGAGGTTATATTGCTTTTCGGGATTTTCTGCAGCCAATCTCTTTTTATACTCTATGGCCGCTGCGGTTCCATCCAGGATATCCTGGATCCACTCCCTTCCCTTTTGGATATACGCAACGAGCATTCCAGAATCCAGTTTTTCCCATTCTGTCAAATCCAGCCTTTCCAGCAGATCGTCAAGGGGTAGGCTTGGTGGTGTAGCATCAGGTTGTGGTGTGTTATTAAAAAAACCACTACAACTTATTGGTGCACCATTGGAGGGCGCAACGGGTAAGGGGTATAACGGTGTAACAGTTGCTTTTTTAGGGGGTACACCGCTAGGTGGCGCAACGGTTATGCCACTTAATGGCGTAACCGTTGCGCCGTAGTTAATCTCTCTCTTCAGCTCCGAATATAATGCCATACCAAGCGAGGTGGCATTCATCTTATAACCCTGCTTCACCTTCTTCTCTTCGCGGGTTAATGGAGTAACTGAAATCAGATTTTTATCGATAAGACTGGGGATAATTTTGCGAGCTGTATGAAGGGAAAGGTCTAGGATTGAGGCTATTTCTGTAGCGGAAATAAGCAAAATCATCCCTTGGGGGATTGTGTGTAACCTGTCATAGAGAAAAACAAAGACTTTGATTTGATTTTCACTGCGTAATAATGTGCCAAGTGTATTAAAAGAAAGATGGATTTGCGCCCCCGTTGCGCCATATTGTGGCGTAGCGGGTACGCCAGTAATTGGTGTATAGGTTGTGCCTGGATATTGCGTAGCGGTTACGCCTTTGTTTTGAATAACGGTTGCGTCAGTAGGTTGCGTAACGATCGGTTTGGCTGGCTGTGTAACGGCTGGGTCGGGATCATACTCAATGGTCTCACCGTTGAGTGGCGTACCGGTTACACCATTAGGTGGCGCATGGGTGAAATCCTCGGATGAAGAGCTTTCATTGTCACCATGGGCGATAGCCTGGACCTCAAATAATGTTAGTCCAAAACGGTTTATGCAAATATTGGATTTAACAGAGTCGTCGGGTAGGGAATCGATTTCAGCCAACAGCTTTTGTGCCTTTTCCAGGGAAAGGGAAGATGGAGTGGGTGCAGCATCAAATATGCTATCAAAACCAGCTGCGAGCTCATCTCTTTCTTTATTTCGAGCAGCCATAATGAGACCTCTATCAGGCAGTGAGCAATGTTCCGCCTTGCTTAATGCGTGTTAGCACTTCAGTTCGAAGTGCCCTGTAATCATTAGCCAGATTAGATGTTTTGGCAGTGTCCTGAACAGCCAGTCCTCGAGACTCCGCTTTCTGCTGCACAGTTGATCGTGTTAAGACTGCCTCAAAAACATGTTCCCCATATGTATCTTTGAGACGTTTTTCCATGACTCTACTGACATTGGTTCGGCCATCATATAACGTGACCAGAATTCCTAAAGCTCGGAGATCGGGGTTTGCTTCCATACGGACTTGATTGATACCTTTTATGACTTTGGTAAGGCCGGTCAATGCGAATTTGCTGCCGGAACTGACAGGTATGATATACCAGTCTGAAGCGGTTAATGCGGCCTGCACATAAAAGGGGAAATGGGGAGGGGTGTCTATTATCAGATAGTCGTATTCACCATCGAGGTTGGCATGGCTGAGTCTTGATTGCAGGCATAAAGTAGGAATCACATACCTGCTTTCTATTAGAGGTGTATCTTGCAGATCATCGGATGAGGGTATTATGTCCAACCCAGGAATCTTCGAACTCGTTATAAAATCGGTTAAAAGTCCATCCTTTTTCATTAGTAGATCATAGACTGTTTTCTCTAAGTCTCTATATTCTTCAGGAGCAGATTGACCCAGAGTTTGGGTTAAGTCAGCCTGAGGATCAAAGTCAACTGCGAGGACCTTAAAACCTTTTTTAACAAGTGATGCAGCGAGGTTAATAGCAACTGATGTTTTTCCGCAGCCACCTTTTCGGTTGCAAACAGTCATTCTTTCACATCTGGTTTTGCTCTTATTGGACTTTACTGACACCATTGCGTCACCTGTATTGTTAGCATTTATAAAGAATATAGTTATCTCTTATGCCACTAAGTTTCAAATTGTCAAGCAATTCCAGTTAAATAAAGAAAAATTTTATTATCAGTTATATTTTTCGAGGGAATATTTTGTCTTAAACCCCTGTGTTTTTCCTTTTGAAAATCAACAGCAAAACGGGCTGTTAAAGAGTATGCGAGCAGGATAACAAGTAGAATATGCTGATTTTATTGAACTTATTGAGATATTTTAAGAGCCTTATTTGTGTTAAATAACACACAATTATGTTATTTTATGTTTAATTACGCTTAAATAATTTCGCTCAAATTGAGCTGGAAAGCTTTTACCCCATGATCTCTGCCCAGGTTGACGAATAATGCTTGATAATTTTTGATTCAATGGAGTAGAAAAGTAAGCAGAAGGGGACTTGAAATATTTCACATTAACAAAATGAGAGGAAAAGGAATGAATAAAACAGAGTTGGTTTCTGCAATTGCTGAATCAGCCGAAATCACAAAATTAGCTGCAGATCGTGCTTTGGTTGCTTTTCTTGATGCTGTTACGAATGCCCTGCAAAAAGGTGAGAATGTTACCATGGTGGGTTTTGGGACCTTTTCTACATCTGAGCGCACTGCTCGTGCAGGAAGGAATCCGCTTACAGGGAAAGAGATACAAATTGCGGCAAAGAAGGTCGTTAAATTTAAGCCAGGGAAAGCTTTGGCTGAAAGTATTAAGTAATCAGTTCCGGTGAGGGGAAAGGCAACGTATTAATGCTTGCCTTTTCTCCAGCTTTCATTTTGCAATAAATGTCCTCCGTTACGGCCCCCCGCCCCTTATCATTTCAATTTCAATTTTTTCGGTCTTTATGGAATAATTGTTAAGAGAGTTTCCATTAATCCCGGCTATCAATTCAGGGTAATAAAGAAAATATTTTTTGACACAATTAAACATAAATTTGTGGCAAATTGTGTTTAATTGCACGCAATGAGATTATTCTGATTTCTCGGTATTAGAAGAAGATTGAATAAATGGGGAAGAGGTTGGAAAGCCCTTCGCCTTTAGTTGATTTCCTGATAGGAACCCTGAACACTGTTTTTCCTCAAAACATCTTTGCCCTATTTTGATTGCCTCTCATTGTACCGCTCAAAATTAATTACAAATTGTATAGTACGTTTAATCATTACGAGAATGTGCTCGAAAATTTGAATGGTTGAGGTGAAATTTTCTGTGTGTTATTTTGTGTTAAAATATGCTAATTTGTGACAAAAAACACAATATTGATTTGAGCATAATTTTACATTAAAAAATGTT
>Ga0180008_1002227_pt1 | contig 10719 bp, 17 predicted proteins | sample MM_PW_MetaG_FD_121121 | JGI IMG/M metagenome (GOLD analysis project Ga0180008, IMG submission 121121) | Groundwater microbial communities from the Aspo Hard Rock Laboratory (HRL) deep subsurface site, Sweden - MM_PW_MetaG | ecosystem: Environmental > Aquatic > Deep subsurface > Groundwater... | reverse complement strand
TTCATCAGGGGCGAATTATGACAAACGGTTATCCGGAATATAACTATCGGCTAGAGATGCCGAATCAATATGAAATCTATTATCCCGCATTAGATGAAGTTTTCAGGATCCCTTATGACTTGCCCTGGGCAACTGAAGGGGAGAGAATAGCCAGACGTATTGAGTTCTTTAATAAAATGAACAATTCTCCCACCCCAGCAATCGTCAAAAAGTTCCAACGATGGGCGACCCTCACAGATGATATTCAGGATTTTCTTGTCACAGCCGATGTTTCAATGAGAATCGGTTTAAGAGTTCTAAGGAGATGGGCCCCTCGATTTGCCGAGAAAATCGCGGGAAAATTGGTTCCTGGTCTTGGTTATATTTTAATGGCAGGAGATATTTTGAATATTCTCACCGCTCTGCTTTCTTTGCCTTCCGGCCCGTGGGCAATCAAGCAAGTTGTGGAGGCTGCAGTTCAAGGATTACCCCGACGATCTAAAGCTACCAGACGCGCAATAGAAAAACTTGCAAGGCTTTCTATAAAATGGACTGAATGGTTACAAGTTGCGCAATTCTCAGAAGATGCAACCGGCTTGGGTTTAAGACTTGGCCCTATTCAGGGCTTTTTAACTGACTCATTCTATGGCATGACGAAAGATTGCAAGGTTATCTATCCGTGGCAACGTCCAGGAACTATTGAAAGAAAAGCTTTCAAAGCATTACAAGCTGTTGGGGAGGGGTGCGAGTTTTGGCAATTCGGAGGAGAAGCCTACACAACCAGGGCTTTCTTGGCAGCCGAGGAAGCAATGTTTAGACTTGGTAGTCAGGCTCAAATCAATGATTGGCCCGAGCAGGCCCTTGCAAACTCTGATCTACCAATTCCCACCCATAACTGGATGCCCGATTCTTGGTTTAACGAAGGACACGCTCCAGGGGAAGCGGTAGGCCAGGCATTGCAAGTTTATGATTCAGCCTCTATTATAGCCTTACAGGATTTTATCGCCGATCCAGAGGCAGACGTTGGACAAATCAATTATGAGTTCGGCCAACATCCGACCGTCCAGGACATTTTGAACGAAGAACCAGGAAGAACAGGTATCACTATTGCCGATAGTTTTGCTCTGTGGTCAGAATATTGGTATGCTAACCCAGGGCTTCAATCCGTTAATTTCAATGAAGATGCACTTGACACAATATTCGCACATAATCCGCTTTATACATTTGCAGATTATATTTATCATTGGCAATCCATGGTAAGACCCACTTATTACAATCTTTATCCCCCCGCCGATACTTCTGTTGAGTCAATGGCAGCTTGTTATTTGGAACACAAAACCTTTTTTGAACAATACGGACGAGCTCCAACTTTTAATGAAAGTTGTGTTATTTGCAAAAAGCACTGGGGGAAGGTTTCAAGAACCGCACCCACACAATATACTTGGGAGCTGCCATGAATAACAAAGCCTTTACAGATATTTCTTGCCAGGTGCTCTATACCGATTTTTATACCACGCTTAGACGGTCTATCATTTCTTCCTCTCAAAATATCTTTGTCTGGTGCTATGTTTTTAATTTTCATTTCTACCGGAAATGGCACCGGTCATCCCATATTTTTTTTGATATACTCTCAGCTGCAAACAGAAAAGTTGATGTCAGATTTATCCTCGACTCCTCAAGGCGAAGTTCACCAAACCATAAAGCTAATTTCTTCACCTATAAAAGACTGTCTGAACACGGTATTGAAGTCAATATGCCAAATCATAGCCTCCCCCAACATTCAAAGATAATAACTATTGATAATAAGGTTACTTTCGTTGGTTCCCACAATTTCACCGACTCATCCCTCGAAAATCCTTTTGAAACATCGATATTTTTTGACAGCTACGAGATATCAGATTATTTCTATCGATCTTTTCTTGAGCTGTGGGGATCCACTCTTACTGTCCCCTGGGTGAGAAAGTAGATGGCTAACTTAGAAAGACCTCTTTTTAGCGATGAAGCGGTTGGCAGTGTAGCAAAAACTCTTTCTTTTTCAAAAGGAATAGAGTTTTACTATGTACGCTTCCCAGGCTACAAGAAGAAGAACAAGACTGCTAAATACTTGGCAGCCACAACTAAATTTAAAAACACGGTTTTACAATGGAATTTGCTTGATCAAGCCATTAGAAATAGATATTGTGAATTATCACAAAGGCCCTGGACGGGCTTAAACGATTATTTTCGGATCTTGAACACTCTTGTTTTTATTCGATCAATCTATGCTGAGGTTAATTATGGACACGCAATCTTCGGAAACAATCCATAAAGACGTTTATGATAACAATATATGTATGAAATGTTTTATTGTCTTGACACCGGATAATATTCACATGACAGGACATAATGATTTGCTACTCTGTGAAAAGTGTTTTACCGAGCTATCAATGAGTATTCAAGAGATTCATAAAATATTTTCTTCCCATGGTCATCATTTACCTGGGAAAAAGAAGAGGTGATTTATGGGCACAGTATATCCAGGCGATTTAGACACATTCCCCACGTTTGTTGATGGCCAGGACATTATATACGCTTCACATATTAATAATCCTGGTGATTCTATCGTTGCCATCGAACAAACTCTGGGGAAAAATCCCCAAGGGGACTACGACACAGTAAAGGAAAGACTCGATGACATAACCGTTACTTCTGATCTTTACTATTTGTTGCCGGTTAGCAAATCAGATTTTGGTGGAGTAGTTCGGCAAGATGCCGGCGGTGCTGTTTATGAAACAAAACTTTATTTTGGGTGCGGGACAAATGGCGCATATTATAAGGATTGGTGGGAATATGACGCATACCGCGACCTCTGGACTCAAAAAACAGACTTTGGTGGGACGGCCAGGCAGCAAATTGTTTGCGGAACATATTTGACCAAGATTTTTGCAGGTACTGGTTTTGATGGTGCTAGATTAAAAGACTGGTGGGAATATGACATTGGAGGGAACTCCTGGACTCAAAAAACAGATTTTGGAGGTACCGGCAGAAATGCTGCCGTCGCTTGCTCTGCAAATTCTATGATTTACGTTGGCCTCGGCTATGATGGAGTAGACAAAAAAGACTGGTGGCAATATGACCCGTCCCTCGACTCTTGGACCCAAAAAACAGATTTTGGTGGAGTAGCCCGCCGTGGTTCTGCAATAGGTTTATCTGGTGGCAAAATCTACGTTGGCCTTGGCTATGATGGAACACATAAAAGCGACTGGTGGGAATATGACCCGTCCCTCGACTCTTGGACTCAAAAAACAGATTTTCCAGGCAATGCGAGGAGATTCTGTGGATCCACAGGGGCAGGAACTAAAATCTTTATTGGTGCCGGATATTCTGACGTTTTCCAAGATGATTGCTGGGAATATGACACGGTTGCAGATACCTGGACACAAATGGTTAATTACGCCGGAGTTGCAGTCACCAGTCCTTTTGCTTGTTCTTTTGGAAACAAAATCTTTATGGGTACCGGTGGGGATGGTGCCGTATATTACAAGGATTGGCATTTTCAGAGCTACTTAAAATAATTTTTATTGAGGATAATATGATACTTTTAACCATATTAATCTTTTTATTTTTAGCATATGTAAATGTTTCTGCTATTGCCGACATTAAGTACAGGATGAATTATATGAGAATAAAAGAAACTTTTTTACGTTTTTTCTGGGCTGTATTAGTAATGTTTATTATGGTAGTAGCCATTTATATTTTACTTATTTATTGAGTTTTGTTTTGAAAATTTTAGCAAGTAAATTGAAAGCTGGTAAGTATTTTTACACCAAACTACACTCTTGGGGAGATGAACTTTGCATAGTTAACAATAAATACTGTGCGAAATTTATGGTCTATAAAAGCGGAGAAAAAGATAGGTATCATTACCATCCCACAAGGACAGAAACTTTTTTTGTTCTTACTGGAAGAGTAACCTTGAAAACTTCAACAATTCACTATCTCTTGAATCCAGGGGAATATATGACAGTAGAACCCTGTATTCCTCACAGAGTCATTGCTCACAAATCTTCCGTTATTTTACTTACTTCTACCCACAACACACAAGATGACCATATATATGTTAATGACCCCCTAATGAAAGGTAAATAATCTTGCCTTATACCACAATATTTTATGACCTTGGCACCGGTGACATCATCACCACTCGAAAAAATCATTTCATCTCGAGGATCCGGCATAAAGCAGAGATAACAGGAAGGGAAGACCCACGGACTGTTGGAGTAATTTACATGGACGGTGAGCTGGACGAAGAACTCAATGGCTGTAAGGTGAAACAAGCTGTAAACAACACGCCACCGACTTTAATATCTAGTGATGGCTCTGATATAGGGTTTTCTCTCCATCTTGCAAAGCAAAAAAAGCTTATCTCTCAAGCAAATTCTATTGTCGTCGAATTCGAAGGGGGCATGGGCGACCAGATAATGGAAGCCGAGGCCGTCATTGATGCTATGAAATTTTATCCGGATAAAATCTTTACCATCTATTGCGACGAACAATACAGGCAAATCCTCGAAAGGATTGTGGGGATCCCCAGCATAATTTGTCCTGGGGTTTCACCCAGGAGGAACGTATTTGACCTTAGAATCTCTAATCATACCCCATACATCAATGATCCCCGTGGTGGATATTATGGGAAAGCTTGCCTCTATGGTTCTCATATCGGCCTTGACATTGTGAAACACAAAGCAAATATTGTTTTGAACGATCAAGACCTAGAAACTGTTGATTTGATTATAAAAAAATTCAACATTGAGATTTTAAAAGATATTTATGGTATCGGTATCAGGTCAGGTTCAGGTTGGGGGAAATGCTGGAACAAGGAACCCGCATTGGGACTTGCTCGAAATATCAGAGATCAACTTGACGGCGCCGTTTTATTGTTTGGTCAAAAAAACGAATGGCTCCACGAAGAAAGAGGGATGACCGATTTGGGGGGAAGAACGAGCTGGTGGGAAACAACATTGCTACTTTCTCAAGTCAAAACAACTATTTGCGTCGACTCCGGACTAATGCACATAGCAAGAGCTCTAGACATTCCTAAAGTTACCTTGTGGGGAGGGACAAATGCGCAAGTCATTCTCGGCCAGGATGATTCACCTTTCGATGTTAGACTCAAATTAGATTGTTTTGATTGGATTTGTTACGATTGTCGCTTAAAAAACAATAACTGCATGAAACTGATAACCCCACAAATGGTTCTCGACAAAATATTACTTATTCATGGAGAATGAAATATGAAACTCAATCTCGGCTGCGGAAAAGATTATAGAGAAGACATGTACAATGTCGATTTATCAGAACATTATAAAGCCGACCTTCACATAGACCTTGAAGATCCTTGGCCGTGGAAAAATGATTCAATCAAAGAAATTCACGCCAGACATTTACTCGAACACATACACAATCTTATTCACTTTATGGCCGAAGCGTGGAGGGTGTTAATACCCGGGGGACGATTTTATATAACCGTCCCCTGGTGGGCTGGTCATCATGCGGCAGGAGACCCGACGCATTGCCGGTTCTTTAATGATCAATCCTTTTTGGGTTGGTGTGATTGGCTTGATGACTACCCGCACCTAAACCTCGGCCGTCGATTTATCAAAGAGTCCCAAACCTTTGATTATGATTCTGGATGCGGGCGAGATCAGTTTTTAAAAGATGGCGGGTTTTCCAAGATATTGACCATGAATTTGATATTAGTGAAAACGTTATGACTTTTCAAACTCTTGTTGATATAATTCAACAACTTGGCTTTCCTATTTTTGTTGCGTGTTATTTGCTATTGAGATTTGAAAAAATAATCAAAAATAATACTTTGTCTATAAACAATTTGCAGAAAGTCATTTCTTGTCTTACTAGAAAAATAGAAGGGAGGTGATCTAAAATGGCAAGAGTTGTAGCACCGTTTTTATCTGTTGATGCTTCTGGTACTATGGACGGCTCAATGACTGCAAGTATTTGGAAAGGCCAGCAATACATGAGAAGGTGGTTCAGGCCCACCAATCCGAAAACCGCAGGGCAAACCGCGCACAGAACAAACGTTCAGGCAGCCGTTCAATCATGGCAAGGATTATACAGCGGGACAAAAACACTTTGGAACGAAGCAGCGAGAGAAGTATATCCGCCTATCTCAGGGTTTAACTATTTCGTGCAACAATACATACTGCAAGCTGGAGTTCCTACTATCCCCGCCGTCGCACCGAAAAAACAAAGGGTACTACACGGCCGAAGTTCTTACGGCTTATAACGGCCTGCCTATATCCATTGTTTTTTTTTGGGGGAAATGGTCCCAAGGGTTTCCCCCAAAAATTTCCTTGGCCATACGTTCATGTCCCTTTTTGTTTGTTATCACTATCCCACCAGTGCCCCACTTCATTACAAAAGCGGACATTGTGGCCACCATCATTTTTTACTGATCATCTCAACAAATACGGACACTTTTTAGTTGACATTGTTTTCTAAATGTCTTAATTTATTAAAAAGGTGTCCGTATGTCTAAGAGAAATATTAAATATCTCGACGATGGCCAGTTTAATAACCTTATAGAGTCCCTTCCTTCCGTCAATATCAGGGATCGACTTATAATCAAGATGGCCCTTTTTGCCGGACTCAGAGTGAACGAAATAATCAGTTTAAACACTTCCGACGTTTGGAATTATTCAGGTATCTTTTCAGGGTTAGATCTCAGGCCAGAAATCAGCAAGGCCGGCCAGGGAGGATTTATTCCCTTTCACCCCACGATTTATAATGATCTTTTACTTTTTGAAGCTCAATATTTCGCACGCGGTAAAGGTTTTATGATCATAAACCCTCTTTTTCGTTCTAAGTATACAAAACGTCGCTTGACCACCCGAGACGCCCGCAGGATTGTTGTTTGTAATACCCTGAATTTCCTTGGTGTCAGTTTCCCCCCTCATGCGCTCCGTCATACCTTCGCCACCAGGCTACTGAGAAAATCAGATTTGCGTACCGTTCAGGTTGCCCTTCGACACAAAAGCATTCTTACCACCCAAATTTACACCCACATCGACAAAGACCAGTTACGAACAGCTATCAGCAAGCTTTAACTCTCAACATTTACAGACCCCCCTACCTCTCAACCCCCAATTTTTTCCGTGTGCAACTTCCTGCGCACCATATTCCTACTTCGTAGGATCTTATTTTTCTTAAATTTCGTCGCTTCGCGACAGGTTTTTTGTGTTACCCTTACCATCCCCTTCCCCAATATCGTTAAATACACGAATATTAAAAGCTTTCTTACAGTAGAGGCAATCGCAATATTCATGCCTTACCTGATTTTGCCTGTTGATAACCCTGTTGATAACTTTTTTGACTTTATAATAAGTCTAAACTTTTTTAGTATATATCCGATATGTATTATGTATGTATGTTTAAATAAATATGGAGGTGATCTAAAATGGTGAAGGTATCTTTTAATATTAAGCAGGAAAATTGGAGTAAATTTTGTTTGCTTTGCAGTCAACAAGGCTTAAACGCAAGCCAGGCTTTAAGAAATTACGTTGACATGATCAACTCGGGACATTTTATGATGGTCAGCTCTTTCTTTTATGAGAATCATATCAACCAGGGGGGGGGAAATGGGAAATAAGACTGTGTACTGTGTTAGATGCAAGCGAGTCATTGGTTCGTATTATCAAGAAGGGTGGGATGGAAAAATAGAAGGGATTTGCGAAAGATGCTATAAACGGGAAATTAAAATATTAAATTTGCTATATAACACTATCCATAAATGCGAGGTCAAGAGAGAGCAGGGGATTCTCGTTTTTTAAATTGCACACGGTACTTTCGGGGGTTTAGCCTATACTAAATCCCCTTTTGTTTATTTCACGCATAATCCCACGCGCCCTTCTTTCCTGATCTTCTCTGAGCTCAAATGATCTTGTTTTCTCCGTTTCGTTTTCGTCGGAGAAAAAGCCCTTGTTTTTCTTTAGCATTTTTACTGTTTGCTGCAGTAAACAGCCCATCCTTGTTAGAAGCTTCCACGCACCCTTTTTTAACCAGTAGAGGGTAGACTTAAACTTTAAAACGCCATTATCATCTTTTTTTATACGGCGTTTTCTGAAAATAAAATCTAAATCTCCAAGTTTCCTTAAATGGTAATTTAAAGTTCTCCTGGAAATCATAATGTCATATTTTTCTTTGAGGATCTCCAACAACTTTTCCTGAGAGGGAAAGCAATATGTTCTTTTGTTAGCGGTGATAAGATAATACAGAGTCATCATTATTCCCATATCAACCGATATTACCTTTGTCATGGCCACGTCCTCCTTTTTACTTTATTTTTTCTCTGATCCATGTATATAAATTTAACATGGCAAAAATAAAAAATCAAGACATCCCCTCACGGGATATCATTTACGAATATGATGATCCTTTCTGGTTCGGTGTTGCATACCGGCAGGAATTACAAGAAGCGACCAACACGCAACGAGCAGCCCCTGAATGGGAAATAGTAACAAAAACGAAACGAGGATCACGCAACCCTCAGAAAAATGCACCTATCGGCCACCCTTCCGCCGAGCAAATGTTATGGAGGAATCTGTTTGCGGATATGGTTGACGGCTGGAACCGCCAGCCATATGAGGCATTGACTCCTTGTCAATGCCACGGAGAAAAACTTCGTCAAACCTGGTGGCAGGAGTACCAAGATTCAGGGAAAAAATGTTCATATTTCGATTATTTTATGGCCGAATGTTTCAAGTATTACAAATTTTATGGGGTGCCCCCACCATGGGTTTTTCAACTCGAACCAACCCCCGCAACTCTTTCTGTCTTTTGCAATCAAGAGTTTTCCGTCTCGGTAACATTTTATGGTGAAACTATTGTGGCTTCTTCTATCCCCGCAATCTTAGATAGTATAGACAAAACCATCAATAATGTTTTTATTGGCGACTCGGGGATCCCAGTAAAAGAACAGACCTGGAAATATAATTATACCTGGTCCGGAAAATCTGGAGAATATATCCTGTCTTTTCTGTCTAGTATGGAACACAAAGGTTGCTCGTATATATCTCAACTTTACCCGCCCGATGCGATGACCTGGACACACATTGACGACGAGTGGGTGTGGGATTGCGAAAGGGGAGCGACAGGATCCTGTCCTGCAGGGTACCCGTTGACTCATTCTAGAGCTCTGCAGTTCACAAATTATTTTGACGATTGCGACTGGTTTAGGATCTCAAATCCTTATGGAGGAGATATTGTTTCAATGGATGATCAGTATTTTGCGTTAAAAGTGGGAGCTTGCCTTACTCCTGTTGTATGGACTATACTAAGGGACGGTTGGTATATTGTAGGTCCTATAAATTTTACAAATTGCGATGGGACTTCATTTTCAACATGGGGTGCTCAACAAGTCGCCCTTTACAGAGGAAGCATTTAAAAAAGGAGGTAAGAAAAATGTATAAAGCCCTTTTTTCTCTTGTTTGCATAACTTACAAAACTATACTACGGGATTTGCTAATAAAAGCCATTAATGACCCGGACGAGGAATGGGACGAATTAGTTCTTACAATGCTTGACGGTTTGTTCTGCTGGAAACCCGACAAATAAAATTCCTAAGCACAGCGTCCGCCACCGCAACATGAAAAAGGCAAAATTATATGGTCACCCGAAACGTAAAACAAACATGATTTTGATTAGATGCTCAGTAACCACTACCACCCCGTGTCTGTGCCAGCTTAGTTATTAAAGTCATAAGTAGTCACTAAGGAAAAGACTTTTTAATAAAATACTTTCTCGGTCTTTTCCCAAGTGTCTACTAACAAAATCACCCCTCAGTTTCCCCCCCTCTCAAACTCTCCCCCCCTTCCTGATCCCCCTGAAGCTTCACCCCCTGTCTTATTGAGAGAGGGGGAAACCGCAGGGGATTTTGAAAATGGGGAGATCCCCATTTTCAATTTAATAACAGTTTAAGAATATAATTGTTAAAAAAATATCATAACTCTGTTATAACTTGACAGCACGTAAACATTGATTACTTGTCGTCAAGACATCCATATTTGAAAGAAATTAGAAATATGTTTGACATGACACAAGGTAGTTTCGAGGCATTGCATGGGAAAATATCACGCAGCAAAATCAGCATATGAAGGAACAGGTGATCAAACTGGTATCATCTATCGAAAACCCGCCCTGTATAAACGTTGTTATTGGGGACGCATTGTTTTCGCTGTCCCCCCCATACATTGCACGCCCGCAATGTATGAAAAAGCTGAATATGGTCTTGCGAAATATAAAAAAGACGTTGGATTTATGGCACAAGGTTGGGACACTGCAAAATCAGGAACGTATAAATATTGGAATCTCTGGTCATGTCTTGCTATGGGAAGGATAACACACAAGCACATGATCAGGGTTGAAAGAGGAAAGCCTTATATATGCAAGTATACAAAAAAAAGAGAATTTGCATATGAAAAACACGATCAAGACAAGGAGAAATTCAGGCAGGCGATCGCTTCATGGAAAGCTCTCAGTCCGGAAGAAAAAACACTGTGGAATCGAAAGGCCAGCTCTTTTTACAAACGACTGACCGGTCATAATCTTTATGTTAGAAAATTCATCAGGGGCGAATTATGACAAACGGTTATCCGGAATATAACTATCGGCTAGAGATGCCGAATCAATATGAAATCTATTATCCCGCATTAGATGAAGTTTTCAGGATCCCTTATGACTTGC
>Ga0180008_1002226_pt1 | contig 10719 bp, 10 predicted proteins | sample MM_PW_MetaG_FD_121121 | JGI IMG/M metagenome (GOLD analysis project Ga0180008, IMG submission 121121) | Groundwater microbial communities from the Aspo Hard Rock Laboratory (HRL) deep subsurface site, Sweden - MM_PW_MetaG | ecosystem: Environmental > Aquatic > Deep subsurface > Groundwater... | reverse complement strand
ATTTTGCAAGCCGCCAGCGTCGCTTTGGGAAAACCAGCGATCAGGTGGCTGCCGAGGCTCGTAGTTAATGCTCAAGCAACGAATTATCACGGCGTTGGTGCTGTTGCCATTCGCTCTGGGCGGATTCTTTCTGCTTGATGGCCCGCTGTTTGCGCTGTTTATCGGTGCGGTCGTCAGTCTCGGCGCCTGGGAATGGGCGCGTCTGGCTGGGTTGACTGCACAGGTGCAGCGTGTGGCGTTTGCGGTGTTGGTTGCAGCGCTGCTGCTGGGCTTGTACCTGGTGCCTGCTTTAGCGCCTTGGGTGTTGCTGTGCGCGCTGATCTGGTGGGCGCTGGCGACCGCTCTGGTGCTCGGTTATCCGGCCAGTAGCCGCTACTGGGTTGGACTGCCGGCCAAATTGATAATTGGCCTGCTGATTCTGTTGCCAGCCTGGCAGGGGCTGGTGCTGTTCAAGCAGTGGCCCGAAGCGAACTGGCTGATTCTGGCGGTGATGGTGCTGGTGTGGGGCGCGGATATCGGTGCCTACTTCAGTGGGCGTCGTTTCGGTAAGCGCAAGCTGGCCCCGCAGGTCAGTCCTGGCAAAAGCTGGGAGGGGGTGTTTGGTGGTTTGTTGGCCACGCTGCTGATCTGTGTGGGCGTAGCGATTTACCGCGACTGGTCGTTTGCCAGTCTGCTGTTGGGCTTGCTGGGTACCGCTGTGGTGGTGCTGATCTCGGTGGTTGGTGACCTGACTGAAAGTATGTTCAAGCGCCAGGCTGGGGTTAAAGACAGCAGCAATCTGTTACCAGGTCACGGCGGTGTGCTCGATCGTATTGACAGTCTGACTGCAGCGATCCCGGTATTCGCCGCATTGCTGTGGTTGGCGGGCTGGGGTGCGTTGTGAGTCATCTGCAGCAGGTTACGGTGCTGGGGGCGACGGGCTCGATCGGCCTGAGCACCCTTGATGTCATTGCGCGCCACCCTGAGCGCTATCAAGTCTTTGCGTTGTCCGGTTTCAGTCGTCTGGCCGAGCTGGAGGCGCTGTGCATGATTTATCGGCCGCGCTTTGCCGTGGTGCCGCAGGCGCTGGCGGCTGATCAGCTGCAAGCAACATTGCGTGCAGCCGGGCTGGCCACTCAGGTGCTGCATGGCCCGGAAGGGTTGTGCCAGGTGGCGGCCCATCCTGACGTGGATACCGTTATGGCGGCCATTGTGGGGGCGGCCGGCTTGCCGCCGACGTTGGCGGCAGTGGAGGCGGGCAAGAAAGTCCTGCTAGCCAATAAAGAAGCGCTGGTAATGTCCGGTGCCTTGTTCATGCAGGCGGTCAAACGCAGTGGTGCGGTGTTGCTGCCGATTGATAGTGAGCACAACGCAATTTTTCAGTGCCTGCCGGGCGACTATTCCCGTGGCCTGCAGCAGGTCGGGGTGCGACGTGTCCTGTTGACCGCGTCGGGCGGACCGTTCCGTGAAATGCCGCTGGAACAATTGCATGCGGTGACGCCGGAGCAGGCCTGTGCGCACCCTAACTGGTCGATGGGGCGCAAGATTTCGGTCGATTCGGCCAGCATGATGAACAAAGGCCTTGAACTGATCGAAGCCTGCTGGCTGTTTGACGCGACACCGGCGCAGATTGAGGTGGTGGTGCACCCGCAAAGCGTGATCCATTCGCTGGTGGACTATGTGGATGGCTCGGTACTAGCCCAGTTGGGCAATCCGGATATGCGTACGCCAATCACTCATGCCTTGGCCTGGCCGGAGCGTATCGACTCCGGTGTGGCGCCGCTGGATCTGTTCGCCGTCGCCCGCCTGGACTTCCAGGCGCCGGATGAGCAGCGCTTCCCCTGCTTGCGCTTGGCGCGTGAGGCGGCGCAAGCCGGCGGTACTGCGCCGGCCATGTTGAATGCGGTGAACGAAGTGGCTGTGGCTGCTTTCCTTGAGCGGCGCATCCGTTTTCCTGAGATCGCGCGTATGATCGAAGACGTTTTGCACACTGAGCCCGCCCTGGCGGTTGAGAGTCTGGATGCGGTGCTGGCGGCTGATAGCCGCGCCCGTGATCTGGCTGAGCAATGGCTGAGTCGGCGCTAAGCTCCGACGCGGAGAAGTTTGATGAGTGCGCTTTATATGTTGGTTGGCACCCTGGTGGCGCTTGGGGTGCTGGTAACTATTCATGAATATGGCCACTTCTGGGTCGCGCGCCGCTGTGGGGTTAAGGTGCTGCGTTTCTCGGTGGGCTTTGGCAGCCCTCTGCTGCGCTGGCATGACCGCCACGGCACCGAATTTGTTGTGGCCGCCATCCCGCTGGGCGGCTACGTGAAAATGCTCGATGAGCGTGAAGGTGATGTACCGCCGGAATTGCTCGATCAGTCGTTCAATCGCAAGTCGGTCAAGCAGCGTATCGCCATTGTTGCGGCCGGGCCCGTCGCCAACTTCCTTCTGGCGCTGTTGTTCTTCTGGGTCGTGGCCATGCTTGGCAGCCTACAGGTGCGTCCGGTTATCGGTGCAGTTGAGTCGGGCAGCCTGGCTGAGGTTGCCGGTTTGCAGGCGGGGCAGGAGATCGTCGCGATTGATGGTCAGCCGACTACGGGCTGGGCGGCGGTTAATCTGCAGTTGGTCAGTCGTTTGGGTGAAAGTGGTCGCCTGGATCTTGCTGTACGCGAGCCCGGTTCGTCGGTCGACAGTTCACGGCAGATCGTGCTGGACAATTGGTTGCGTGGCGCTGATGAGCCTGATCCTATTGCGTCGCTGGGTATTCGCCCATGGCGCCCGGTGCTGCAGCCCGTGCTGGCGCAGCTTGATTCTGAAGGGCCTGGCGCCGCTGCAGGTTTGCAGGTCGGCGATCGTCTGCTCGCGCTTGATGGGCAGTCTTTGACGGATTGGCAGCAGTTGGTCGATCAGGTTCGGGGTTTGCCAGGTAAAACAATCACCCTGCGAGTTGAACGCCAAGGTCAGCAGCTGAATGTGCCGCTGACCCTGGCCGCGCGCGGGGAAGGCGAGGCGCTGAGTGGTTATTTGGGCGCTGGCGTAGCCGGTGGCGAGTGGCCGCCGGAGATGTTACGCGAAGTCAGCTACGGCCCTTTAGAAGCCATCGGCGAAGGTGCGAAAAACACCTGGACGATGAGTGTTCTAACCCTTAATTCCCTGAAGAAAATGCTGTTTGGTGAGCTCTCGGTAAAAAACTTGAGCGGGCCGATAACCATTGCTAAAGTGGCGGGCGCTTCTGCTGAGTCGGGGCTGAGTGATTTCCTGAAATTCCTCGCCTACCTGAGCATTAGCCTGGGGGTTCTTAATTTGCTGCCTATCCCTGTGCTGGATGGGGGGCATCTGCTGTTTTATCTGGTCGAGTGGGTGCGTGGGCGTCCGCTGTCGGAACGGATACAGGGTTGGGGGATGCAGATCGGTATCAGTCTGGTGGTTGGGGTTATGTTGCTAGCCCTGATCAATGACTTGAGTCGTCTGTAGCTAACGCCGAATTACGCTCTCGATATGTACAAAAAGTGTCGCCCTAAGCGGCAGATTTTTTATTGTCAGTTGATATAAGAAAGGACTTCATGAAACGTCTGCTGCTACCTGCGGTGCTTGCCGCACTGATGATCACCGAAGTTCACGCCGAGTCCTTCACCATCTCCGATATTCGGGTCACCGGTTTGCAGCGCGTCTCTGCGGGTAGCGTATTCGGTGCCTTGCCGCTTAATGTCGGCGCGCAAGCCGATGACCGCGCCTTAGTAGAAGCCACTCGCGAACTGTTCAAAACCGGTTTCTTCCAGGACATCCAGCTTGGCCGTGATGGCGATGTGCTGGTCATTACTGTGGTTGAGCGGCCGTCGATTTCCGACATCGAGATCGAGGGTAACAAGGCCATCAGCAGTGAAGACTTGCTCAAAGGCTTGAATCAGTCGGGCCTGGCTGAAGGTGAGATTTTCCAGCGCGCCACGCTCGAAGGCGTGCGTAATGAGTTGCAGCGTCAGTATGTGGCGCAGGGCCGTTATTCTGCTGAAATCGAAGCCGAAGTGATTCCGCAGCCGCGTAACCGCGTGGCGCTGAAGATCAATATCAACGAAGGTTCAGTTGCCGCCATTCAGCACATCAACGTGGTGGGTAACTCGGTTTTCTCCGATGAAGACCTGATCGGCCTGTTTGAGTTGAAAACCACCAACTGGCTGTCCTTCTTCAAGAATGACGACAAGTACGCCCGTGAAAAGCTCTCCGGCGACTTGGAACGTCTGCGCTCCTATTATCTGGATCGCGGCTATATCAACATGGATATCAGCTCCACTCAGGTGTCCATTACCCCGGACAAAAAGCACGTCTATGTCACGGTCAACGTGGATGAAGGCGAGAAGTTCACCGTAGGTGAGGTCAAACTCAGCGGTGAATTGAAGGTGCCGGAAGAAGAAGTCCGCGCCTTGTTGCTGGTTCAGCAAGGCCAGGTGTTCTCGCGCAAAGTGATGACCACCACGTCCGAACTGATCACCCGTCGTCTGGGTAACGAGGGCTATACCTTCGCCAACGTCAATGGTGTGCCGGAAGCCCATGATGATGGCACCGTGTCCATTACCTTTGTGGTCGACCCGGGCAAGCGTGCCTACGTCAACCGGATCAACTTCCGTGGTAACACCAAGACAGAAGATGATGTGTTGCGCCGTGAAATGCGCCAGATGGAAGGCGGCTGGGCGTCGACCTATTTGATCGATCAATCGAAAACCCGTCTGGAACGCTTGGGCTATTTCAAAGAAGTTAACGTCGAAACCCCGCAAGTGCCGGGCACCGATGATCAGATTGACGTCAACTACAGCGTTGAAGAGCAGGCCTCTGGCTCGATCACCGCTAGCGTCGGTTTTGCCCAGAACGCCGGCCTGATTCTGGGTGGTTCGATCACCCAGAACAACTTCCTTGGTACCGGTAACAAGGTCAGCGTGGGCCTGACCCGCAGCGAATACCAGAGCAGCTACAACTTCGGTTTTGTGGACCCTTACTGGACGCCAGACGGCGTTAGCCTGGGCTACAACGCCTTCTTCCGTGAGACGGATTACGACGAGCTGAACACCGATGTGTCCAGCTACTCGGTGGACAGCTACGGTGCGGGCGTCAGTATTGGTTATCCGATCAGTGACACCTCGCGTCTGACCTATGGCTTAACCGTACAGAACGACAGTATTGGCACCGGTATCTATACCGTTGACGAAATTTTCGACTTTATCGAAGCCGAAGGTGACAGCTACCTGAACCTTAAAGCTTCGGTCGGCTGGTCGGAGTCGACGCTGAACCGTGGCGTGCTGGCTAACCGTGGTCATTCACAAAGTTTGGTGTTTGAAACGACGGTGCCGGGCAGCGACCTGTCCTTCTTCAAAGTGGATTACCGCGGGCAGATTTTCAAACCGCTGAGTGATACCTATACCCTGCGCCTGCATAGCCAGTTGGGTTATGGCGAAAGCTATGGTTCGACCAGCGAGTTGCCGTTTTATGAAAACTACTACGCCGGTGGTTTCAACTCCGTGCGTGGCTTCAAGGACAGCAGCCTGGGGCCGCGTAGCACGCCGAGCAAAGGTACTAACCCAGGTACAGCATTCGATCCGGACCAAGATCCGCTGCCATTCGGCGGTAATGTGCTGATTCAAGGCGGCGCCGAATTGCTGTTCCCAATGCCGTTCGTGAAAGATCAGCGCTCCCTGCGTACCGCGCTGTTCTGGGACGTGGGCAACGTGTTTGACACCAATTGCGGCAGCTCCCAGGATGATTGCAGCAGCATTGATCCGGGTAACTTGGCCAGCTCGGTGGGCGTTGGTCTGACGTGGATTACCGCACTGGGGCCGTTGAGCTTTAGTTTGGCCATGCCAATCATCAAGCCGGATGATGCCGATACGCAGATTTTCCAGTTCTCTCTCGGTCAGACGTTCTAAGCGTCAGATTATTGAATATCAACAGTTTTGCAGGAGTTGCACCGTGCGTAAGTTGACTCAGCTGGTTTTGTTAAGCGTTGCCCTGCTGGCGACTCCGGCGTTTGCCGAGATGAAAGTCGCGGTATTGAACTATCAGATGGCTTTGCTGGAGTCTGATGCGGCCAAGCGTTATGCGGTGGATGCTGAGAAGAAATTCGGCCCACAGCTGAACAAGCTGAAAACCCTGGAAAGCGATGCCAAGCGCATTCAGGATCGTCTGGTCAAAGACGGTGAAAAAATGCAGACCGCAGAGCGCGAGCGGCTGGAACTTGAATTCAAGCAAAAAGCCCGTGACTTCCAGTTCCAGTCCAAGGAATTGAATGAGTCCAAAGCGGTGGCTGATCGCGAGATGCTGAAAAAGCTTAAGCCGAACCTGGATAAAGCCGTCGAAGAAGTCATCAAAACCGGTAACTTCGACCTGGTGCTGGAGCGTGGTGCGGTGATTGATGTCAAACCTCAGTTCGACATCACCCGTCAGGTTATCGAGCGCATGAACAAGCTGCGCTGATCATGAGCATGCCGGTTTATTCCCTTGGCCAGTTGGCCGAGCGCTTAGGTGCCACCTTGCGTGGCGCCGAAGACCAGCCGATCAGCGGTTTGGCCACTTTGCAGGAGGCAGGCCCTGAGCAGCTGAGCTTTCTCGCCAATGCGCAATACCGTAAGTTTCTCTCGGGCTGTCAGGCAGGTGCGGTGCTGTTAACTGCGGCCGACGCCGAAGGCTATGCCGGTAATGCGCTGGTTGTGGCCAATCCCTACCTGGCGTATGCCGAACTCTCTCATCTGTTTGATCGCAAACCGCGGGCTGTGTCGGGTGTTCATCCGAGCGCTGTGGTAGCGGCGGACGCGCAGGTCAATGCCAGTGCGAGCATTGGTGCTTATGCGGTGATCGAGAGTGGCGCGCAGATTGCCGCTGGCGTAACCGTCGGTGCGCACTGTGTTATCGGCGCGCGCTCGGTGATCGGTGAGGGCGGCTGGTTAGCCCCGCGCGTCACGCTGTATCACGATGTGCGGATCGGCAAACGTGTGGTGATTCAATCCGGCGCAGTGATCGGTGGCGAGGGCTTCGGCTTTGCTAACGAGAAGGGCGTTTGGCAGAAAATCGCGCAGATCGCTGGCGTCACCATTGGCGATGATGTCGAGATCGGTGCCAACACCACCGTAGACCGTGGCGCGTTGTCGGACACGCTGATTGGTAATGGGGTCAAGCTGGATAATCAGATCATGATCGCGCACAACGTGCAGATTGGTGATAACACTGCCATGGCGGGCTGTGCGGGGATTTCTGGCAGCACTAAAATCGGCAAGAACTGCATGATCGCCGGCGGTGTCGGCATGGTTGGGCATATTGAGGTGTGCGACAACGTGTTCGTCACCGGTATGACCATGGTCACCCGCTCAATCACCGAACCCGGCTCCTATTCGTCGGGTACTGCCATGCAGCCAGCGGCTGAATGGCGCAAGAGCGCGGCACGGATTCGTCAGTTGGATGACATGGCGCGACGCCTGCAACAGTTGGAAAAGCAGCTGGCCGCCGTGACCTCTGCCGCTGACACTTCATCTGATGCCTGAGCCGGTATTTACCGGCTTCTCTTTTTTCTCTTACAGGCTTCTCTGCACATGATGGACATCAACCAGATTCGCGAATACTTGCCGCACCGCTATCCGTTCCTTTTGGTGGACCGTGTGGCTGAGCTGGATATTGAAGGCAAGCGAATTCGCGCCTACAAGAATGTCAGCATCAATGAGCCGTTCTTCAACGGGCATTTTCCTGAGCACCCGATTATGCCGGGCGTGTTGATCATCGAAGCCATGGCCCAAGCGGCCGGTATTCTGGGCTTCAAGATGATGGATCTGAAGCCATCCGATGGCACCCTGTATTACTTTGTCGGCTCCGACAAGCTACGCTTTCGCCAGCCCGTGGTGCCGGGTGATCAGCTTATCCTTGAGGCTCGCTACCTGAGCAGTAAGCGCAGTATCTGGAAGTTTGAGTGCAAGGCCAGTGTCGACGGCAAGGAAGTCTGCTCGGCAGAAATCATCTGTGCGGAACGCAAACTATGAGTTTGATTGACCCTCGCGCCATCATCGATCCCAGCGCCAAGCTGGCTGACGACGTAGTCGTCGGCCCTTGGTCGATAGTCGGGGCCGATGTAGAAATTGGCGAGGGTACAGTGATCGGCCCCCATGTGATCCTCAAGGGGCCGACGCGGATCGGTAAACATAACCGCATCTACCAGTTCTCCTCTGTGGGTGAAGACACTCCCGATCTCAAGTACCAGGGAGAGGCAACTCGTCTGGTCATTGGCGATCACAACGTGATTCGTGAGGGTGTCACCATCCATCGCGGCACCGTGCAGGATCGCAGCGAAACCACCCTTGGCGACCACAACCTGATCATGGCTTATGCCCACATTGGCCATGACAGCGTGATCGGCAACCATTGCATCTTGGTCAACAACACCGCGTTGGCCGGGCATGTATGGGTCGATGACTGGGCGATTCTGTCTGGCTACACCCTGGTGCATCAGTTCTGCCGCATCGGTGCGCACAGCTTTTCCGGCATGGGCACGGCGATTGGCAAGGATGTGCCGGCGTTTGTCACCGTGTTCGGCAATCCGGCCGAAGCGCGCAGCATGAACTTCGAAGGCATGCGTCGTCGTGGTTTTAGCCCTGAGGCTATTGCAGCTCTGCGTCGCGCCTACAAAATTGTCTATCGCCAGGGGCTCACGGTTGACCAGGCGATGAGCGAGCTGGCCGAGTCGGCAAGCGCATTCCCCGAGGTCGCGATTTTCCGCGACTCCATTCTGGCCTCGAGCCGCGGCATTACCCGATAATTTATGACTGACCTGATGCGTGTCGCGCTGGTCGCCGGCGAGGCGTCTGGCGATATTCTTGGTGCCGGGCTGATGCAGGCGCTAAAAGCCCAGTACCCTGCAATCGAATTTATCGGTGTCGGTGGGCCGCTGATGCAGGTCCAGGGACTGAACTCTTATTTCCCGATGGAGCGCTTGTCGGTGATGGGGTTGGTCGAGGTGCTGGGCCGTCTTCCCGAATTGCTGTCGCGGCGCAAACGCCTGATCAATACCTTGATCGCGGCCAAGCCGGATGTGTGTATCGGCATTGATGCGCCGGATTTCAACCTGACGCTTGAACTCAAGCTGCGTCAGGCCGGAATCAAGACCGTACATTACGTCAGCCCATCCGTGTGGGCCTGGCGGCAGAAGCGCGTGCTGAAAATTCGTAAAGCCTGCGACCTGATGCTGACCCTGTTTCCATTCGAGGCGCAGTTCTACCAAGACCATCAGGTGCCAGTACGGTTTGTTGGTCATCCGTTGGCCGATACCATTCCGCAGCAGGCGGACCGTGCGGCGGCACGTGAGGCGCTGAACCTGGCCAGTGATCAGCCGGTGGTCGCCTTGATGCCGGGCAGTCGTGGCGGTGAAGTGTCGCGCCTGGGCGGTCTGTTCCTTGATGCGGCGGTACGTTTACGTACCTTGCGCCCCGGTATTCAGTTTGTTTTGCCCTGTTCCAGCCCGGAGCGCCGTGCACAGATTGAGCACATGCTGGTCGGCCGTGATCTGCCGCTGACGCTGCTCAACGGTCGCTCCCATGAGGCGCTGGCTGCTTGCGATGCGGTGTTAATTGCTTCCGGTACGGCGACCCTTGAGGCGCTGCTGTACAAGCGTCCCATGGTGGTGGCCTACAAGGTCGCGCCGATGACCTATCGCATCCTCAAACGCCTGGTGAGCAGTGCTTACATCTCGCTGCCGAATTTGTTGGCTGAGCGTTTGTTGGTGCCTGAATTGATTCAGGATGCGGCGACACCTGAGGCGCTGGCGCAATTGCTTGCTCCGCTGCTGGACGGCGGCGAAGTACAGACTGAAGGCTTTGATGTGATTCATCGCGCGCTGCGCCGTGATGCTTCGCTCCAGGCTGCCCAGGCTGTCCTGCAGCTGACAGGCCGCGGCTGATGCAATTGGGACTGGATTTTACCCTGGTGCAAGAACTGGTCGCTGGGGTCGATGAAGTGGGCCGTGGCCCGCTTTGTGGCGCAGTGGTAACCGCGGCGGTGATTCTCGATCCGGCGCGGCCTATTCTTTGCCTCAACGACTCGAAGAAGCTAACTGAGGCGCGTCGGGAAAAACTCTTCGATGAAATCCGTGAGAAAGCCCTGGCCTGGTGCATTGCCCGGGCGGAAGTGGAAGAGATCGATCAGCTGAACATTTTGCAGGCCACCATGCTGGCTATGCAGCGCGCGGTCGAGGGCTTGAGTGTTACGCCCAAACTGGCGCTGATCGACGGTAACCGCTGCCCCGTGCTCCAAGTACCCAGTGCTGCGGTGGTTAAAGGTGATAGCCAGGTGCCGGCCATTGCCGCCGCCTCGATCTTGGCCAAGGTCAGCCGTGACCGCGAGATGCAGCAGCTTGATCAGCAATACCCGGGCTACGGGATTGCTGGGCACAAGGGCTATCCCACGCCGGTGCACCTTGAGGCGTTACGTCGCCTGGGGCCAACACCGATCCATCGCCGCTCGTTCGGCCCGGTAAAGGCGTTGTTTGATAGCTAGGCTGGCCTTAACCCATGCTGCTTGCTGCTGTTTGCACCTAGGCCCGGTACAATCCGGGCCTTGTCGTTTTTGTGTTTTGTATAGGACTGCCATGACCGCCTCGTTCGTCCACCTGCGTTTGCATACCGAGTTTTCCCTGGTCGATGGCTTGGTGCGGGTCAAGCCACTGATCAAGTCGGTGGCGGCTGCCGGCATGCCGGCCGTAGCAGTGACCGACATGAGCAATATGTGCTCGTTGGT